>Ga0209727_1003124_pt1 | contig 10925 bp, 10 predicted proteins | sample RifGroC1_FD_183995 | JGI IMG/M metagenome (GOLD analysis project Ga0209727, IMG submission 183995) | Groundwater microbial communities from Rifle, Colorado, USA - Groundwater C1 (SPAdes) (version 2) | ecosystem: Environmental > Aquatic > Deep subsurface > Groundwater | place: Rifle, Colorado...
TCAACAATCGAGAATGCCGATCTTGTTCGTGTTTCTTTCTATCAATCAATCAATCAATTTCCTGTTCTCGCCCAGTCGGAAACAGGTGCTGTTTTTACCTTTTATCTTGATCACAACCTAAATATTCACAGTATCTCCATTGTTGGCGGTTTTACTTCTGTCGCTCAAGGTAAAGAATTAGTTATTTATCCTTTTGTCGATGTCAAAAAATTAGTCAACTCTGCTCAAAGATTAAATGCCTCCCCTGATCTTGACGTAAATTTTCAAACAGCTTCCAGTAAAAAAATAGATCTTTCAGTCTCTAAATCAAAAATTGGTTACCTTCAAATTCAAAACGTTTACCTTCCCATCTATTTTCTTGAAGGAAACTTGACCGGTGACAATACCTCGCAACAGTCTGGTATCTACGCCTTACCTGCCTCAAAATAAGCTACTCTTGAACTCGAACTGGCATCACCACCTGCACCCAGGTTTTTTCATCCTCATTTCGAAATACACTTGGTTTTAGTTCACCTTCGGTTTCCCATATTACATTTTCCGAAGTACAACTAGCCAAATAATCCAGCAAATATCTTGCGTTAAAAGCCACCATTAGATCATCACCTTCTGTTGTTGCCGAAACATTACTCACACTGGTTCCTACTTGTGAATTTTCTGCTTTCACTATCACTTTGTTTTTTTCCATCTGTAACTTTACGATATTGGCATTGTCCCGTGCAAACAAACTGGCTCTTTTGACGCCTTCTAGTATCTCTCCTTTACCAAATACAGCTCTTGATGAGTAAGTATTCGGCATTATCTGTTGGTAAGGAGGAAACTCACCTGCAATTAGTCTCGATGTTACTTCAATCTCCCCTACTTTAAAAATAACCTGTTGATTACTTTTGTTAAACTCTAACGAAAAATCATCCTCTCCTGTTTCACCCAACATCTTCGAAATTTCCTGTAACGATCTTGCTGGAAGAATCAGTCTTGTTTCTTTTTCCAGTTCTGTTTTCGACAAAGTCAGACTATCAACTGACAAACGATATCCATCTGTTGCCACCAAAGATACCTTTTCTTTATTGATCTCCCACAACACTCCTGTCAGTACTGGCCTTGTATCGTCACGAGCCGCACTTACACACACTCTATCAATTTTCTGTCTAAAATCTCCGCTTCGTAATACTACTTGTGCTTTGCTGGCTCTCGGAATACTGGGAAAGTCCTCTGCTCCTTGACCCACAATCTCGGAAACAATTCCATCTACTTCAATTTTGACCACATGTTTTTCTACAGACAAAATTACATTTCCGGAAGGGAAACTCGACACCAACTCTGAAAATAACTTTGCCGGCACCACCACTTCTCCTTCATCTTCAACCTTAGCCGAAAGGCTGAGCCAAAAACTTATCTCCAAGTCTGTTGATACCAAACTTACTTCGTTGTCCTTTGCTTTAAGCATCACTCCTGACAATATCGGTAACTGAGGTCTTGAACTCACACCTCGACTCACAATTCCTAAAGTTCTTTTAAGTTCTCCTGACTCGACAATTATTTTCATAGAATTTTCTTCTAATTATTATATTAATCTAAAATAGTAACAGTAGTAATAACATCTGTTGATTTGTTGATTATAGCTTTGATCATCGCCTGTATTTCTTGTTGTTAAATTATCTTCGTTTGTTATATCCATACTTTTATCATTATTCTCTCTTTTTGAAGACTGTTATTTTCATAACAACTAAGTTTTTTTGTTGATAATTTTCGGGATAACCTTACTCCCTTATCAACACTAATTTTTAATTTAGTCTTATTAATCCACTTTTTTCCAAGTTATCCACGTGTTGGGGATAAGATGTGGATACCTAAGTGTATAACGCCTGTTTAATGGCTGTTATTTTTTTCCTTACATCAGCATTTTTATTCACTTCGGTTTTCATTTTTTCGACCGCATGCATCACGGTAGTGTGATCTCTTCCACCCATAATCTCTCCCACTTTTTCCAACTGAATATTCAAAGTATCACGTAATAAAAACATGGCAATGTGGCGGGCAACCACCAAGTCGGCTTTTCTACTTGTCCCCAATAAATCTTTATTTCTGTAATCAAAATACTTGGCTACTGTTGACACCACTTTAATTGGTCTCACCTTAACTTCCTTCACAAAACTCGCCGGCAACCCCATTGTCTGTTGTACCATTTCTTTTGTTAGTATTCCCTCCTCCAAACTTGCTCCAACCGCCAACTTTACAAAAGTACCTTCAAGTTCTCGAGCATTGGTATTAAAGTTATTTGCCATTAGTTCGTAGGCTCCATCCTCAACCTCGATTTTAATTTCCTGAGCTTTTTGTCGCAGAATTGCCAGCCTCATTTCATAGTCTGGCAAACCAATGTCTACCGCCATTCCTCCCAAAAATCTACTCTTCAGTCTATCTTCAAGACCTTCGATATCCTGAGGCTTACGGTCGCTGGTCATTACAATCTGCGCCGACTTATTTGTCAACTCGTTGAAAGTATGAAAAAATTCTTCTTGTGTGGAGTCCTTTCCTCCAAAAAATTGGACGTCGTCAATCAGAAGTGCTCCCACCTGGCGATACTTCTTTTTAAAAGCATCAGTCATTTTTGAACGAAGTGATGCTACCAAATCATTTGTGAATTGTTCCGAGGTTACATAAACCACCTTGCCAATTCCTTTTTTTACTAACTCATGTCCCACGGCATGCATTAAGTGAGTTTTACCCACCCCAACACCTCCATAGATAAATAAAGGATTGTGTCTAGTACCAGGGAAATCCACCACCGCCTTTCCGGCAGCGAAAGCCAAGCGGTTTGAACTCCCCATTACGTAATTTTCAAATTGATATCTGGGATTTAAATTATTACCTACCTGTTTGTCGGGTTCACTCGAAACAAACAAATTCATATTTGGTTCCTCTTTCTCTGTCCTCGAATTTGTTTTTGTTTCCTTTTCTTTTTTCTTTGCTTCCACCACTACCAAGGCCACATCGCATTTTTTGTGTGATATCTTCTCCATCGCTTGTTTGATGGTGCTGAAATATTTTTCGTCAATTGTTCGCACGTGGTATGCCGTCGGTGCCGCAAGCTCCACGATTATTCTCTCGTTGTCGATAGGTGTTATTGTTTTGATATAACAAGGTTTTACAAATCCATTAAAACCAGCTTGAGACATAGAAACCACCAGCTCTCCGCAGACTGCTTGCCATAGACGACTGGCGTCAATTTCCATAACGTAAAATATTAATAATCGGGCAGGTGTAGTTCAGTTTTATCACGTTATCCACAATCTACAACCCCCAAAATACCCATCAATAACACATCACAGAATATCACCGTGCCCGATCTCCGCAAAATCTTCTTCAATCCATTACTGAACCTCACTACCACACCTCAAGATAAACCTAATATAAACAGAGATACTGTAAATTAACAAGATTGAGGTATAATAACCCGTTAATCCCTGTCCGCCTCTAGCGGAAATGATAAAATAAAACCATGCCAAAAAGAGTCTATCAACCCAAGAAAAAGAAACGCATTCGTACCCACGGTTTCCGCATTAAAATGGCCACCCATGACGGTCGCAACGTTATCAAACGTCGCCGCGCCAAAGGTAGGACAAAATTATCCGTTTAATTTATGGCTCTAACTAGAGCTCATCGTTTATCTCTCCGTTTTGAAAGAGACCGTTTAAACAAAGACGGTAAAACCATTTTTGGTAAATTTTTTACCTTAGTCGTCGCGGACACCCCCGAGGACAATAAATCTCAATCTCCCCGTCTGGCCATTCTCTTGTCCAAAAAAACCGCCCCTCGTGCCACTGATCGCAACAGAATCAAAAGAATTACCTCCTCTCTTCTCGAAGATATTCTCTCCTCCGTCCCCTCAAAAGACTATCTGATAATTCCCAAAAAACAGGTTTTGACGGAAGATAATCAATCTCTCTCTGAAGATCTCAAAAATCTTTTTCTAAAATAAAATGCTTTCTTTTTACCACAAATATCTCTCGCCTCTTTATCATTCCTTCGGTAAATCTTTCTTTGGCTCCTCTTTTGCTTGTCGTTTCACCCCCACTTGTTCTGTCTACTCCAAGACAGCTTACCAACGATATGGTATTATTCAAGGGACAAAACTGTCAATTAATAGAATCTTAAGATGTAATCCCCTCTTTAAAGGCGGTTATGATCCTGTTCCTGATAAAATCAAATAACTATGCAAATTCCAATAATCTCACCCATAATTGAAGAATCTTTTAAATGGCTTCTCCAAATATTTGGAGGAAATTTTGGCCTTTCCATTATCGCTATTACTTTAATTACCAAGCTCATTCTTCTTCCTTTGGTTATTCCCTCCATTCGTTCCGCTAAAAAAATGCAGGACCTTAAACCAGAACTGGACAGACTAAAAGCCAAACACACCGACAAAGCCGCTCTCCAACAAGCCCAAGTCGCCCTCTACAAAGAACGCGGTATTAATCCCGCTGCCGGTTGTCTCCCCCAGATTCTTCAGATTGTTGTACTTCTCGCCCTCTATAAAGTATTTATTGATCTCCTCAAGCAGCCATCTGTAAATGGCATCACTCTCAATCCTTACTTTATTTATCTCGACCTCACCAAACCTGATCGCACCTATATCCTGCCTGTCCTCGCCGGTGTTTCCCAGCTCGTTTTTTCTCTCATGATGCAATCCGGAATTGAGTCACACGTCCACAACCCCAAAAAGAAAGACGAAAAGAAAAAAGAAGAAAACAATCTCGAGATGGCCTCCAGTATGCAAAAACAAATGATCTATATGATGCCTCTCATGACCGTTATCATCTCCCTCAACTTCCAATCGGGTCTTGTCCTTTACTGGGTTATTTCTACAGTCTTCTCTCTTGTTCAACAGTACTTCTTCTCCGGCTGGGGAGGTCTTGTTCCCGTCTACAACAAAGTACGTGCCCTTGTCACTCGAGTGACCGGAAAATAATTAGTTTGTTTAAATAAAAATAAATAATAACCAAAATGGATCAGTCAAAAATAAAAGAAATTCTTTCCAATATTCTTTCCCAACTTGCTCTCAACGAAGATCAAATTGCCATTGAACTAGCCGACGATGAAAACGTCAATATCTCTCTTACTCTTCCCCAAGAATCAGCCGGTGTTTTTGTTGGTCATCACGGCGAAGGCCTTTCGGCTCTTCGTATGATTTTTTCCCTCATCATCTTCCAGAGATTCGGTGTTTGGCCAAAACTCCATCTCAATGTCAATGACTATCAGGAACGTCGCGAAGAAACTCTCAAAGAGTTAGCTCAAGACGCCGCCGAAAGAGCCGTCAGTCTTCAAAAAGAAATTATTCTCCCTAATCTCAGCTCCTACGAACGTCGTATTATCCACATGTTCCTTTCCGAATTTCCCGGTATCAAAACCGAGTCTCGCGGAGAAGCTCCCTTTCGACAAATGGTTATCGTTCCTCAAAACTAGTTTTTTCTTGTACAATCGGGGCAAGTGCTAAGTAATCTCTTAATTAAGATTATTGTTTTTTTCTTACCTACCCAACTAGGTCTTCATTTTTGGCCCGTCTTTTCTCGTGTTGCCGGTATTAAAGTTGACTATCTCTCGCCCACCCTCTATTTTCTCGACACTATGTTGATTTTACTGGTTTTCTTGAATCTAAAATCAGTTTTCAATTATCTTAAAAAGAACTTCCTTTTCTTTTGTATCTTCCTGTCATTTATTTTTCTCAACACTCTATTTTCTATTTCTCCTCTTAACTCCCTGTTTTGGTGGCTGCGTTTAATCCTCTACCTTTTAGTCTTTCTTATTCTTCGTCTTCGAAAACTCCAATGGAAAGATATCAGTACCCCCCTTCTTTTAAGTACGTCTTTTATCATTATTTTGGAAGTACTTCAACTACTCTCCCAATCATCCCTTGGTGGCCCGTTCTACTTTCTCGGTGAAAGAAATTACTCCTCCGTCACCCCCGGAATCGGCCGCTTTAATTTTTTTGGGCAGGAAATTCTTCGTCCTATTAGTACCTTCTCTCATGCAAACTCTCTTGCGGGATACCTCCTTATCGTTTTTTATCTCTTCTCTAAAAAAACATCTCGACCATGGCACAAAATAATTCCTTTTATTGGCATTCTACTCACTTTTTCCAAATCAGCCATTATCTCTCTTGCCTTTATACTATTCAATCTCAGGCCGGAAATAATGATTTTTGTTTCTCTTCTTCTCACCTTAGTTCAACCGTTTACTCAAAATTTCATCTCCGGCTGGCAGCCCTTATCCGATCGTCTCTTCTATTTTTCCTATCTCAAAAATATCTTTCTTCAAAATCCACTCACAGGCACTGGTTTTGGTGGCTTCATTCCCTCTTTAGGAAAAATTCTCCCCAGTTCTTTTTTGACCCCCTCCAAACTTCAGCCAATTCACAATCTTACTTATCTTTATCTTTCCGAAATGGGTATCCTTGGTTCGTTCTTCCTCATCCTCACTGTTCTAAAAAAGAAGACCTTTAAAATCTTGACCAACCCTCTTGTTCTTGGTCTCCTTGCCATTGTCATCTTTACCGGCACATTCGATCACTATTTCTGGACTCTTCCTCAAAACAAACTAATCTTCCTTTTCGCTTTGGCAATTATGTTCTAAAATACCTCATGACTGAAAAATATGAACTTCTAGAAATAAATACAGATGGTGGTTCTCGTGGTAATCCCGGTCCTGCCGGCATAGGCGTCTATGCCCACTCAAACGGTAAAAAAGTCTTCACCCTTTCAGAAACCATCGGCGAAAACACCAATAATGTTGCCGAGTACACCGCCGTCATTAGAAGTCTCGAAGTTCTCCTTGAAAAAAAGATCTTCAGTCAAAAACTAAAATATATTCTTGATTCGGAACTAATAGTTAGACAAATCACCGGCAAGTACAAAGTAAAACTTCCCCACCTCAAAATCCTTCGTCAACAAGTAGTTGATCTGGTTAAGAATCTAAGAGAGAAAGGTCAGATAGAATTAATGACTTTTATTACCGTTCCTCGTGAACAAAACAAAGAGGCGGACAGATTGGTAAACGAAGCTCTCGATAGGTAGACTCCCCATTTTTCTCTACCGCGTTATTTCCACTTTATTTTCATCGCGTTTTTATTTCTAAGACAATCTTTTTTTACTGGCATAAAAGCTGTGGATAACTTTAGACAACCTCAGGTTTAGATTTTCATGTGTGAAAAGTATGAACGTAAATTAACTCAAATCAGGCGTAAAACACTAAATTATGTGAGCACAAATTTAAAAATAGAAAATGTAAATACAACAATAATTCAAAATACTTCACTAAGTATCTTCGTTTATACTTAAATAAATGCCACAAAGAGAAGTCCAAATCTCAATAAGTAGTAACAACTCTGATTTAGAGACCAATTTTTTAGATAACCAGCTTCACTCGGAAATAAAGTTCGTCAAAAATAAAAAAGAAAACCTCTCCTACCGGATATTTCTCATTGATATTCAGAAGGAGCTAACTCACATCAGCCAGAGTCTGATTGAAATTTATCATTTGTGTCGTGAAAACGACGCTAAACTCGTTGTTGTCATCCTTCACGGAGACTCTATCGACATTGAAAAAAACCATTATTTTCAAAAAATGCTTGATGATCTGGGAAAGGATAAGCCTCTTCATCGTCTAATCTTCACTAAAGACATTTATCAGCACTACTCTCCAACCCCCTCAACACCGCTAGATACTCAATTTTATGAAGCCGTCTCCTCAAAAAAAATAAATATCTCCCAAAAAGGTGAAAAACTCTATTTCCCCTTAGCCCTTGAAGACTTTACCGCGGCCATAATTAAAACCCTCTTTTTATCAAACACCTCCGGCAAAAGTTTCTGGATACTGGGTGACCCGATTCCTGATCTCGAACTTGCCTATCTCCTCAAAAAAAATATTTCCGCCAGCAGTCAAGACGAACCGGAAATTAATGCCACCGGCAAAGATGACCCTAAAATTAACTCCCTGCTATCTATTGGCAATAAGTCTCGGGGAGAACTCAACTGGAATCCACAAAATGAAATTGTTGATGATCTAAAACAAATAATCACCCTATATGCCGACAGTCCTGAAAAAACGGAAATCAAAACCACAAAAACAAACCCTCTACACAGACTACTAAACTGGGTATATCAACCTCGCCCCAAAAAAGAAAACAGTCTTCCGACATTTAGAAAAATAGGCACAAATCTATTAATTGTTGCCCTAGCCACCATTGCTTTAATGGTAGGATCTTTCTTTTTGACAACCGGACTTTCTCTATTACAGCTTGAAAAATCAATTAATCACGCTCTTGAGGGAAATCTTCAGCAATCTATTTCCTCACTTAACAACACAACCAAATTTAAAGAGATAGGGGAGTCAATTTTTAGTCCGCTTGTTCCTTTATCTAACTTGGTTTCCCCACGCAGCACCGAAAAAATTTTTAATCTCTACTCCTTTATTGATTATGCCTCGTCCAGTCTAGGAAATCTTCACCAAACTTACGTTATGGCTGAAAATCTCCTCTTGTCTTTAAACAATGAAGAAACAAAAACTAATTACGATGATCTTAGCCTTGCTCTACACTCCAATCTCAGCCAAATCTACGAAAATCTCAATCAAATATCCTTTTTAAGTAGCAACGGCAAACTTCCAAGTTTCCTTGAAAAAAAATTAAAAAACAATGAGGAATACAAAAATTTAAAGAATTTAGAGGAACAAGTTGCCCAGTTTATTAAAGTAACTGATATTATTCCGGCCGTTTTATCAGGGGATACAGCCAAAAATATCCTTGTGTATCTTCAAAACAGCCAGATTCTTCGTCCAAGCGGTGGTGAAATTGATTATTATCTTCTTCTTACTCTCAAGCAGGGTAAACTCATCGCCAAAAAATACTTAACCGAACCCGAACTCGATAACCTCTATCAAAACGCAAGCCTCACTACCCCAAAAAATAATCGCTTTGCTTCCGCCCCCACACCAAAACTTATAGATCTAGTCCAAAATCCTGATTTCTCCAAATCTTCTATCGAAGTTTCTACTTATTTTGAAAAGGCTCTTAAAACAAAACCCGATTTTATTATTGCCACCAACAACCTCCTTATCGAGCAACTTTTATTGGAAGAAAAATCTCCCATAATTGATCAATACAAAGCCAGTTATTTAGAAGCCTCAGGCTCAGCGGTTTACCAAGAAATTTTTGACCAATATTTGGACAGATTTTTCAATCAAAACATCTCCTTATCTGTTCTTGGGCGAACTATTGCCAAAACAATAGGGGACAATCAAATTCTAATCTGGTCATCCGATACCAACACACAGCGTCTTTTGATATACCAGTCATACTCCGGGGTTGTCACCCCACATCCCTGTAATGCCGGCATTACCTCCTCGAATATTTGTACGGCTCAAACCCTCTTTCTAAGTGAATCTACAATTTTGCCATCTAGAAAAAACCCTTGGTCAAAACGCTTGCTAAGTCACACTATCGAGATTGTTTCTTCATCGATCCAGCACGAGTATCAAGTAAGCTACACCACCAACCAATCATCCTCTCCAGATTACTCGATTGCCAACACTTATTATCTGTATGTTCCTACACCTTCAACCCTTGACAAAGTACTTTTAAATGACTTACCCTCATCTACCAAAAGTGTTACAAAAACAACCGAAGGATCATTCGACGTCTATAAAATTCCCCTGGCTATTTCTTCCAACAAAGATGCTTCGGTCGTAATAAAAACAACTACCTTTAGTAATCAGACATTTTCTACGCCTTTATCCTACTCCATTACCGAATACCATCAGCCGGGAACTACTGACACCGGTACTACTCTCAAAATAATATATCCGAAAAACCTATTCCCCAAAATAGTTACCTCTCCATTTACCTCCGAACCTGCCGCCATGAGAGTGACTCTTCCCCCCCACACTTCTACTTTTGGCTTCACTCTCGATCAAAATATGCAATAAACTTGTGAAGCCAAGGCTAATAAGTTACAATACGAATCATGCAAAAATTTATACTGAAAGCCGATAAAAGAACCGTTTTGGGAAGTAAAGTCAAACAGCTCCGACGTACCGGTGTCATCCCCGCTAATCTTTTTGGAAAAACCATCGAAAGTCAAGCCATTCAGGTTAATGGTGTTGAATTTAATCGCGTTTACAAAGAAGCCGGCGAAACCAGTCTTATTTATGTCAAAGTCGAAGGTGAAGACAAAGAGCGTCCCACACTTGTCACCTCCGTTCACTTCAATCCCATTACCGGAGACAAACTCCATGTTGATTTTCACCAGGTTAATCTTAAAGAAAAAGTTACCGCCAACGTTCCCGTCGAAATTATTGGTGAATCTGAACTTGTCAACTCCAACGAGGCCGTTCTTTCGCAATCTCTCAACGAAATTGAAATTGAGGCTCTACCTACCGAGATCCCTGAAAGTATTACCTTCGATATTAGTTCCCTCAAAACAGTTGGTGATCACCTCCTGGTCTCCGATGCCAAAGTATCTGCCGATGTTGAAATTAAAACCGATCCAGAACAAATGGTTGTCTCTCTCCAAGAGCCCATGAAAGAGGAAGTCATTCCTGTCGAAGAAGTTCCTGAGGACGCCACCGGAGCAGAAACACCCGCCGAAGGTGAAGCTGTGGAAGGCGAGAAAACTGCCGAAGGTGAAGCCAAACCCGAGGAACCCTCCAAAGAATAAGAACAATAAGATTATTGATCTAGAAAAGGCGCCCTTGGCGCCTTTCTAGTATCTGTCAAATTTTTATTTCGGCCACGAATAAGAAATCAATAGTCCTTCACCGGCGAACATCTCTTGCCAGATTGCTTCGGTGACAAAAGGCACAAAAGGATGTAGTAGAGCAAGCATTGTTTTATATCCTTCTTTCATTACTACACCACTCACCCTTTTTTGTTTATT
>Ga0209727_1003131_pt1 | contig 10899 bp, 16 predicted proteins | sample RifGroC1_FD_183995 | JGI IMG/M metagenome (GOLD analysis project Ga0209727, IMG submission 183995) | Groundwater microbial communities from Rifle, Colorado, USA - Groundwater C1 (SPAdes) (version 2) | ecosystem: Environmental > Aquatic > Deep subsurface > Groundwater | place: Rifle, Colorado...
CGGTATTCGGGATATCTCGCGTGAACTGGCCGAAGTGGAGCGGCTGGAAAACAGTTGATGCTATTATCGATGGCCTGGTAGCTCCTGGCCCATATGGAACAACGGCATACAGGGCGTGGGTGAAGCACCTGAATGATCTGCTCCGGGCAAACAGATCATTCATGCAGTCAGTGGAAAACTTCTACAAGGTGAACTTTTGGGATGCTAACCGAATCGGGGAAATTGTTGATCAGGACGTTGCCGATTGGCTTTATGACCATATTGTTAACGGCGGGGGGCGCGGTGCCATGTGGATGCAGGAAGCTGCCGGCATCAAGGCTGATGGTTCAATAGGCGTGGAGTCGATCAAGGCTTTCAATGCAATGAGACCTATCGAATTGTTGAAGAAGTCGGAAATTATAGCGGCCTGGTATCGGCTGGACAAAGTTCTTAATAAACCTTCTCAGGCGCAGTTCCTCAATTCCTGGCTGTCTCGTGATGGCGTCGATCAGGACATTATTGATCAGGTGCGGGAATGGGCCAAGGATGGACTCACTCATGATGAGGTGGATCAATTGCAGGCAATGATAAAAAACGACGCCATGGGCGACATAAAGGAGGGGAAATTATGACAGTAGCGAGTGAAGTAAATAAAGCCATTTTCCTGGGGAGCGGTAGCGCAGGACCTTTTACATTCGGGTTTAAATTCTTTGTAAACACGGAAATATCGGTCACCAAAACAGGTACAGACGATGTTGAGACTATACTTGGTGAGGGTGATGATTATGTTCTGACAGGTGCCGGGGTAGATACAGGCGGAAGTGTGACGCTTACAGTAGCCCTGGAGGTTGGCGAAACAATCGAGGTCTTGCGTGAATTGGATATGCTGCAGGAAACATCTTTTGTCAATCAAGGGGCTTTTTACCCGGAGTTGCATGAGGGGGCTTTTGATCGTGTTGTCATGATGATTCAGCAGGTCTATAACTACAGCCAGACACTTTGGGCAAGAGTTGCAGATATGCAAGCGGCATTTGCTTTATTCCTGTTTAACCTTAACGGTCAGTTTATCAAAACATCTGTTTCCGCGTCGTCATTTGGCACAGATATTTCCGATGCAATAACCGGTATAGGAGCGAGTAACGCAACGCTTGTTGTCGATTCCCCCATCACGGTGGATAACAGTTCAACAATACCAGCAAACATTTCATTGCGTATTGATCGTCCTGGCTTTTTGACAGTTGCAACAGGGGAAATCTTGACCATAAATGGCGCGTTTGCCGCTGGTCTGTATCAGGTTTTCGTTGGAGGAGGGACCGTTACCGGACTAAAAGAATTGCGTCCAGAATGGTTTGAGACCAACGTCACGCCGGGAACAACAAACATGTCTGATGCCGCAAACGCCGCGTTTGCTGCCGTCCTCGCTTCTGGTGGTGGTAAAGTTACATTCACTCCCGGCCAAAAATACAGGCTTGACACCACAGTTTTAGTAGACGGCGGTAACGATAACAACTCTATTATCGAGATCGACGCGGCAACTTCAGAGTTTTATTTCTACGGAACAGGGGGCGCGTTCAAGTTTCTGGATGCAGTCTATCCAAAGGCAAAGCTGGGTAAAATCTTTATCAATGGAGATACGGCAGGCACATACGGAATCCACCTCAAACATTGCCGATGGGGAACGATTGATGCGGAAATATTCTATGGCTTAACGACAACGGCGGCGGCATGGGCAACCGACAACACCGCCTTTTATCTGGAATCAGGGCCGACAAATGCCTACGATAACCTTTACAACCACATTACCGGCAGGGCGCGGCATACGGGCTGGTCTGTGTGGTTGGAAAACCTTGATACTGCCTACACTCGGAATAACGCCAATGAGTTTGATATTGAGTACCAAGGGACTAACGGCATCAAGATCAGGGGCTGTGACGGCAATACTTTCAGGGGGTCTCTGGAATCCGGCACCGGTTCGCCCATCAGCCTGTTACTCAACGATGACGGAGTGAAGACGCGGTACAACACTTTCGATTTTCGGTGGGTGGAAAATGCGGCAATGGACGCATGGAATCCGGTGGCTGATGCAGGATGTGATGACAACGTGTTTTTTGTTCGCAACCTGCAATACGGTACTTTCGCTATCCCTGGCAGGCAGCAAATCACCTACAACGGCAACGATGGCACCACAAACGACACTACCCATTTGATCCAATCGCTGGAAACAGAACAAGCACAGTTGGCAGGCGGTTACATGGGAGGCGTCAACCTATTGGGTGCGACAGATGATTTTAGCAATGCGGCATGGACAAAAAGCAACGTTACTGTCTCAGCCGGTGCTGTTGCACTGCCGGACGGAACAACAGTTTCTGATAAAAACACCATAACGCTTGGGTCCGCAAATGGATCGGTCAACCAGACGATCACATACGACACGGCAAACAAGCGTTTGACGGCATCAGTGTGGCTCAAAGCGTCTACTCCTCACGTCGCCAGATTCCAGATCTATTCAAATGCCGGTGGTGGGGCAGGCAATACCAAATATGTTTATGTAACCACTTCATGGAGGCGGTACCATTTAACCTATAATTTCAGTGCCACAGCTGGGACATCCGTAGGGCTATATATTTACCCGGCATATACCGGTGTGGCGACTGGTGTTATAAATGTATTTGGTCCCCAGCTTAACGAGGGATACCCTGGCGCATATATGGGTGGTGGCACTAATGCGGCGGCTCGCAAACTTGGGACGTGCGGCCAGATTGGCACCAATAATGCCGTGGTCACTCCTTTGATCGGGTTTTCAAAATATCAGGATACAGGGGCGTATAATAATAACTATCGCATAATCGGTTACGCAACGGCTGCCCCTTCTGCTGGCACATGGGTGGCAGGCGATAGGCTGTTTCATTCGTCCCCGGAAGAGGCAGGCACAGCGGGTTCAAAATATATAATTGATGGCTGGGCATGTACTGCTTCTGGCACTCCTGGGACGTGGGTGCAGTGCAGGACTTTAACCGGGAATTGATATGGCGGCTACAGGTCAGTTAATTCACATGAGGAACGTGCCGGGAACTGATGACGCCCGCGCACTCGATCAGCCATTGCCCTGTCTCATGCCGGACGGCTCAACGGATATGATCCCGATTGATTTTCCATGGGACGGTAACTCAACGCCATTCCTTGTGCGGCCTATCTTCCCACGCCATAATCACCCGATTGCGAGTTGTCGGCATGATTACCGGTGTGGAAAAACAAGGAATGATGCAGAACGGCTATTTGCGGATCAGCAGTTCAAGGTTGATGTTGGTAAAACGTCTTGGAAAATCACGGCTGTAGTGGGGTATATCGGAGTAAGAATCGGTGCATGGTTTGGCGTGGGCAGTAACTATCAAAAGGAGATATCATGAAGCTTTTAATACTCGGATTAATGGTCTCAATTCTCACAGGTTGCATGACCGTACCTGTCAGTATCACCGGATGCGACAAAGGTTCTGGACCGATCGCAGTCAATATCAATCTGGATAAAGCAGTCTCTACGTTACCCATTGACGCAAAAGCAAGGGATGTTACAGTTCCTATGATTCCTTAAGCTGCTTGTTCATATTCTGAACTAAATCCCTTGGGCTACGGCTTGAGGGATTTTTTTGTATCAGATGAAAATAATCATTGACAAGGTTGCCAGCAAGGTTTACAAGGTAAATTAAGATTTGACGATTGCCAATTTTTCTATTACGGAGGAAGTCATGTCAAAATCCAAAGCACCCGCAATTCACGTTGGAAACATCATCAATACTGCAACTCGTAAGGAACTCACGGAATTTGTGAGAGACGTATTCAAAGCTGGGAAAGAAACGGAACAGTCAGGGAAAACAATCCGTCACGCGTTATCCATGTTTTCAGAGTGCCAGGAGATAAAAAGTGTGTCCTTTGAAGGCTGTAACTTCACAAATGGGGTTAAGGCATGACGAAGAGTTGAGCGGTTTATCCGCTCGGACGAGAGTTAAAGGGGGTGATATAGTGGTACTCAAGAAATGCAAGGAATACAGGGAAAAAAGGGGGCTGTCACTGATGGACCTGGCTGTCAAGTCGTCATGTTCAATCGGCACCATCCAGAACGCTGAACGCGGCAAGGGTGTTGTGCTGAACAACTGTAAGGCGATTGCAAAGGCGTTAAATGTTAAACTGGAGGATTTGGTAACATGAAATGCCCATCACTTATCGTCATGATCTGCATGTACTGCGGCGCTGAGTACGAGCGGAAGGATGGCCGGGGCGTGTCGGGTGGATCTCATGGTATCTGCATCGGATGTGTGGAACTCAGAAAAAAGGAGGTGCTGGATGATACACAGGAGGGATAGAGCATTAATGATTTTGTTCTTTGCGTTTCTCGCTTTCTTACTTGGCTTGGCTGGCCACGAGGACAACAAGACCGTGGGCATGTCCCGAATCACCAAAGAGGAGACGGCTGTCAGGCATCAACAGGATCGGGATGACAGGGCGGCGTGGGAGTTATTCAAATTAGGGAAGGAGTAATAGTGTGGCATTTCCAGGGATGAAACCAAGAGAACGGTACTTTACCGATCCGGTTTTTAAAATGATGGTGGATCAGATGGTATCACACTTACTACAGGCTAATTACACACCGTCTGAGATGAGAGAGGCGGCACTTTTGGCAAGCATCAAATATTACGAGATGAGGCCGCAAGGACTTGTTGTCAACGCAGATGGACTGCATCAGCTGATGCGTAAACTGGAGGAAGAATAGTCATGATCTATGCAGATAATGAGAACTGGCCGGCACCTGGAGTGTACGCAAACATTTCAGCGGCAAAATACCACGCAACAAAGGCGGTGAGTTCGTCACTGCTCAAGAGTTTCAAAAATCTTCCTGCAACATGTCGAGATCCGTTCGTTCCCACTTGGGAGAGCGTTCTCGGTTCTGCTTCACATGCGTACTCTATCGAGGGGCCGGACGTGTTCCATTCGCAATATGTGATTGCTCCTGAGTTCCTCCCTCCGGCTGATTTCACCGGTAAAAAGTGGAAGGCTACAGATCGTTATAAGAACATGATTGCCGAGTTTCAGGCAAAGCAGATTGGTAATGGCAAAGAGATCCTGGACGATGAACAGGGTCGGGCAGTCCTGTCGTTGGATAAGTCCCTAAGGGAGAATCCTGCCAGCCGGCGTTTTCTTGATGCAACCAGTGAGGGTGAACTTTCTGTTCTCTGGATCGATAAGGGGACTGGTCTGCTCTGCAAAGCTCGTGTTGATTGGTACATTGACGAAATGCCTGTTGATTACAAGACAACCGGACAAATCGACCGATTCTATTCTCAGATGCTCAGCCTCAATTACGATGTTCAAGGGGGCTGGTACTCTGCTGGTCTCTTGGCTAATGATCTCAACGTGCGTGCGTTCTGCTTTCTGGTCGGTGAAACTGCCGACACATACCGAATCCGCTCGGGATATCTCGGCGGCGGAGAGAATGGCCGTGAGTGGCTGGACGCTGCCATTGATGAGAGCAAGCGGCTGGTCGGACTTTATAAAGAATGCCTTGATAGTGATACCTGGCCGAATTACAGAATACCGGCTCATATTTTTTCTCTTGACCAGATCACTGAGGCGGATCTTCTGGAAGAGTGGGTATGCCCTCGGGGAAGGTATGGGATATGAGCTCAACCGACGAAGCAAACAGGCTCGACTTTCTTTTCGAGAGAACGGTTTTTGTCGATCTCTGCACTCTCAAGGGTCAGATCGAAAAGGTTGAATCGGAGGTATTCGAGATACATCAGCTGATCGGGGCCAAGAAACAGAATCTCAACAGGATTGCTGAAGAGGTTGAGGATGCGCTGCAGGCTCTCGAAACTCTCCGGCGAATGCTCCTCGAAAAGCACAACGTCAATGTCTACATGGCGCGGGTCAAGGTTAAGCTGAAAAATCGTAGGCGTAATTTCTACATGAAAGGGGATGAATAACATGGCAAAAAAGACGGAAGATAAGGGGATTTGTATTCTCGGGTTTAAGGGCAATAATTTCATGCGCCTTGAACTGGTTGAACTACAGCTCAACGGGGGCAATCTGGTAATCGGAGGAGATAACGAACAGGGCAAATCCTCTCTGCTCAATGCTTTTTGGGTGGCGCTTCAGGGTGCTGATGCAATGAAGGATCTGGAGATTTCCCGGCCGGTACGTGATGGGGAGAAAAACGCCTCTATCACTCTCGTTCTTGGTCCTGCCGGTGAATGTTTGGAGATGGTGAAGGGTGAAGATGGTACTTACTCGGCACCGGAAACGGGAGATATTTTTTTTGTAACTCGTAAATGGGTTGGCGAAAATATGTATCTCGAAGTTACAACCAGGGACGGAGCTAAATATCCCTCTCCTCAAAAGATGCTTGATGCTCTAGTCGGTAAGATGTTTGATCCGTTTGAGTTTTCCCTTCTCAAAGGTGCTGAGCAAAAGGCGCTCCTGATGAAGATCGTTGACCTCGGGGCTTTCAATCTTGACGATTACGCTGTCGAGCGCAAGACTCTTTATGATAAACGCACTGAAGTCAACCGGGAAGTCACACGTCTTGAGGCGCTGGTAAAAAGCAAGGCCGGTACGTTCGAGGGGGCTCCTGATTCTGAGATATCTGCATCGTCTATCCTGGCTGAACAGGAAGCAGCGCAGTCGATTATCAAGCAGAACGACAAGAAGCGCGACGAACTGCAGTCATTAACGGGCTTGTGGCAGGCCGAGAAAAAGGAAATCACAGATGCCGAAGCGTATATTCTTTCCATTGAAGCCAAGATCGAGGAGCTGCAAAAACATCTTTCTGATGCTCGTGCGAACAAGGATGGCCTCATACAAGTTCATACTGCAATGGAACAGGCAGGCAAGGCGCTCAATGTTGAGGTCAAGGCCCTGATTGATCCTGACATGACCGTATTTTCTGGCAAACTTCAAGATCTGGAGCGCCTCAATGCCCTTGTCAGGAACCGGGTATCGTACCAATCCGATAAGATGGCCTATGATATCGCAGTTGAACAGAGCAAGGGATATACTGATTCGATTACTGCTCTGGATCAGGTCAAGGAGTCCGCGCTCTCTGCTGCAAAGTTCCCTATTGATGGGCTCTCCTTGGACGATACCGGTATCACGTTCAATAAAATACCGTTCGGGCAATGCTCAACCGAAGAAAAAATGAGGATCTGCGTGTCAATCGCAATGAGTCTGTCTCCTCGGCTCAAGGTAATCCGGATCTCTCGCGGTGAGTCGCTGGATGCCAAGAACTTCAAGGTCATTTCCGAGATGTGCGCGGCTGAAGGTTATCAAGTTTTGATGGAGAGAGTTGGTGATCCTGGGGAGATGGGTATCGTTATCGAAGCGGGTAAAGTCAAGGAGGTTTAACATGCCTCGTTATTCTCGCGGCCCTGTGATACCGGATCTTGAAACTGCTCTGTTTTGCTTGCAGGCGAAGGACCATATATACCACGAAAAGGCCATATTACCTCATTGCCAGCTTATGACGTGGCCACTTAACAAGCTGAAGGACTGCATTTCAAAGGGTAAACTTTTTAAGGCTGAATACATATCAAGGGAGGTGTAGCATGGCTGAAAATGAAGTAGTAGAGGGTGAACTCGTACCATCGGATTTGACTTCTCTGGCGGTGATGATACGTGCCGAGATTGACTCCAATGTTGCGACTGCAAAACAGTATCCTCGCTCAATAGCGGTCTTTCGCAAGGAAATGTTGGAGCTTGTTACTTTGAGTGAGCCTATCGCTGAAGCGTGTATATTTGCGGTTCCTCGCGGCAAGGAACAGGTCAACGGTAAATGGGTGCAGAAGTTTATCGAGGGGCCGTCTGTTCGTTTTTCCGAGATGCTGATATCAGCTTACGGGAACTGCCGAAGCGGGGCGCGGATCATCGGTGAAGAAAAAGATTTCGTTATCGCTGAAGGTTTCTTTCACGATCTGGAAAAGAACGTTGCGGTCAAGGTCGAGATCAAGCGGCGTATCATCGACTCAAAGGGCAAGCGTTTTAACTCTGATATGATCGGAGTCACTGGTAATGCAGCGTCAAGTATTGCGCGGCGCAATGCAGCACTTCAGGCAATACCAAAAGCTCTCTGGCTGGAGATGTACGAAGCGGCCAAACTGACGGCAATCGGTGATTCAAAAACGCTGGTCGCTCGGCGTGCGGCCTCCATTGAATATTTCCAAAAAATGAACGTCACTGCCGAGACGATTATTGAATTCCTCGGAGTGGCCGGCCTGGAAGATATCGGTCTTGATGAGTTGGCTATCCTGACAGGTATCAAGACAGCAATCAAAGAGGGTTCAACGACAATTGATAAAGCGTTTACTGTCGAAGGAGGAGAGCGCAACCAGAACGGCAAAAAGATATTTGAGCATCTGGATAAGGTGAAGGATAAGGAAAAGGTCAAAGAGGCCGCTCCCTCAAATGAGGATCAAAAACCGGAAGCGGCCAAGTGTCAGGAGTGCTTCGAGACTATTCCTGATCATCACTTCACTTGCTCGAAGTCTACGGCTGTTCCACAATAACGGCTTGAACTGAACAGCGAGCGAAGCGAAGTCTGCTTCCAGTGTTTTGTTATATCGGGAATTGACATGATCTCAATACTTTTCGCACGATCAGACAGCAATTACAAAACTCTTCCTGACGTAGATGTCTGGGACGCTGAACGGGATGCGCTCACCTGGCCAGGAGGTAATCCGGTTGTAGCGCATCCGCCATGTAGAGCATGGGGAGCTTTCCGGCATAGAGCAAAACCGCGCAGGGGTGAACGTGCGCTTGCAATTTTCGCAGTCCGGCAGGTTCGGAAATTCGGCGGAGTTCTGGAGCATCCGGCAGGCTCGCGGCTCTGGAAAAAAGCGGGATTGCCTGCACCTGGACAGCGTGACAAATTCGGAGGTTGGACGCTCGGAGTAAATCAACATTGGTGGGGCCATGGAAACGAACCGTAAAATCATAGCAATAGTGTTTCAGGATGGGCGTCCGTGGTCAGCTGTTACCGCTGATGGCTGCATTTTCGACGTGGAACTTTGCAAAGCTGACGACACCCTGTATTTCCACGAATGCGGCACCTACGGCATTGACGGCGATTCTGTGTATCTGGAGGGTGGTATGTTCGCAGGCATCCCCACAAACATCGTCAGTCGGTATACAGTCCTCGCAGATTTTGCAGTAAACGGTGTCCGACTCGCACCCCCACGATTCCAGCCCCCAAAGCCATTTAGGGTTGATGTTCTGCAACCGGTTCCCCATGCCCTCGCCGGGGTTGACCTTCGGAGAGAATCGCTTTGCCAGCCAGAAGTCATTTTGTCGCTTCACTGGGACACTGCCGCAGGTTGGTGGACTGGTGAAGTGGTGCCTCGGAGCAAAGGAGCAGCAAAATGATAGAGGTTTTTTCATCTGGTGGCGGGACACGGCCCTGCGCTTGACCAGTCCGCCGGGCGGGTGGCATGGCCGGTGTAGTCAGGTCGGTTGATGAGGCTATCGCGGTTTGTAATCCATTGGGGATATAATGAAAGTATTGGATTTATTCAGCGGCATTGGCGGTTTTAGTCTCGGCCTTGAACGTGCCGGGATGAAAACTGTGGCGTTTTGTGAGTTTGAAGAACATGCACAAAAGATACTGCATAAACATTGGCCCCATGTGCCTATGTATAAAGATGTTAAGGGGCTAACCTATGAAAGACTTTGTGCAGATGGAATTAATAGTATCGATGTCATCACAGGAGGTTTCCCGTGTCAAGACCTCTCGTCAGCAGGTCAACGGTCAGGCATATATGGCAGCAGGTCGGGCTTATGGGGTGAACTCTTTAGAATTATGTGCGAAGTACGACCCAAATACACAATCTTTGAGAATGTTGCAGGGTTGCTTACTGGAGAGTCGGGAAGGTGGTTCGACCGATTATTGTGCGACTTGGCCGAGGGCGGGTTCATTCTGGAATGGGAATGTATACCAGCATCCAGCATCGGCGCTCCGCACCACAGAGATAGGGTGTACGGTATTGCCTACCCCAGTGAAGTCGGATGGCTCGGCATTTTCTCTAAAGCAGACCTTAAGGTTGAAAGAAACATGGGAAAACATTTCGGGGCTGACTGGTTTGGTTGTGGCGCGGGTTCTTGGTCTGATTGGCAAGCAAAAACACGACAAGAAATATTTAGTCAACCCCTTATTGCTAGAAAAAATGATGGGTTTTCCGGATGGATGGACAGAAATTCCAGACTCGGAAACTCCATAGTCCCTGAAATACCAGAAAGAATAGGCAGGGCAATCATGGCCGTAACTTATCCTATGGAGGGTCAGAACCCATGCAACTCTACGAAAAAATAACATCACCATCGGGGAGGAAATTACTTTATAAACCACCTCCCTGCTACCCCCTGCATGGTTGTATGGGATAAAGACAACGGCAACAACGGTTATGCGGATTGCGAGCTTGCATGGACTTCGTTTAAAACAGCAGTAAGAAAAGTCCGCCACCGATGGCATGGGATGTTACAAGAAAATATGAAAGAAAAAGAGATTAGAGAACATCCCTGCCAGAAGCCCGTCAACCTGTACCGGTGGCTACTCAACAACTATGCCAAACCTGACGATACCATCCTCGACACCCACCACGGCAGCGGCTCAAACGCCATAGCCTGCCTTGATATGGGTTACAGCATCACAGCCTATGAAATTGACGAAGAGTACTTCCAGGCATCTGTTGAACGTATCCAGCGGCACCAGCAACAACTGAAGCTATTTTAAACGGTCATAGACTGGCCGAAACCACAAAAGGAGATTGACCAATGGGAAAGAAAAAAGTAGAGGTACAGGAAACAGAAGTAAATCCGTTTGAAGTCGAGGAAGGTCTTGTGCATCCTGACGAGGTGGATATCAGCGATGTGGAGATTGTGGAG
>Ga0209727_1003133_pt1 | contig 10896 bp, 18 predicted proteins | sample RifGroC1_FD_183995 | JGI IMG/M metagenome (GOLD analysis project Ga0209727, IMG submission 183995) | Groundwater microbial communities from Rifle, Colorado, USA - Groundwater C1 (SPAdes) (version 2) | ecosystem: Environmental > Aquatic > Deep subsurface > Groundwater | place: Rifle, Colorado...
TGAACACATCAAGTGGATCCTCGCAGAGGTGAAAACCGTTCTCAGTGCATCTCACCGGCGTCTTGTCGGTTTCGTACTCGCTGCCTATTTCGTACTGGTGGCCCCGACATTTCAGGCCTTCGTCAAATCCCTTGAACCCTTTTACCATATCTATTGCCTCCATTTTTGATATATACTGCAATCTCTCATAGCCGCACCAACTTCCACAGCGTCTCCACAGTCAGCGCCACCATCAAAACAAGGGCTACGATAAAAAACCGGACGACAAATCGCTTAGACGGGTATTGACGAGTGTATGTTTTAACCTGATATTTAGCCATTATCCACCTCCACGCCGAGGGCTTTCAGGGCTGCGAGAGCTTTCCTGCCTTGTTCTAACGCACATGGCTGGCAGGTAATATCACACGGTGAGCCACCAAACCCGCGCCGTCTGTGCCTTGTTGTCGGTGGGTTAAACGCTTCATTTACAATGCGGTCTAACGCCTCAGCACACCCTTTAAGGGTATTTAGTCGCTCGTTCTCTGTTTTATCCATCCCCATCCCCCTCCTTAAATAATAGCGTTCGCTTGCTACCTGCTAGGACGCTAGATTATTGGTGTTTAAACGCTACTCTCCCATCCTGTGTATTATCCTAAGCCGGTCGCGACAATCGATAAGCTGGTCCAGCGATAGCTCAGCGAACTCCTTGCGCCTGTATTGCTCATGCAAGAACTTCTCAATGTCGGCCTTGCGCCACTTCATAGCCTCGATAGGTATCTTTATTTCGTCGCGCAACCCGGCGCGAATATCTTCCTCGCTCGGCTCGTCTACGACCTCACCCTCAAGAGCCGTGTCCGCGTCGCTCGCGGCAAGGGCGTTCTCGGTGAACAAGTGGTCGGGAGCTTCGGTGATCTCCGGCAACACGCCGAAGCTCGCCGATATGCTTTGAGCGCTCACCAGCAGCTTGCGCACGTCCAGGCGCTCCATAGCGATATCGAGCACGTCCACCATCTTGGATATCTCTTTGCCCTTGTCGTCCCTGAAGTGCACCTTCTTCTCGCGGATGATAAGTTCCAGCGGGACAAATGCTATGCGCCCGCCGGTCAAGAGCATTACCTGCTCGATGGCGCTGTTCAGGTTAACAATCGAGTTATAAGAGCCCGTGTCTATTTGCCAGGCGCCGATGCCGGTGATATCAGGCATGAAGAATTGGAGGCTTGCGACTTCCCGGCACTGCTTTTTCTGGTAGTATAGGCACTCGGACGGATCGCACTCGATATCTTGCATCTCCCCCGAAGCTTCGTCCACCACAGTCTCACTCTCTCCGTTTCCCTTGCAAATTAACCCTCGTGTCTTGCCGTAGCGCTTAAGCCATTGCTCGAAGAATTTGTCTGGCTCGTTGCTCGGAAAGCATATCTTGATTTCTTTCGGTTTGACGCCGTAGTCGTGGGCGAAAGCACGAGCCGCGTTCTCACTTGTGGACTCGTCTTCTTTACAGAGAAAATAATCAACAGCGGACGGATATTCACTGCCGCCTGTGCCCTTTTTCTTTTCACCCAATCGCAGTTTCCCGACGCGGGTAAGCCTGCGCTTATCTGAGATACCTTTAATTGGTGACATCTAGACCACCACCTCGACGGAGAACTTCTCGCCCTTGAGGATGACGCTGATAACCTCGCGATCAAGCACAACGCCCCAGTCTTTCAGAACGACCGTTCCATCCTCTTCAAAAACAGCCAGTTCTTTTTTGAAATTGGCCCAGTCGACGGACTCGACCACTTTGATAAAATTGTGCTGGTCATTCTTCTTGATAAAGGCCATAAGGGCCTCGTCGTTACGCACAAACTCCGGCTGCTGAGCCCGAAGTCTCAACACCCCGTGCGGGAGCTTGACCGTCTTTTCCTTGCCCTGCGTTTCCTTAAATAGGTTGCGATGATAGCTTTCTAGGTGGCCTTTGAAAAAGTCGATCGAGTCCTGGTGTGGGCTGTTAACCGTTGCAAACCATGCCTCAATGCGCTCGATCTCCTCATCCGCTATTCGCCGGTTCTCGCCTATCTCGGCGGTAAATTGTGCGATTTTACGCATAGCCCATATCGCCTTCTCGCGAGAATCAACGGTAAACCCTTCGCGCGCCTGGGTCTCTTCGCCCAAATGTTCCTTTAAGCTCTTTTCAGCAGTGCTCATACCTGTCATAATCTCCTTATAGTTGTTTCTCAATTGGCCTCAGCTTACCGGGTTGAGGCTCTTTGCTTTCGCGAACAGGCCATCCCGCTTGAACCCATCGATATAGCTGTGCGGCCGGACCCGCTCGGGCTCGACGTCCTCGACCAAGAGCTCCGGTTTCAGCCTCGCCGGGTTGACGTTCACAAAGCGCACCTTGCCCGATTCGGTCATCCCCAGATAATAAGTGTAGAGAACGATCATGTTGTTCTCCGTGCTTCCGACCTCGACCGCTATCGGATCGCCGACGTTGAGCTTCTTGAGTTCGCTTAGTACTCGCGCTCTTTTTGACTGCGTGGTGCTTTTGCTCTCGACACGGTAATTCGGAATCGTTTCCATCTGTTCACCTCCTCTCCCCTTGACCTTCCAGGGGAGCGGTGCCTTGTCGCTCCCCAAGCAGTTCAATCGTTGTTCGACAGCTTAATAAGTTCATGTTTATTTTTCATTGCAACATCGGGCGCTCGTTTTCTATCGCCTCATACGCACCACTCCCTTCACCCACGCCGCTATCCGTGCCATTCGCTCGGCGCGGATCCGTGCGCGCTCAAGGGCGAAGGCTTGGAATGGGCTGCTCATACCGCGGCCTCTCGGCAACTCGCGGCGAAAGCATCGAGATCCGCCCGATGAAAACGCGGCACCGGCTTTTTGCCTGAATGCTTGGTGGGTGGCAGGGTCGAACGCTTTACATAGCCGGCCGCAACCAGTTCATAGAATTTCGATTTCTTCATCCCGAGATATTCCGCCGCTTCCTCTGGCCTGAATAAAAGTTTGTCCATTGGTGTCTCCTTGACGCTCTCAAATCGATTCTGCCGTTTGGCGCTTACTTAGCCATTGCTTGGCACCCATTTTCCCTACAGTGGCTACGCTAGGCCTTGCAAAACAAGCGATTAGGCGCTATGCTCAGAGCTGTGAGCAAAGTCAGACCTGTGACTATCTGTAATTAAAAAAATATCGTCGAACTCTACACCTAACGCATCCGCAAGCTTCTTCGCAGTTTCCACAGAACAACTCGCACCATTCTCTATTTGAGATATATATGCAGCTCCAACGCTTGATAATTTTTCAAGCTTGACCTGCTTATATCCCTTGAGAGCACGAGCCCTTTTAAACTCAGCCCTTTTTGCGTAAATCTTCATTGCTTAAACCTCCTCATAGCTATGACTATAAAGGCAATCGGTCACAGATGCAAGTGGAATATTAAAAAATCTCAGAAATATGAGCGTGAAATGTCTATAATTGCTTGTATGAGCCCAAGGGAACTCCTAGTAAAGCTAAGAAGAAGAAAAGGTTGGTCACAAGAGGAATTGGCCAAACAGGCTGGCGTGGCTAAAGGGACGATTGGCGGCATTGAAGCCGAGAACGAGTGGCCGGCTACTTGGGAGATTCTCGATAAAATCGCGGTTGCGCTGGGTGTGACGATCGATTATCTGCTCCGCGCAACAGGCGCAATTGCGCCCCACGAAAAGCATGTCGATAAGACAATAGCCAAGATGCTCGATATTGCTGAAGATTTGCCCGAAGAAGACGCAGACGAGGCGCTACGAATCTTAGAGGTCATACGCGAGACAACAAGGCGGCGGAACCGATGATATTTAATCCATATGATGTATTGACGGGCCAACCAGACATTGAGCTTGTTATTGCAAGTTTGCCTGCTGGGATTCGAGGCGTTTACATGAATGAGGGGGATGTGTATATTATTGTTCTAAATAAGTACCTCTCAAAGGTAGAACGGCGTTGCACGCTTACACACGAACTTGCACACTATTTCTTAGGCCACAATGACGATTATTTTGAAACTAAGTCCTATGCGGGGGCGTGCTCATATAGCAAGAAGGAACACGATGCATGGGTATGGGCGGTGGATAGGCTTGTGGGCGCTCAAGAACTTCTTTATTTCTTTGGGAGCGATCACGAATTAACAGTAGAGGAAATCGCCGATTACTTATGGGTTACGACTGAGGTGCTCTTCTTTAAAATTCAGCGCCTTGTTAGCGCGGGTTATATGGGCAATTTTCTTTTGCCTAAGATTACGTAAAGTGCAAACTGCAATATTAGAAACAAAATAAGGGAGGGGTTTAGTATGTCAGAGAACGAAGGCAAACAAAAGAAAAAGGGTTTATGGTGGAAGGTACTACTGGGTTTGTTCGCACTTGCGATTGTGGGCTCGGCGATGGGCGACAGCGAGGAGCCAAGCGCCACAGAGGGCACGCAAGCGCCCGCGCAGGAGGCCCCGGCAGCTTCGCAAGCAGTTAACGAGACCCCAGCAACAACTGCGTCCCCTGTGTCTACTACTGCGCCAAAGCCCAAAGAGTGGGTGAAGGTCGTTGAGCTCTCCGGCAAAGCCAACAAAAGAAGTCAGGCTTTTGAATTAACCGGCGGACAAGCGAGACTGACCTACAATGTAAGCGGAAGCACTATGCCGGTGTGTATGATCTACGTTATGGAAGAAGGAGCCTCGCTGGACAAAAATGGCGGATTTCCCGAAGTAAACGTCACGGATGCGGGTAGCGACTCCACGTATCTGACCAAGGGCGCTGGCCGTTATTATTTGGACATCTCGGCTGCAAACTGCAACTGGACGGTAACGATTGAAGAAGAGCGATAGATTGACAACCACGCACTAGCTTGATGATAATATAATGGGTTGTGCCGGCACCCAGAAAACCTATATACTGACAACAACAGCCGTATTCGAAGGGCCGGCACCTTTTGAAGCGGTTGTTTTGTTTTCTAAAAGGATAAGCTATGGCGCAAGGATCCATAGACCCACCCAAAAAACTAAAAAGCGGCAAAACAGTCTATTACATCCAGTATTACACCCCTGGCGGGATCAAGAAACACGTCAAGGGCGGTAACACAAAGAGAGAGGCTGAGCGAAAACTCCGCGATATCTTAGATCAGATAGACAAAGGCGTCTACGCTGAGAAAAAAGACATCTCTTTCGGCGAGCTCGCGGATAAATGGCTTAAGCTCAAAGCCGCGGAGATTCGCGAGAACACCCTTGCTGCATATAAGCCGGCCGTTGAGCGCTTAAAGCACTTCCCTGTCGAGAAAGACAAGCAGGGCAACCCTCTCGCCTGCCTTAAAGATTTAAAGCTCAAACAGGTGTCAGCCGAGCATTGCGACCGGTTCAAAGCACACCTTATCAATGAGAAGAACCTGCACCCCTGGACCATCGACCGCAATATCACAATTATGAAATCGATTTTCGACAAAGCTATACAGTGGGGCTATCTCATGAAGAGCCCGGGCAGGTATGTAGCTAGCGTGCCAATACCCAAAAAAGAGATTGAGGCACTGACCCTTGATGAAATAAACAGGCTTTTGCTCGAAGTGGATAAACACTACCAGCCGCTTGTGCTTACCATCGCCATGGCGGGGATGCGCCTCTCGGAAGCTTTGGGGCTGCGCTGGACAGATGTAGACTTTAACTCGAGGCAGGTGTCTATACGGCAGACATTTGAAAAAGGGAAATTCTCCGAGCCTAAAACCGAAAAATCTAAAAGGGCTATTGATATCCCTGAGTTTCTGGCCGAGGAGCTACAGACCTATCAAACCTACCAGGCGGTGAGCTTGCCGCAAAACGTGTGCGAGCTCGTTTTTACCGACGAGGAAGGATATCCGCTAAACACAGATAAGCTTGCGCAAAAGATATTGCGCCCGGCGTTTAAGCTTGCCGGCATCAAGGAACCCGAGAAGCCCTTCCATGCGCTTCGACACTCCTATGTCTCGATTCTTGGCGAGCAAGGCGAGGATATCAAGTATATTCAAGAGCAGGTCGGCCACTCGTCGCCGACAGTGACGCTCAATATCTACACCCATGTGTTCAAAAAGCGTAAGAAAGAGGCTATGAAAAAGCTTGACGAGAATTACAGAACAGCCACAGAACATTTACGCGATGGTAAGCCCTTGATTGTGGACACCGATAATCTGCCTGCCAGGTAAAACATTTGTGGGCGTTACTGGGATTGAACCAGTGACCCCTGCCGTGTGAAGGCAGTGTACGGTAAACCACAGTAGGCCACACACTACCATACACCTCTATCGACCAGCTATTCTAAGACTTGTGTAACATGGTGGGCGGTTGTGGATAGAACATGATTAGAACATTACGCTAAAGTTGTCCCCAACATCCTCCGATACTTGTGAATAACAAATGGTTGCGGTCACAACCATAAAACAGGTAGAATAGCTACCGAGAATCCGTTTCGAGATGTGACCGCATCTTGAAGCGGATTTCTCATTTTGGAGGGAACAATAGTGAACGAGATCGCATGGATAACAGCGGCGATAACGGCGATTTTAGGAGTGGCCGTGGCGGTATACTTCTATCTCGCCCAGAAGGACGGTGATAAGTAATGCAGCTAACAACGGAATCGCTAATGTGGGTCATCGTGATCCAGATGTTTCTGATGACGTTTGCGCTCATGAAGCGCGCAAGGTAAGGCATTCGCAAAACATGTAAATTTTATTCCGATTTTATGCTCAGAGAGGAGATACTAAGATGTTAAGAGAGATTACGAGTTACGAACTTACGTTCGGCGCGGAGGGTGTTGCCAATTTACGGGTCGAGGTCGGCGAGGAAATCACCGTCAGAATCGCTTACGCAGGCGCTCAGTCGCTTTCTACCTTCCCCGACAAGGATATGGCTATCGAGTGGCTAAAAGGCTTCCAGGCGGCCTACAGTAAGGCCTACCCCCTACTTTCAGGCATCGATGGGATACTTGAGAAGCTCGGCGGGGCGCAGAAAAAGGCGGCGGCGCGAGTGAGAGCAGCGTAAGAGTTCCGGTTTCTTCCCCTCATCTGAGGGCGAAAAACAGGAACAGTAGTTAAATGCTTCGAAGGGCGCGGTTGTACTCTACGGCGCCCTTCTACTATTGTGTGACGGTCGAGCGGAGCGAGACGGTCATCCAACTATTGAATAATCTCCCTCTCTTTATTCACCGCGGAGCTCGATCTCCTGGAGGCCTCCGGGAACGCCGGCACTACTGTTTAGCAGTGGCGATAAAATTTAGCATTTATATAAGCATAAAAGCACAATACAGAAATACTGCATAAAGCAAAAAAAGCTCGAGCCCTCTCCTCTGTCTCGCGACGGTGAGGAAAAGCTCGAGCTTTTATTTCGTGCGAAATAATGTGCAATTAGCGCTTATATTATAAGCAGGAATTACACATTTCCTGCTACGGTATCCCAAATGGTGACATGTTCATTTCTTCTGCCGAGGACCCGTAGCTGATTGCGTCCGGAGGCGACCTACCCTGTAGGCGGTTTGCAATCCGTCATTTCGGTTGCAAGGGTTCGGGCAGGACTTTTCCAAATAATAGTTTAAGTTTGTCGTTCACGTCCGCAATGTACTTTAGCGTGAGCGCCGCGATAGTCGCGGCAAATGCGGCTTTTACTTCGGGCACAAAATACGACCCCGCGAGCAGCACCACTAAACCGCCGGCATATGGAACGACGGCCGTCTGTAGAAACTGCGGCAGTACCCGCACATCGAACTTGCCGGTTTTGAGTCCTACAAAAATGCCGAGCAGGACATCGATGCCGATGAGCACCAGTACCGCGATAAAAGCCATAAGGATTTGCTTTTCAACCATAACCCTTCACCTCCTTCTAGTGTAATATGATTTGGCAATAATGGCTTAAATTATTCCGATTTTATTCCTCCAACTCTCTGAGCTGGACATTTGTTCCAGCATACTTTGAGTCTGAATCGCTGAGACACTGGATAACGCCGTCTCGTAAGAATAGGTGGCAGAGCGTCTTAGGCGGTTCGTTGTGGTCAAGCCGATGTACTGATGGATTGAGCGTTGGATTCTCGATGTCGCGGTTGAACTCCCAGTAGACATGACCATCGTCGCCATCTCGGGACGGCTCTCCTGGCTGCGTAACTCTCAACACCTTTTCCCTGCAAGGGCAATCATTAGCACATCGGAATTTTACTACTTCGAGGGGTCGCCCTTTGTCATCTTTGAAGTGCCCATCTTCTGGGTGTATTATGTGCTGTATTTTCACAGCATCATCTCCTTAATGTCGTCGTAATCGGCTTCCGTGATTATTACGCGGTCAATATTTTGCAGCAGCCACCTGGTCGAGGAGAGCACGTCTTTGGTGTGCTCCTCATCGGTCGTGGAAATCGTAAGCTTGCCGCGCTTACTCACGACTTGCGGGATATACTCGAGCCCGCGCTTAAAGATTCGAGCGCTGGCACCGCACGGAAGAATTGATACGTGTAGCAACTCGAGCGGGTCCATAGCTACTCCTTTTTATAAAAATCGGGGTCAAGCGGCTGAAACCCTGTTTCGTCCAGCTCCGGCAACTCCACGGTCTGCCCTGCGAGCGCGTGAGTACAGTCCGAGAGATATTCGATTTTTCCGTCCCGGATAAATGAGTGACAGCTTGTAGCTCCGCCAGGCCCACCCATTACTCGAAGCGACGGCGAGAAGGTCGGGTTCTCAAGCGAACCGTTCCACTCCCACAGCGGTCCGTCGTAAGTGTCGAGCAACTTTTCCACTCGCGGCACGTGATGATTTCCACACCCTGGGCACACGAACCTGACCGCGATTGCTTCGACTTCCCTGTCTGAGTTTAAGAGCTTAATTTGTTTCGCCCTCATAGCTGCGCCTTCTTAACAATCTCGTTTATCACATGGTTGCCGAGCGCAAAGCCCAGGCCAATGCCAAAGCCATAAAATACCTGCATTAAAAAGTCCAGCATAGCGCTACCCCTTTCCAACAACGTACGCCTTGTACCCAGCACGCTCCGACGCCGCAATTAAATGGTCGCGGCTCTTCGCGGTTGCGATAACTTGGAGCTTCCCATCAGCGAGTTTGTGGATTTTATAGTTGGGGAGCTTCAGCAGTTTCAGCGCGGATACCAGGTCGATGAGCACATCGTTCTGGTTCGCCCGGCTGCTCGGCCACGTCACATAGTAGAGCTGTAGCGGCTTGGCTGCGAGTTCCCCGAAATGCGACAGCACCGCGTCGGCGACAATGCCGGTAAGCTCTGAGGCATACCCCGCGTTATGCAGCAGTATCTCGTCGGCAATGTTCGATAGAAACAAGTCCTCGATGAGCACGCACGGCATCTCGGGTTTACGGATAATGTAAAGGCCGTTGTCGGTTTTAATGCCGTTGTAGTCGGCGCCGTACTTCTCGAGCACCTTTGTTTTAAGCAATGCGGCTTCGATATTCTTGGCGAGTTTGCGCGAGTCGGCCCGGTCCGGATGGACGTAGAGAGCGAAACCATCGGCGCGCGGATCCGGGCTCGCGTTCACGTGCCAACTTATAAGGCTTTTACAATCAAAGCCCTTGGCGATGTTCGCCCGGTTGCCGAGCGGACCGCTTATCACGATAGGCACGGCGTTCCTATTTTTAAGGTGTTCGCAATAGAGGTCCGAGTTCTGATCGTTGATTCGGTTCTCAACGGTGACAAGTCGGTCCCCTTTGCCGCCGCGCCCAACCGGTGATACCGCGCCGGGGTCGTAAAAGCCGTGCTTCCTGGAGTGCCACCCGTGTCCGATATCTGAGCCCTGCTTACTGCCCATAAAACCGCTTCCTTCCATTAAAAAAGACCCTCTCGGGTCGTTGCATATAGTTTTCTATTTCCGCAGGTCAGAACCCCTGCTCATTTAGCGTCTAAGCGACTTTTAGTAGGCTGGTAATGGTTTTATACCTCTATACGCGCCCCTTAATCTCTTTTACATCGTCGCAGACACCCGCGAGATCGGTTTCCATCCTCCCAAGCGCTGAGACAACATCTTTCATCGACCCGAGCGCCACAATCAACTGTCGCTCGCGTTCATGGCTCCCGTCAAGTAGGTTTGAGAGTTTATTTTTGTCCCTGCGCATATCTGGTAGCACCCACCCGAAAAGCAGGGCAACAAAAAGCGTCGCGAACAGACCGTATGGTACTGCGAGTTTTACGATGTCGAACGGTATTGGTGTCAATGCGGCCTCCTTGGTTCGATTATGCACTTTATCCTATCGGTATGCCGACGACCCAATCCTGGGATGCCGGTATACCGTGGTCGTCCGGGCTTATCGGGTGGAACGGTAAATCGGCTTGCTCAAGCAAATATATGTTGCCCTTCGCGTCGGGCATGGAAATCGGTATGTCGGCGACGCTTAGATACTTCAACACCTCAACCGCATCCGGTGTCTGCATCGCAAGGTCACACACATCAAGAAAATATAGATAGGTCGGAATCTGCCCGCCATAAATAGGCAACTCCATAGCAGCGCAAACCCTAAGGATTGTCTCATCACTTAAGTAATCAACCTCATCGCGTGTAACCCGCGCACGAAACGCAACGTCGTCGACCGCCACGCTAAACGGCACCGAAGCCGTGAACACATCTCCACTCTTTGTAAGCGCAGTCGTCTGCCAGCCACCGACCCCGACTCGATATTCGGCAACATAAGTGTCATCGACGCGCACGTTCCAGATCGTAACGGCGTACTCTATATTCTCGCCCACCTTGGCGACGCTGGCCGACCTGAAATCGGGTTCGCCCCAAGCTATGGCAGTGTCGGATTCCTCCGAGTAATACCACGTTCCATTACGCTCGACGCCGACAATAGCCCTCACCCTCTCGGGTGTCGCCTCGACTATGGCCTCGGTCGCTATCCACCAGTCGGGGGCGACGATGCTGTCGGCCTCAACGGTTCCGGTGGCCTCAATATTTCCGCTTA
>Ga0209727_1003141_pt1 | contig 10855 bp, 14 predicted proteins | sample RifGroC1_FD_183995 | JGI IMG/M metagenome (GOLD analysis project Ga0209727, IMG submission 183995) | Groundwater microbial communities from Rifle, Colorado, USA - Groundwater C1 (SPAdes) (version 2) | ecosystem: Environmental > Aquatic > Deep subsurface > Groundwater | place: Rifle, Colorado...
TTCCCAAGAAATACCTGTCTGACAACACCTTTTTCATTTATATCGTCGTAGTTTTGCTAATTTTTAAGCTTTTTTGGTGCTAAAATGTCTCAATCACCTAATTTTAAATACAACTTTTGTAAAATCTAAATGACCATTCAGGGGACTCGACTACAATTTGCAAGTTATGAAACAATTGCTGAAACTTGGTCTCGCCACGAACAAATACAAAGGGGTTTAATTGTTTGTCCTGTTGAGAGACATCCAGAAGGTAAAAGAATTTGTGGTCTGAATGAATTAGAATGCAAATACCCAAACCCTTTTGATTGTGAAAAATATTTAGAATACAAAAGGGCTTTTGAAAATTAATTAACTCTTTTCAAAAATTTTTCAAAACTTAAAATCCCGAATTCGCTAACAATTGCTTTAATATATTTTTTTTCAATAAATTCAAATGCAGGATTTTGTATTTTGATTTTTTTCGGAGCTTTATCCCAAACTTCGTTAAGCGAACGTTGTTCAATTGGAACTTTTGTTTTTGAAAATTTCCAAGAATCAGCGACGATAAAAACAGGAATTTTATTTTTGTAAGCCAGTTCTGCAATCATTTTGCTTCCGATTTTATTTATCACACCTGTTTTTAAAATTGCGTCTGCCCCGAGAAAAATTTTATCAGAATAAATTTTATCTTTTCTGTTTTCTTTTTCCAAAGCAGTTGCAACCGCAGAATCAACAAACATTGTCACAGGAATTTTTGCGTTTTTTAATTGCTTTGCAGTTTTTCTTCCTTGAAATAACGGACGAGTTTCTGTATTGTAAACTTGAAAATTTTTTCCTTTTTTCTTTGAATATATCAGAGCATTAACAACATTTGTAGAATGACAATGCGTGAAAATTTTGTCTTGGGACTTAATTAATTTAAAAACAAATTTATTTATTTTTTCTTGCGTGTCGTCAAAATGTTCCAAGGTTTTTTTGTAGCCGAATTTTTCAAAATAATTTAGAGAATGCAAAAGCATTGGTTCTGTTGGTCTTACTGAAAGAATTTTATTTTTTGCTGACTTTGTTGAAATTAAATTATACGCAAACAAGCCAGCCTTCGCGACATTTCGCGCGCCCTGAATTTTCACTGACTTTATATCTGCGATTATTTTTTCAAATCTTTTTTTTGAATCCATTATAAAATTAAAACCGCAAGATATATATATATATATCGTCTTAAAAAAATAAAGAAATTGTCTAAAACATGAACCGACAATTTCTATCTTTTCAGTTTGACAAAAAAACAAACTGAAAATAACTCGTTAATAAAATTTTGAGTTTCAAAATCTGGCGAGTTAAAAATTTATATAGATGAAAGGAGGTAAAAAATTGAAAACAAAAATGGAAAATAATTTTTGGAAAACATTCAGCATAATTTTGATAGTTGTTCTTGTCGTCGGTGCTGTGATTGTTTTTTGGAAAAATCCTGAGTTGAGTCCGAACGCAGGAGTAATAAATAATAACTCTATCTTTACTCCCGACTTCGCATTTATGGATTATTAGCAAAATCGCTCGACCTAAAGTATAGTTAACTATTAATTGCAAAAAACTTTGTTCAAAAAGTTTTCTATCTCAACGAGTTTTATGTGGTATCGTAGGATACATAAAAAAACACTGCTTAACTACAAATAGGGGGATATTTCGAAAAAGAACCGCCTGCTTTTTCACCGAAAGGTATTTAATTAAAACTTTTTTGATATTTTAATGTTAAGTAATTTCCTTAAAGAGGTGGTTGTTTCTATCATCGGAAAACCCGCTGAACCTATCGCAGATTTGTTAAACAATAAAGAATATATCAATGAATTTATAATCGCTAAAAAGTTAAATGTGACCATAAATCAGACAAGAAATATTCTTTACAAACTTTCAGACAATGGGCTTGTATCGTCGATAAGAAAAAAAGATAAGAAAAAAGGGTGGTATACTTATTTTTGGAAAATAGAAATTTTGAAAACACTTCTTTTTTTAAGAGAAAGGTTTTTCAACAGAAAAGAGCAAATTGAAAAACAAATTCAAAGCAGAGAATCAAAACAATTTTATGTTTGCAATAGATGCGCAATAGAATTTAATGAAGAAAATGCTCTTTTGCAAAATTTTACTTGCCACGAATGCGGGGATATTTTTACACTAAAAGATAATTCAAAAATTCTAAAAGAATTTTCAAAAAATCTGGTAAAAATTGACAATCAATTAAAACTTATCGACGCTGAAATAGCAAAAGAAGAAGAAAAAATAGGAAAACAAAAACAAAAAGTTATTAAAAAAGAACAAAAGATTAAAGAAAAAGAAAAGCAAAAAAAGAAACGGTTCAGACTTTCTTTAAAGAAAAAGTTAAAAAAAACTTTAAATAAGAAATTAAAAAATATCCCAAAAAAGAAAAAATTAAAAAAGAAATCGCAAAATAAAAAACCAAAAGATAAACAAAAGAAAATTCAAAAAAAATTAAAATCCCCTAAAAAGAAATAATGTCTATTTACGAATCTACTCTAAAAAAGAAAAATTTTTTTCTGCGATTTAATGTTATAACTCAGCTTATAATTGTGAATATTTTTATTTATTTTTTATCTTTAATATTAATAGGAATTTATGGAAATGAATTTTTTTCACAATATTTTGCATTAACTCCGTCGCTGATTTTGCAATTTAAGATTCTTTGGACGATTTTTACAAGTATGTTTTTGCACGCAAGTTTTTTTCACCTCTTTGCAAATATGTTTTCATTATTTTTTATTGGGAATTTTTTAGAAAAAATTATCGGAAGAAAAAGAATTTTTTGGGTTTACATCTTTTCAGGAATTTTTGGAGGAATTGCTTTTGTATTGGCGAGTTATTTTCTAAAAACAAATTTTCCTGCTGTCGGCGCCTCTGGCGCGATTTTCGGATTGCTGGGGGTTTTAGCAGTCCTAGTTCCTTATTCAAAAATTTATTTAGTTGCAGGCCCATTAATTCTGATTGTCGCGCAAGTTTTGCTTAGCGCAATTTTGCCTGAAAATATTTTAGGAACTTTGAACCTTTTAATTAATATTTTAATTTTTGTTATGATTTTTTCTATGCTGTCTTTTAGTTCTTCTCTAAGAAAATTTGCGATTCCATTAGAACTTCCAATGTGGCTTGTTCCTATTGTAGCAATTGTCCCGCTTTCAATAATTGGTTTATTTGTTCAACTTCCAATTGGAAATTCTGCGCATTTTGGCGGACTTGTCGTAGGAATTCTCTATGGATTTTATTTAAGAAAAAAATTTCCAAGAAAAATTAAATTCTTCGGAGAGGCCTTCAGATGAAAAAAAAGAAAAATAGAAGAATGTCTAATTATTTTTTAAGAGGTTATCTTGCTTCTTGGAATTATATTAAAGAATCTAAAAAATTTATTTACGCGATAATAACTTTCTTTTTTATTTTTGCATTAATTGGATTTTTCATTCCCGCCCCAGAAATTTTAAGCAATTCTATTATTTTATTCATTCAAAATTTGCTTGAAAAAACTCAAGGAATGTCTCAATTAGAATTAATTAATTTTATTTTTTTAAATAATTTACAAAGTTGTTTTGTTGGTTTTTTGTTTGGTTTTTTTTTGGGTTTGTTTCCAATTGTCGTAGGAATTTTAAATGGATATGTTTTGGGATTTGTTGGAAAACTTGCAGTTGAAAAGGGGGGAATTTTTGTTTTGGGGGGTTTGTTCCCACACGGAATTTTTGAATTGCCTGCAATATTTATTTCACTTGGATTTGGATTGAGGTTGGGATTCTTTATTTTTCAAAAAAACATTGGAGAAAATTTTAAAGAATGTTTTTTTAATGGTCTAAAAGTTTTTATTCTTGTAGTAATACCTCTTTTGATTATCGCGGCTATTATCGAGGGAAGTCTGATAAGTTTGTTTTAACATCCCCTAGTGAGTTAGCGGTTGGTGAGATAAACAAAAAAATAAATTAGTAATCTAAAAACTTTTTTAAATCAACTTACCGCAAGAATAATAATTCACAATTTAAGAAAATGGAATTACTATGGACTATTCTGACGCAAAGCCCCCTGTCTTAATAAGATTATTTTAAGGGGTTTATCTGAGTTCATTTGCTTTTTCGATCCCCTTTTCATAAGAAGTCTTAGCGACAATTTTATAACGATATTCTAAATTGGGATTATCTATTATTCTCTTCAAAGTTTCTTTAGAAACATTTTTATTTCTAGAGATTATTCTTAAAATATACTCATAGCCTTTTCTAAAATCTTATCTAATACATTATCGGGACATTCTTTATGACCACAAATAGAAGATAAAACCGCCCATTTATCGCTATCAGAATACCGATTAAATATGTAATTAAATAAATCTGAATCTTCTTTTTTAGAGATATTCCATATAACAGCCAATTGCAATAACTCATCAGATTCTTCAATTGATTCTATATCTTCTTTTTTTATATTTCCTGTTAAGAATTCTTTAAATTTATCCGTCCAACCAATTCCTTTTGAAGAATAAAGATAAGAAATAAATAAATCCCATATTCTATTTTTCAATTCAGCGACGTTTTGTATATGAATCTCTAAATAATTTCTAAGCGAATCTTCATTTTTTAATGAATCTTCCTTGAACACTCCTCTTCTAAATAATAAGTTTAATGTTTTTTCGTCTAAATAAGTAAGGCCTGCTTCAGAAGTCCATTTATTTTGGATTAATATCTCATTTTTAAGAACAAGTACAATGTTAACACTTTCAGAATATCTTCTATAACTCTCTAAATTAATTAACCCCCGCTCATATATTGAACTAAGGGATTTATAGACTAATGGAAAATTGTCTTCAGTATTTATTTTTCTTCCATCAGAATAATCAAGAATATTAATAAACCATGTCAAAAACATAAAATCTATTGTTCCACCATGACCGTATTTAATATTTTTTATCCCCTGTTTTGTTCTTTGAGTATAATATTGATCAAAGTAAAATTTTTGAAAACAAAAAACTCTTTCAAATCTTTCTTTTGTGCCGTATTTTGTTTTAAGAGTCTCAATATAGTTATGGACATTATAGTCTCCATAAATAAATTTAGATTCGATTACCTGGTTTCCTTCAGTTATACTATCTTTTATATATGATTCGCAATCTTCATAATTACCCCAATCTGGAACATCAATCTTTTCAAAATTTTCTTTTTCAAGAAGTTTAATAAATTCATTTCTAAAGATTAGATAATCTTCGTTATCGTTTTCTCTAATGATCATTATATCTGCATCAGACTCATCAACCATCTCTTGCCTAGATGGAGATCCAAAAAGAAAGATAGCAATTCCATTTAATTTCTTGCAAGGTATTGCTTGCTCCGCTTTCTCTGCAATATCCTGAATTATCCTCCTAAACTTATGGGAATAGTTGGTTACATAAATAAACCCCTCATTAATCTTACATTTTACCATGATATTTTAATAGACCTGCCCCTTTTAAATTTTTACCTTGTTGCCACTTATTAGTTATTGTAATTTCTCAGTTAATAAAAGAAATTTGCCTTTTAATAAAAAACCGAAGAAAAATATTTGGGTGCAACGAAGTTAAACCTCTTATCGTTTGTTAGACAAAATTTATTTTAGCTCATTCTCTCGTCGAGAAACGAACAAAAGAAGAAGGTTGTAAATTTTTGAATCAAATTAAAAATTCTTGTTATGAACAAATTTTAAGAGAGGATTATCTTAAAAAATTTTGCAAAAAAGACAATAGAATTATTTTTGTCGTCAGCAAATTGAATTTAATGTTTTGGTAGTGGAATTTAATTAGTGAGAATTATTTAAGAAGAAGGGTAGTTAATTTGTATTGCCAATATCTTAGAATAATATACAAGATAGTATAAAAGTAAAAAATTTATCTCCCAATAAAAAAGGGGATAAACAAAAAATGGTTATTTTATCTACAAAGATTACATTAAATGACTTCGTTCGCACAATATACATTGTGCGAACGATTTACGTTCTATTTGTAAAAATTTTAAAGGGCGGGTATTTTGCTCAATTTTTTACTATTTTGATAAAAATTTTTATCATGTTATAATCTGAGAGTGTCGTTCACTAAGGTTGGCTTTACGATTTTATATGAAAGATGCTCAAGATATAATAAATCTCTTTTATTTATGGAATAATCAAGGAATTCTAAATTTTTATTTATACTTTTTTGGAAATTGTTCACTAAGGTTCTCTTTATGCAAATAAGGCATTTCTAATTGAATAAATTAATTTGAAATCTAACCCAAGAGAACTTTGCAAAAAGGGGTTTTGAATTTTAATTTTGATTTATGCATAAAAAATTAAATTTGTTGAAGGAAAAAATAATTAATGTGACATCCTCTGCGGACTAAAGTCCGCAGTTTCCGTGATGTTCGTTTTGAGTCTTGATGTAATTCTGAACAACATCAAATTGAATAAATCCAACTGACGACGCAAATTTTCCGCGACCCCACAAACGTCATCGAGGATATCTTAATCTTGCTTGTTTGTGAAATTCAAAAAAAAGTTTTGCAGAAATTCCTTTTAAATATTGCAACGCCGTCGACGGAAACATGGCCATTGGAATTGTCGCGGTTCCTTGGATATGGTTTGATTGAACATTTAGTTCAATCCATTTTATCTTATGCAACAACGCGGCTCGTTCTAATGCACACTTCAACTAATTTTTTGTATTCCCATTTTCTAAACCCCTTATAACGATGTTTAGGACGCCACTCAAAATCCCATATTAAAATACCGACGCTGCGAGAATTTTTCTCAAATTTATTTGTGTATTTTTCATAGCTTCCACTAAGACAAATTTGTCGTTCCATTTTTCTCTAAAAAGTTTATTTAGTTTTAGAAAGTTATAACTATTGTTGACTTTCAAGAGCAGAGTATCTCGGCTTATCATATTAATATCTTCTCAAAAATAAAAACTTTGCGGGGTTCAACTCAACCTCATCTTAAAAGATGATGCTTCTCTGCAATGTAAGAAAATAAGTGAAAGTAATAAGATGACATATCCAAACGACAGTTTATAGTGTTTGATACTGTTTAAACAAGCTGTTTAACCTATTTTTTTAAAACAAACAGCAGTTTTTTAAGTATAAAAATTAATTAATTTTTATTAAAGAATAAAGAAAATCAACAAAATTTGTCGACGTAATAGAAAAGTTTTTAAATGTATTTTTACAGATAATTATTATGTTTGAATGGTTTTCTAGAAAAAAAGAGGTAGAGGGGGTTAAGGAAGATACAAAAAAAGGTTTTGAAGCAGTAAAAAAAGATATAAATTCGGTGATTGGTTGGATAAAACATTTGAATTCTGAAAGAAGTTTACAAATAAAGGAAATGTGTGAGTTAAAAGAAAATTTATCGTCGATAAAAGAAGAGGTGGAAGGGATAAAAAATGTTCTTTCAATCATCAATCAAGTTGATCGTAAACAGCTGTTCAAGACAAACAAGCACGTGTTTAATAAACAAACATCTGTTTATCCCGTTCAAACAGCTGTTCAAACAGCTGTTCAAACACCAAAATTTGAGCAATTTTCTATAACAGAAAGAGCAATCATCTGGATACTATTAAATAGCGATATAAAATTAAGTTACGACGATCTTGCTGTAATGCTTGGAAAGGAAAAATCGACGGTTAGGGGACAAATTAATACTATAAAACAAAAAAGTGGGGCATTAATAGAGGAATCAATAGAAAAAAATGGTAAAAAGAGAGTGTTTATACCTGAAGAAATAAAGGAAATTTTGTTAAAAAAGCAAAAAGTGAGGATTAATAAAGAAAAGATTAATGAAAAATCATCAAAAAAATGGGTTTCAGAGTATTAAAAAAGGGAATAACTTATAAAAATAGAAGAAAAATTATGAATGGGGCCCTCTTTTTAATAAAAAGGATTAAATATGAAGATATTCGTTTAAACGAAAAAATTTAAATATTTCTAAGTTCAAAAATTGTTGAAAGGGAAACTATTCTTTTAAGATTTTTAGATATAGAAAGAACAATTGTTTTATTTTTTATCTTATTTTTTTCAATGGGAATCTCTTTTTTTATTAATTTTCCAATATAATCTCTAACAGAGCTTTCAGTAAGATTTAATCTTTGAGAAAGAGTTCTATAATCAGAGATCCCTCCTTCTTCCTCTATTTGATAAATAGTAGTAAATATTAACATCTCTTGGGGGGTTAAGCGTTTAAATTTAAATCTGATCTCTCTTTTTAAAGAATCTAATGAATTGAGTAATTGAAATGCATTATCTACTGAATTTAACTCCTTTTTTATCAATTTCTCATCGTCTTCGTCTGTCTGTCTGTCTGTCTGTCTGTCTGCTGGAACCCCCCCATTTCCTATGGAGAAAATCTTTTTTTCCGTTATAAATTCTGTTTTATTCAAATTTTGTGTTGGATTATTTGTTGGAATTGCTGATTTTGATGAATTTTGTGTTGGATTATTTGTTGGAATTGCGGGATTATTTGCTTGAAGTTGTAATTCTTTTTTTTTAAAAATATTCTCTAAATTTAAAGAAATTTTTTCTTGAGAAAGTTGCAAACTTTTTATAATTTCACAAATAGAAATAACACTTTCTCTTGTTTCAATTAGTTCTTTTCTTAAAAAATTCACCTCGTCTTGAATATTTGAAATATTTTGCTTTACTTTGTTAAACGCCTCTTTTATGTGATTCATAAGATAAACAATCAAGAGCAATATAAAAAGATTAATGTGATGGGGATTATACTTTCTGAAGGTCATTATAAATTTGGTACGCTTGATTACTTAGCTTCCATCTCGATCTTCTTTTATAAGCTATTCCTTCTTTATTTTTTTTAACTTCAATAATTAGATTTTTATTTTTTAATTCAATTAAAATTTTTTTTATAAATTCCTCATCTCTTGCAATTTCTCGTGCAATATGTGATGTAAATAATATCTGAGGAGATTTTGTAAAAAGAAAAAGCAAAACTTGTTCGGATATTTTTTCTTTTTTAGATTTTGAAATTCTCATAAAAAAATAAAGATTAACTCTCTTTTAAGTTATTCGGTTTTATATTTTGCAATCTTCCAAAGTGCATCAAAATAAGATTTAAAACTTTTTGTTGATTCTGTATTTTGAATTAAAAAAGCAGTGGGATTTTCTGTCCAAATAACTATAAAAGATTTATTTTTATAAAAAACGATTTCCATTTTTGTCGCAAGATATTGTGGAAGATATTTTATTTCTGCATTCTTTTTTGTCGACGGTTCAATATTTTCTTTGACTTCGAGATTTGCAAGCATTTTTAGTTTAATCCCTTTCTCATTTCTCTTTAAATGATAGTTTTGAAAAAAGTCCCTTAATCCTTTAACTTCGCCATAAGTTGCTCCTAAAACAAAATATTCTTCTCCTTTTTTTAAATCGTCAAGTATATTTCTAAAAAGATTCGTGACTCCTTTAAATCCTTCATAAATAACTGCTTGGGATTTGTTCTCGGAATTATTTAAAATTTTTTCAATTTCAGGGATGATTTTTTTTATTTCTTGTTTTTTGCTCTCAAGGATTTTTTCTTTTTCTTCAATATAATCAATTATTCTTTTAGGATTGGTTGCACTAAAATATTTTATTTTTCCTTTTAACACATGCCCCACAATTCCTTTTTTTTCTAATCTATCTAATATTTTGTAAATCTTAGATGAAGAAACCTGTGATTTCTTTGCAAGTTCGCCTGTTTTTGTCTCTCCAAGATTAAGCAGAGCCAAGTAAACTTTTGATTCTCCGTTTGTCAGACCAATATCTTGCAATAATCTTTCATCCATGACCATAATAACTTTCTAAGTTATATAAACTTTTCTAACTACGACCCCCTTAGGTAGCGATTAAATATAAATAGGTTATTTTATTGTAATCATTATCAATTTGTTACAAACAACGGAGAGAACAAAACATGACAAACGAAATAAGAAAAACTATTGCAGGAGGATTAGTAGCATTAGCTATGGCTTCTAGTGCATATTGTCAAGATAAACCAGCATCTTCTTATGAAAAATTATCTGCACCCATCGCTTCATATGAATTATCTCAAGAAAGAACAAAAAGATTAAGAAGTTTAGAAGAGTGCGAAAATAAAAAAATTTTAGAATCAGTTAAAAGAATAGAACATCCTTTCTTAGTCTATGGTGGGGCATTAGTTGCCGCATGGGCATTAGCACTTAGATTTGCTTCTTCTTCAAAAATAAAAAGAAAAGAAGATGAAGAATTAATCCCCATCTTAGAAGAAAATGGCTATAAACTTCATGATAGTCCAGTTGGTGGACCAGGATATCCAGTAATTTATAAATTTGGTAGACCTCTCTTCTCGGGGGAGGGGGAACAATTTTTTGCTCTTATAAATATCCACGGAAGGAGTTATTGGAGGCCAGATCAAGACGGGTATCACTTAGTTTTATTAGACCGGGTAAAAAGAAAAACTCATCTTGTTGATTCTAGTGGAACCAGAAGAATTCATTTTAATGGATATTTTAATTTTAAACCAATTGCAATCTCCCATAATTGGAAAGATAACGAGGTTTTAGTATGTTATGAAAAGAGAAATGAAAATTACAAAGAAAAGAAGATAAAAGGGGTCGATCTAGGGGAAACAAAATAATCAAAAATTCCTATATAAAATCCCTCGCAGGCAATCGTTTCATCTTTTTATCTGAATTAATTGTTGCAATGTCAAATCTTTCGAGATGAAATTTTTCACCTTGAATTTCTTTAAATATTTCTAATAGAGAACTTTGCAAAAATAGGTTTTTGAAATTTAATTTTGATTTATGCAAAAAATAATCAACTTTGTCGTCGGGAATTTTCCATAAAGTTTGCAAAAATATTTTTGC
>Ga0209727_1003155_pt1 | contig 10817 bp, 13 predicted proteins | sample RifGroC1_FD_183995 | JGI IMG/M metagenome (GOLD analysis project Ga0209727, IMG submission 183995) | Groundwater microbial communities from Rifle, Colorado, USA - Groundwater C1 (SPAdes) (version 2) | ecosystem: Environmental > Aquatic > Deep subsurface > Groundwater | place: Rifle, Colorado...
TACGCGATTGAAGCAATTAAAAAGCACTTGGAAACGAAACGTCCAAGTTCAAAAGAAATAATTTTCGTAATAATGGGCGAAGGAGAGGAAAGGAAAAACTTGGAAGATATCATTAAGAAAAACGGACTTGAAAATTCGGTCTTTTTAGTCGGTAACATGGAAAACGCTTCTTCTTATCTCAAAGCTTTTGATATTTTCACCTTAACTTCCATAACGGAGGCTCTGCCCTACGCGATACTTGAAGCCGGCAAAGCCGAAGTGCCGATTATCGCCAGCAATGTCGGCGGCATTTCTGAAATAATAGACGATATGAAATCCGGAATACTTCTTCAACCTAAAAAACCTAAAGAAATCAGCGACGCGATAGAATACTTTATAAATTACCCCGATAAAAAAGAAATTTTTTCAAAGTTGCTAAAAGAAAAAATTGATAAAGAGTTTAGTCTGGAAAAAATGGTTTCGGAAACGACTAGATTATACGACTTGGCATAAAACATCTTAAGTAATTGAAAAAAGTCTCATTTAATATATACTGATTTTCGGCAGGGCCTATAGTTCAGTGGTAGAACATCCCGATGAACATCGGGAAGGTTGTTGTTAAATTTATGACATGGATTTATATATTACAAAGTGAAAAAACAGATAGGTATTATATTGGTTCAAGTCATGATGTTGAAAATAGATTAAAAGAGCATAATTCAGGGAAAACAATATCCTTAAGATCGCAAAGACCGATGAAGCTGGTTTTCAAAAAATTATTCCCATCTAATGTTGATGCCGTGCGGATGGAAAATAAATTAAAAAAATGTAAGAATAAAAAAATACTTGATCTAATAGTCAAGGAACAAGTAATAAAAATGGGCCTATAGTAAAATGGTATTACACATCCATGGCATGGATGAAGCTGGGGTCCGATTCCCCATAGGTCCACCGAGCAAAGTTTATTTTCGGTAGAACATCCCGATGAACATCGGGAAGGCTGGGGTCCGATTCCCCATAGGTCCACCACTTCGCCCCGCGCAGAGCGGGGCTTCGCGGTGCACGCACTTGAAAGATTTATAATAAACTGAGCGTAAAAAATATTTTAAAATTACCACTTCTAAGTGGTATGACCCCGCGGAGCGTAATCGCGGAGTGGGGTTTTCTTGCTTTTTGTCGCTTTTTTTATTAGTCTGAATTTAGTAATCAGCCGGGTGTCCGGCTATGATTGTTCATTTCACAATAAGAAAGGAGATTGAATTATGAATGAGTCGGAAGTGCAAAAAGTCCTCGCTAAAGCAAGAGCAATTATCACGGGGAGTCATGTCGTCTACACATCTTGGGAGCACGGCACGGCGTATGTCAATAAGGATGCGTTATACCCCCACACCGTGGATATGTACTACCTCTGTCATGAGATCGCCGAGCAATTCAGATATAGCGAGGACAAGGTAGAAGTAGTCATTGCTCCGACAATCGGCGGGGTAATACTTTCACAGTGGGTAGCCTATCATTTAACCAAAATGGATCGCCACAATCGTGAGGTGTTAGGAGTTTATGCCGAGAAAGAAGCTGTAGCAATTCCAGATCCTCTCAATAAGGGGAGAAAATGTTATATTGAGACTGGGAATTTCGTCATCAAGCGCGGCTACGACAAGCTAATCGCGGGCAAGAACGTTCTGGTGGTGGAAGATGTTCTCACTACCGGCGGTTCTGCCAAGAAAGTGATTGAGGCTACGCGAGCAGTCGGAGGCAAGGTTATAGGTCTCGGTGTTCTCTGTAATCGCGGAGGAATAACACCACAAGATGTTGCGGATGTGTCGAAGCTCATTGCTCTTGTGAATGTAAAGCTTGACGCGTTCAATGAAGCAGATTGTCCACTCTGCAAACAGAATATTCCGATAAACACTGATGTCGGCAAGGGGAGCGAGTTCCTCGCGCGCAAGCAAATGTAGATTAACAAAACGGGTTTCAAACGGGGTCGCTATTAAGACATAGCGACCCTCTTTTTTTAAAAATTCGCGCTAAAATTTCGGCACAGCTCAAAGCCCCAAAAATTCATTTTTCATAACATCTCTATGGGTTGCCATTCTGTAGCGGCGCATACCCATTAAAATTCCAAGTCCGATAAAACCGGCTAGAAGATGCGTTCCGCCGTAGCTCATAAACGGCAAGGTGATGCCTGTCACCGGCAGAAGTCCGATATTCATTCCGACATTGATGATAAAATGGCTCATAAAAAGAATTGCCAATCCGGCGCCGTAAAGGATTTCAAAATTAGTGGCCCCTTGATAAGCATTCAAAATTATTCGCCAAAACAAAATGCCGTATAGTGAAAAAAGCAAAATTACTCCGAAGAATCCCCATTCTTCAGCATAAGCCGCAAAAATAAAGTCCGTTTGATATTCCGGAAGAAACTTCAGTTTGGACTGGGTTCCGTATCCAATCCCTTTTCCAAAAAGCCGTCCTGAACCGACGGCAATCGTAGATTGATAAGCGTTATAACCGGCGCCGCGGACATCAGACAAAGGATATATGAAAGTCATTATTCTCTTTTTTTGATAATCTTTAAAAGCATAACCCCACAGTCCGCCGAAAGAAATCGCTCCGACAAGAAATACCGCCAAGAGATGCTTTTTGGAAATTCCTGACATTAACACCATACCGAGCCACAAAAGAAAAATTATCATTGCCGAACCGAAATCCGGCTGAGCAAGAACCATAATCAAAACTATAAACGCGTAAGCGCCTGAAATTAATATGTGCCTAATGTTGGATATTTCTATATGCCTTCTGGAAAAATATTTAGCCAAAAGAATTATTACGGCAAACTTCACGAGATCAGCCGGCTGAAAAGAAAAGAATCCTAGATGGAACCAGCTTTTCGCGCCTTTAGTAACCGAGCCTAAAGCCAAGAGAGCGGCAAGCATTGTGAAAGACAAAATAAAAATAGAGACGACCACCGCCGTTCTTCTCAAAAACCTGAAATCAAAAAGACTCACGAGGAAAAATGCCGCAACTGAAATTGATATCCATATTGTTTGTTTTTCAAAGTAAGGGTTATCTCCGGTAAAAGAGTTCATTGTTACGAGTCCGGCGATGGCTATGAAAATCGCCGACAAAAGCAGTATCCAATCAACCTGAAAAACCTTTATCACTCTTCTGTCGCGGGAATATTCATTGTCGGCTTTTAAAAATAAATCTTTCATTTTTTTCCATACACTCTCGGGATAATCTCTATTTTTACGGCATTGGAAGTGAAGGGTTCCGGCCATGTGAAAGAGACATCCTGGGATTCTTCCTTGTTCAGCTTGTCAATAAAAGTCCGAGAGAAACCCAGAGAGTTGCCATCTTCGCCGTAAACTATCGCCACGACTTCAATATTAGATATGGGCTTAAGCGTATTATTTGCCAGAGTCGCGTCAACGCGAGGAGAGTAATCCTCGCGCGAAATCGTTTTTTTCAAAACAGTCACTCCGACTTCCTTATTTTCTTGTCTCTTCCATAAGGCGACACTCGTAAACTCAAAAATGGCCTTTACCGGAATTTTTTTGCCGGTTGGAATTTCATCTTCAAAAACAGCGAAAAATTTATCGGGCGGAATAAAAGTCTCGCCTTTTCTCTCGTAAATCAGAACCCCGTCTTTATCCCTGATTTTAAAAATATAGAAGATTGAATCGGCGCCTGCGTCTATATTCGGATTTTCAATATAAGCAAGAGCGCTGTAAATTCCAGACTTGACTTTAATGACTCTTGTCCAGATGACATTCGGGTCAAGATATTGCGAACGGCAGAGTTTTACGCAGGAGCCTCCGCAGTCAACTCCTTTTTCGCTTCCATTTTGCTTGCCGTCACTGCAGGTGGGCGGTTTGTAAAAAATCAAATACGCCGGCAAGATTATAAAAATGAATAAAAGACCAGCGAAAATTAAAAAATAAATTGATTTTCTTTTTTGGGACCAGGATGACATGGATTAGGTTGTAGGTTTTAGGTTGTAGGTTTTAGGGAAGATAAAAATAACCTCTGAATAATAAAACTATTTTAACAGAAAAACACCGCGCAAGCACGCGGTGTTTTTCTGGAATACATTTTCACCAAATTACAAAATGTAAAAATTTATGGTCTGGTTGAGCAAAAACATTTAAAAGACAAACAGCTTTTGCGACCCGAAGACCTAAATTTTTGCATTTTGTAATTTGGGGTATTTTGTTAAACACTTTGTACCGGCGGCTAGCTACTTTCCCCATTAAAGAGTATCATCGCCGCTACCACGCTTAACTTCTGTGTTCGGAATGGGAACAGGTGTTTCCATGGCGCCAAGCCACCAGAACAAAAAGTTTAACAAAATAATATTGAAATAATTTATGGTCGGGGCCGCAGGAATCGAACCTGTTCCTCTCTCAAATTCAGAGAGTGCCGATACCATTCAGCCCGGCCCCGACACAAAAATCAAAGGACTAATTTCATAAAACTTACAAACTTGGATGCAGTTCGAGGCGCAAGCGAGTATTGAGACCAAGCTGTATTATTATACTGCGCGGGAGCAAACGGAGCTTGCAACGAAAAAAAGCGCCGAGTTTGTAAGTTTTATTAAATGAGATGTTTAATCTCATATAACAGGTTAAAACAATTTGCCCAACACCTCGCCTTGCGGCGAAAATGTTTCGGGCTGGTTTCTAAATTTCCTAATAAGAATCGACGGATTAGTACTCCTCGGCTAAACGCATTACTGCGCGTACACCTAGAGCCTATCAACCTAATAATCTCTTAGGGGTCTCAAACGATTCCTAATCTTGAAGTTGGCTTCCCTCTTAGATGCTTTCAGAGGTTATCCATTCCCAACTTAGCTACTCTGCGGTGCCCCTGGCGGGACAGCAGATAGACCAGAGGTTAGTTCATTCCGGTCCTCTCGTCACATACTCGCTTCGCTCGTAATCAATACGAATATACGAATTATTCGAATGATACGAATGGCTACGAATATTATCCCCTATTTCTAGGAGTGTAGACTATACCTTCCCCCTCTGCTTGCGAGCAGAGGGGGGCTGCATTTTACCCATACGAGCTGTCCAGCTCAAGTTTTTGCAAACTGAGGCTGGATTCCTCAACGCATGAGTCCATGTATCTTTCAACATGAGTCGTTACGGGGTCAAACCTAACATAGCAAGAAGTTCCTCTCGCGTTTTCTTTTTCTTGGTAATATAGTTTTCACTTTGAATTACCAGAATGTAATTAACGAGTTCTTTTAACTTCTCTTTGCTTAACATTTTAAACTTTGTATCTGAAAGTATTTCACATGCGTTTTTTAACGCGTCGCTTTGAAGTTTCTTAAATCGTATATATGGCGATAACAAGTTCAGAATATTCCTCACCTGTCTGAAACCATTTATACGAAGTTCGGTCATTCCATCATTCCTTTTGGAAAGATATCCAATGCCCAAAACTTCTTGTATCCAGTACAAAGTTTTCTCATGGCGGGGATCTTGATAGAAACAAATTGTTGGCATAAATCGTATTCCGATATTGCCATCTTTTCGTTTTTTGATCTGAAGCATTAAGCTCCCATCACCATCAAGAAAACCCGCGATGTATGCTCTATCAAATTCTTTTGCAATTTTAGATCGACTTCCCACGGTATTACCTTAAAGAGGATTCTGGTCCTCAAGCGAATTATAACACAAGGACCTCAAGTATTACAATTCTAAGACCTGAATCATATGAAGGCTTCACCGTTATGAGCAGCATTTTCAATCATGATTGCTCATGAAAGTAGCAATTACTTACTAGGAACAAATCTTCTCAAGAATCAACGCCTGCAGCAGATAGGAGACCAACCTGTCTCACGCATGATATCGTTTATTGCTAAACGCATCGGACTATGACTTTGTCTTTCTCTTTCGAGTTAAGACATCTGATGTTTAGTCTCTACGGGTATTTATAGACTTTACTGAGGAGCCAAGAAAATAATTTTCTTGGCAATGTTGGCGGACGATGACAGGATTTTTATCTGTATCCTCTTTTATCTGAACTTTGTAATAATTCAAGAAAGCGTTCTCGCTAAAGTGTGTATCCTCGACTTTCGTCTTTCAACACACGATACTCTTGAGCTACACCGCCCTTAAAAGAACATCCTCAATAAAGCCTATAAACTTCCCTCGATATTATCCATTTATATGGACTCCACCGATATTAATCAGCTCTGTACATTTTGTATTTCTACAAAAGACCGCCGTGATTTGATTGGTTTTCTATTTAACCGACGCAATATTATTGCGTTTAGGTTTCTTTTTTCATAGACGAAAAGTCCTCTGAGGATTCAGATTGTCCAGCACTTATTTTGCTACACAAAGCAAATTGTCATATCAAAATATTATTTGATACTTTTGTTTGTGTACGTAGTCTATGTAGCAAAATAAGTGCTGGACGGTCTGAACCCAGCTCGCGTAACTTTTTAATTGGCGAACAGCCAAACCCTTGGGAGCTTCTACACCCCCAGGATAAGTTGAGCCGACATCGCAGTGTCGTATTTTTCTTCCGTTACCGGAAGGATCGGACTATATCTTCACCCCTCACCAGTTTTAAGTTTTAGAAATATCTAATTCTAAAACTGGTGAGGGGGTTCGGCGTGTTAGCATGAAGTCTTCCTTCACACTCCGACCAGTTAAGGCCAAGTCTCTACAGGGTCATAATCCAATTTTGTATTTCATAGATGGAATAATATGTTTTTCAATTATTCCAAATAGTTTAGGAATACTGGATGATGTAAATCTGATGCGGTAATATTCTTTGTCTTTGTTCAATGTCCCGCTTAATCCCATATTTTCTAAATATTTCAATAATTTATACTGATCATCTTTTGAAAATTGCTGAGTATTAAGATAAACATTGCTTTTATCACATCTGCTGCCATCATCCATAAACCATACCGCCAAACTCATTGGATCTAATACTAGATCAGGAATACATTTCTTTTTATCTCTGTAAAACAAATCCATTATTTTTGTAAATTCAGGATGTTGTTTTGTAAAAAATCTATATGCTATCCGGTTCCCATTTCCTTTTCTGGATTTTGGACCAGTTCGCGTTAAATTTTTTATGATTTCGTATTTCCACTCAACATACTCTCTTTGAGCCATTGAATGATTTATCTCAAGAAATGCATTTCTCCTCCCTTTTGCTTGACGGATATATCCGTCTCCTAAAAGAGTTCCAATGAGAAATGACTTTTGTAATTGGGTTAGACTTCCCACGGTATTGTCCATGCAGTTAATTATACCAAATTGATACAATCTTACGCATGGAGTCCACCGTTATAAGCCAAATTATTTTTGTATCGCATTACTGCGATAGGCACCCCGATGTTTCTCAGTGTTTAATTGAGAGTTAAGGTGCCGAACAGTGCCGTCGCTATGGACGCTTAGGCACTACCAGCCTGTTATCCCTAGGGTAGCTTTTGTCCGATAATCTCTGGCCGCGTCTAATGCGGACCATCGGTTCACTATGCTCTGCTTTCGCACCTGCTTGGCAAGTACGCCTCGCAGTCAAGCTGGCTTGTGCCATTACACTATCAGCACGGTTTCCATTCGCGCCTAGCCAACCTTAATAGGCTCCTCCGTTACTTTTTGGGAGGATAGCGCCCCACTAAAACTACCCATCATATACTGTCTCCGCTCGTTTTTGCCGCGCGGATTAGAATGCATATCACAAAAGAACGGTGTTTCATCGACGACTCCATCTCATCCGAGAACAAGACTTCAAAGTCTACCGTCTACGCTACGCAGTTGAAACATACACTCAATATAAAATTGTAGTAAAGCTCCTAGGGTCTTTTCGTCTAGCTGCAGGTAACCGGCATCTTCACCGGTACTGTATTTTCACCGAGCAAGCCCCCGAGACAGTTCTCCAGTCATTACACTATTCGTGCGCGTCGGAACTTACCCGACAAGGAATTTCGCTCTTCTCTTCCTTAAAGAAGGACTCTCTCTTAACCCACTTTGCAAGTTTGGGTCCGTGACGTTGGTCTCTCGTTGATCACGATGGACTATTCATGCATTACGGCATGATAGGTAGCTCTAAAATGTAATGATTATGTGTTTAATTTGTTTATCCCAGTTTATTTTTTACTGGCTATAACAGTCCCAGTCCTCCAGCACTTATTTTTTAAAAAAATAAGTGCTGGACCTTAGGACCGTTATAGTTACGGCCGACATTCACCAGGGCTTATACCAATCAGCATCCAGCACTTATTTCTCAAAAATATTTTAAGAAATAAGTGCTGAACACCGTCGGTATTTGACCTTCTGGCATTGGTCAAGTGTCACCCCCTATACATCCTCTTACGAGTTCGCAGGGAGCTGTGTTTTTGATAAACAGTTGCCAGAGATACTTTAGCTGCGTCCCCGAGCACTACTTTATTTTTAAGTTATCACTTGCAAACTATATTAGAGTGATGTTTCCGCGAAAGTTTTCGCGGAAACATCACAGGGAAAATTCAATTTTGACTTGAGTCAAAAGATTGGAGAACTTCCCCAACCCCAACAACATGGATGTTACAGATACCTTCTTTTATCCAGGATTGTGTAATCTCCCATGCTGCCCGATCAATTTCCTTTTGGTCTCCGTGAACAGTGCGAAGTGTTTCAATGGTTTTTCCATTCTGATCTGTACCCGACATCTTTAAAAGAAATTTAGCCATAGATTATCTCCTTTTTAATTGAATTTTGAACCCTAATATAATTTACAAATACTAAAAAACAAAGTAGTGCCCAGGGAAAGCCTTATTCCGAAGTTACGGCTGCTTTTTTGCCGAGTTCCTTGGGGACCTCTCACTCGTTCGCCTTGCTCTACTCGAGCTGACCACCTGTGTCGGTTTGCGGTACGGATTTTACATATTTAAGTTTAGGGAATTTTCTTGAGAGCCTGCTTTGTCTCATTTCCACCGGCGAACCGGCGGATTTTCGCTTCGCTTGAAGTTGCCTTGCGGCGCGCTTCCGGATTTTCCTGGAAGCCCTCCTTACGACACGAACGCAAATCCAATAATGCGCAAAACATACTAGACTCCGTCCTCCCGTCACAATACATAAAAGTCATGGAATATTAACCATGTGTCCATCGCGTGCGGCTTTCGCCATCCGCTTAGGCCCGACTAACCCTTGGCTGATTGTCATCGCCAAGGAAACCTTGGTCTTTCGGCGTGCGGGGTTCTCACCCGCATTGTGGTTACTTGTGCCAACATTCTTACTTCTCAACGCTCCACCATGGCTCACGCCTTTGGCTTCATCGCGATGAGAATACTCTCCTACCGCTTGTGCGAAGCACAAGCGAGTCGAAAGTAAAAAGTCGAAAGTCGAAAGTAAATACATTTCTGTGCTTACTTTAATGACATTAAGGACTTTAAGACTTTTAACTCGTTTGTGCTTCGCACAAACCCTCAATTTCGGTACTATGCTTAACCCCGATTATCTGCGGCGCAGAATCTCTTAGTGAGTGAGCTGTTACGCTATCTTTAAATGATGGCTGCTTCTAAGCCAACATCCTCACTGTCTGTGAAATTCCACCACCTCAAGCGTACTTAGCATAGATTTAGGGACCTTAAGTTGAGATCCGGGCTGTTTCCCTTTTGACCAATGGAGCTTAGCCCCCACGGTCTAACTGCCTGGAAGTTTACTTCTGGTATTCGGAGTTTGATTGGTCTAATGAGATTTCTCCCTGTTTAGACCATCCAGTGCTCTACCCCCAGAAGGTAATCCAGACGCTAGCCCAAAAGCTATTTCGGAGAGAACCAGCTATTACCAAGTTCGATTAGCTTTTCACTTCTTACCACAAGTCATCCGATAGTATTGCACGGCTAACCGGTTCGGGCCTCCTCCCGACTTTCGTCGGGATTCACCCTGCTCATGGCAAGCTCACTTGGCTTCGGGTCTGATGTATACTACAAACGCGCTATTCACACTCGGTTTCCCTAAAGCTCCACCCTTTGGGGGCTTAGCTAAGCAGCATACATCAACTCGTTGGCTCATTCTTCAATAGGCACGCCGTGACCGCGCACAGCACGGAAGCACCAATAATCAAACACCAAATTACAAACAAATCCAATGACCGAAATTACAAATTAAAAACGAGGTGTCTCGTTTGGAGTTTTGTAATTTGGATATTGGGCATTGTTTGTGATTTGGAATTTGTAATTTGGAATTTCCGTGCTATGCACGGCTCCGACTCCTTGTAAGCATATGGTTTCAGGTCTATTTCACTGCCCTTACCGGGCTACTTTTCACCTTTCCCTCACGGTACTTGTTCACTATCGATCTCTAAGAGTATTTAGCCTTACCGGTTAGTTCCGGCAGATTCCCCCAAGCCATTCGTGTCTTGAGGTACTCAAGAACAGCAACAGAAAAGATATTTCATTTTCACTTACGGGGCTATTACCCTCTAGGGCTTTGCTTCCCAGCAAATTCTGCTAACGAAATATTTTGTAACTTTTCTCATTATAAATAATGACATTGCCGTCTTACAACCCCAACGCGCTTCGCGCGCAAGTCACAAAGTTCATCAAGTCCGTAAAGTCATAAAGTGAAGACAAATGCAAAGCGCATTCCTCTTTTACTTTATGAACTTTATAAACTTTTTACTTTATAAACTGCGTGCGAAGCACGCCGGTTTGGGCTATTTCCTTTTCGCTCGCCACTACTAAGGAAATGTCGTCGCTTGCGCGACATTGTTTTCTTTTCCACCAGGTACTGAAATGTTTTACTTCCCTGGGTATGCTACCCGCGCTGCGCGCGAAAATCACAAATCACAAGCGCCAAATTTCAAACAATATCCAATGACCAAAATTAGAA
>Ga0209727_1003157_pt1 | contig 10812 bp, 14 predicted proteins | sample RifGroC1_FD_183995 | JGI IMG/M metagenome (GOLD analysis project Ga0209727, IMG submission 183995) | Groundwater microbial communities from Rifle, Colorado, USA - Groundwater C1 (SPAdes) (version 2) | ecosystem: Environmental > Aquatic > Deep subsurface > Groundwater | place: Rifle, Colorado...
ACTTGCTCCTCGTACCTATCGTACCTAGTGGTTACCAGAAAATCAGCCGCAGGGTTCCGCTGCCGCCGCCGAGGCTGGCCGTGGGTTGCCCGTAGGCGCTGATGGTGACGGTTACTGGCCCGGAGATCGTTGGGGGACTGGTACTGTCGCCCGCCGCGTCAAAATAGAACTGGTAGCGGTCAGCAGCGGTCAGGGTCCAGGTCATGGTCCAGGCGCCGCTGGTAAGGGTGACGGTGGCTGGGTACTTGATCGGCACGGTGCCGTCGATCCACTCCACGGCATAAGGCACGCGCTGGTTGGAGATCAGGGATGCGGAGGGCAGCGTGATGGTGTTGCCGGTGCCGCTGGCGGCGAAGGTGTAGGCGATGTATTTTCCGCCCCCGGGGGACGTTCCGGATTGAACCAGATCGGCACGGGATGTGGCCGCGGCAAGGACAAGCAGCAGGACGATCAATGCATGGCGATATTTCATGGGGGCCTCCTTTAATTATAGCGTAATTAATGCGCCCATCTTGCGGCGATATCTATTTGTTGGGCCTGGGCTGCGCCGGCCTTTTGCGCGACATTCGCAATGGTCCCCGCTGGCGTCGGCGTGGGGGTCGGCGTCGGCGTGGGGGTCGGCGTCGGCGTGGGGGTCGGCGTAGGGGTCGGGGTCGGAGTAGGGGTTGGCTCCCCGTCCACCTGCCAGATTTCAACGCTATCGGTATAGCTGATCGCGTCAGAGTCAGTATCCCCGATGTTGTTGGGAAGCCTGAAGGTGTCGTAATAGGAAGTCCCGGAGCACCGAAGCACTATGTTCTGCCGGTTTATAACCCGCGTCCCGTTGTCGTAAACCTGAATATAGCCGTCTGCCGAGCCCTGAGCGTTGAGCTTGACCCAGATTTCCATGTCATGCCAAGTGCCGCGCAAGAAAGGCATGTCCAAGCCGTACCCCGATGGCCCCCGGCTGCATGTGCCATCGTCCGTGTTTCCGTAGATCGAGGCAAATCCGTTCAGCGGTTCGACGGCAGATCCTCCACCGCCGTCAAGGTAAAGTTCAACCTGGATCTCCTGCCCGGGGCCGACAAGCCGGAAGAATTTTAAGCCCGCGTCAAACCCACCCCCTGAAGTCGGCCATGAACTGGCATACATCAACCTGTATTTTACAATATATTCGGTGATCGTAGCGTTCATGACGCCCGGAGTTATCCCGACAATAACGGTGCCGGTGTGAGTGGCCTTGACGGAGTAACTGCCTGAATGGGCTTGCTCGGTGGATATGGCTGCATTGTAAAGAGTCCATCCGTCCGCGCTGCCATCGTCGAAATTGTCCGACCATAGCAGGGTGTCGGCCTGGGCCGCAGAAAATAGCGCCAAGGTCGCCGCAATCGCCAGGAGAAGTCTTTTTATTTTCATGGGCATAAATCGCTACTCAAATAGGTTCCGAGCATTCGCGGCGATCCCGTATTGCTACCGTTGAACGGGTCCGAAAGCGCCGAATAAGTGTCGGCAGTTGTCCAGCGGGCGTTGGTCCCGGCAGAATATCCGTAACCTATCGACAGGCCGCTATCGACCAACCACCCCTCGAAATAAGCCGTCTCGGCAACAATACTGACCGGGCTGACCAGATTCGAACAGTTGTAAACATTGGCCACCGTCGTACCTGTGGCCGAAACCACGATCCGCGCCGCGGGAGAGCCTGCGCTGTCCGCATAGACCCCGCCGATCCAAGAGCGTCCGGACTGCGTGAAATACGCACGGATCGACCTCGCCGTAAAACTCCCTCCGGCCGGCGCCACAAAACGGGCGAAAGAACTTGGTGATGTCCCTGTCGAAGTCGGAGTCACCGCCGGATCATGTCCCAGCGTCACCACCGCCGGCGGCGCCGTGGATGCAAAACGGGTCACGACATTGCCAGCCAGGACACCCGAGCAACAGGCGAGGTAGACACAGATGATTGCGAATATGCTTTTTTTCATCAGTCGTAGGCCCCGGTCAAAACAACTTCCATGTCGGTGGTCGTGACATCCGGATCATCTCCAATCACCAGCCAGATCTTTGAGCCGGCCGGGATGGTGGCATCGTCGAAAGTCGTGGCCGTGAAAGTTCCGGCCACCGTGTCGTTGGCGCCTATCGTGGTTCCGCCCGTGTAGCCGATGGCCGCCGTCTTGTGATAAAGCGTTACAGTCAGCTCCTGGGCGGGGTCTTCATTCAGGTACACCGAGATTTCCGAGATAGTGAAAGCCGCAGCGGTCTTCGGGTCCAAAACAATGGTCCCGTCATAGTTGGCGTATTGATTATCGGGATCGATGTGCGCTGTCTGGTGGTAGCGGGAGAGTTTGGCGATGGTGGCGGCCGCCAGGGCCTGCTCGTCGATTTCGGAAACGATATACTGCCCATTGGTGAGGTCATAGATACCCACCCAGGTATCGTCGGCGACACGGTAACGCACCAGCCAGTCGTCCGTGCCCTGGCTGACATCGATCTGCCACCCGGAACCATTGGCACACTCGATCTGGCCGTTTTCCGGTGCGACTGGCGCGGCTGCGAGACATACTGGAGCCTTTGGCATCAGGGCCGCGGAGGCCGGATCCGAAACCGGCAGATCGCGCAATCGGTATTTTTTGGTGGTGCCTGAAGCTGCTTGAGTGGTGTCGGATACATCCACGCCGATGATATAATCATCGCCGGACGGAGAACTGGCCGTCAGGTAGTCGGTGATCTTGGAGGCCAGCGCAGCAGTGCCGCACAAAAGACATAGGGCTATGATGATGATCGTTTTTCTTTTCATGATTTACCACCGATCTGGATGGTTTCGCGGCGAACCGCCGGCAGCGGTAGCGATACAGTTGCCCGAGCCAAAAGCGCGATGGCGTTCGACGCCTCGTTGCGGAACGATTCCACGGCCTGCGCGTTGCCCTCCAACAGCCGATTGGTATCGAATTGCAGGCGGACGCGATAAGCGTCCAGGCACTCTGCTATCTCGATAAACTCCGTTCCGCCCTTGGTCGGCATGCGCGTTTCTACCCAGGCCGGGCAACCATCCGGATTTCTTTCCGACCAAACACGCTGGGGGCATCCTTTTTTAAAGGCCGGCAGGCCGCGGATGCATGGCGGTTTTAATTTTTGCTGCATGCGATGACCTCCCTATAATAAGGGGCGCTATTGGCGCCGGTCGTTCCGGTATAACTGCTCGTGTACATCGTCGGCACGGCATTGGCAGCCGCATCAACACTGGTGACCAGGTGTCTGTTGGTGGTGCCGCCCAGCACAGGCAACTCTGTGGCCACCCCGGAAGAGTTGTAATATTCCGCATGCTGAGTCCCACCGTAGTAATCATAGACGTTGTGCCGATGCGCTGCCCCCGCATGGGTGTGGGCCGACTGGGGATTGGCCGCACCGCCGCTGCCGGCATCGCCGCTGGCGGCGTAGCAGATCATGGCGTTATCGGCCGCCCAGTTCAAAATGCGCGTCCATCCTGTGGGTGCGGCGTTCTGCCCAAACAGCATAATCGTGCCGACTGGTATGACGGCCGCTACTTTGGCCGCAATAGCCTCCAGCATCTGGACATCATCGGCATCGTCCAGGGCTATGCCTTCCGACTCGACAACCGCCACCAGCTCACGCTGCACGGTGTTGAGCCATTTACTCCACACCACCGTGGCCAGCAAGCCCAGGGCGGCGTCGCCGTCTCTAAACTCGTTGGCGCCGGTGGCGTCGGGGGCATCTATCTTGTGCATATGCTACGCTCCATATCCAAAAAGGACGGTTAAGTGGGCAGGGTTTACGGCCTGGATTGTACATTCCAGCAGCTCGTTGCCCCAGGTGCGGATGCGATCGCCGGCGCGGCTCTGACCGGCGCGGAACCAGCGCACCGATACCTCGGGGGCATTGACACGCCAGACGGTGGGGTCAGCGCCCACGTTTTCGGTGATCGTCACGGTGTACCCGACGCGGGCCGCCAGGCCGATGAAGTAAGCCGGCCGCTGGTCGCCGATGGCGGCGATGCGCGCCAGCAGGGCCGCGCGGCGCTCACCCAGGGTGGCAAGCTGGCCGGTGCAAGTGTCCGGCAAACCCCACACGGTTTCCCATTCGGCGAGCAGCTCGGTGGCGCGCGTGGGGTCCATCTCGGCCAGCAGATCGTCCACGCGGTCGTGGATGCGCGCGGCTTCTGCGGCCAGGCCCTCCAGAAACTTGTGCAGATTGGTGCCGGCATCGCGCGGCCAGGCGGCGCCCTGCGGCAGCAATGATTTTAACTGGCTGGTGTAGCGTTCGATCAGGCCCATGTAATTGTCCCCATGATGGCGATAGTGCCGCCCACGTTGGTCACGTCGGCCGCCGGCGCCGTCAACACGTAGTCGGTTTCACCGGCCGCCAGGCTGATGGCCTCGCGGATATGGCTGAGCAGGATCGTGCCTCCCGGTACCGCCTCGCGGCGCAGCAGGTCGGTCAGTTCGGCCGTGATGGCGGCCCGCACGGCGGCCGTGTTGGGAGCGGGCAGGATGGTAAAGTCGATCGCTTCGACGGCCGGTCCGGCCACCACCAGCGTCACGTTGACCGCCCGGCCCACCAGTTGCCCGGATACCGGGTCGGTATGCTCTTCAAGATACTCTTCCACTTCGGTGATCTTGGCGGCATCCGGAATGATGCTGCTTTCCTGGTCGTCACAGACGCACAGCACCGTCACCGAACCTGCGGCCGGCGTGGCCTCGTAGGTCCAGGCGCGGGTAATGCCGGCGACCTCCTTGGCCCATTGGGTGTAGATGGCCGCATTGGATCCGGTAAAATAGGTGGCGGTGCGGGCCAGCACGCGCTGGCGGTAGTCCTCGATATCCTCCGCATCCAGACCGCCAGTGATGCCGCCGGCGGCCACCACGGCCGCGGCAGTGACGCCCGAGACCGGTGAGACCAGCGAAACGGCCGCGGCCGCGGCGGTGTTGGCATCGGTTCCGGCCAGCACGGCGCGCACGCTCACCGTTGCGCTGCCGGCGGCGATGGTCGCCTCGGCGAGCGTGGTGAATTCGGCTCCATCGGCGCGCTGCCACAAGGTGCCGACCGTAATGACGGAGCCGTCCACGCCAGCGGCCGTCAGGTTGCCGGCGGCATACGCCTCCTGCTTGCGCACCACGCCCAGCATGGCGCCGTAGCGCAGCAGCATGGTTTCGTCCTGGGTGTCGGGCAGGATCTGGCGACTGGCCCAGTCCACAAATCCATATAGGCCGTGGGCCAGGCCGGCCAGCACGCGGGCGAACACCGTGGTCACGCGGCGGCGCAGGGCATTATAGGTGCCGTCGAAACGGCTGTTGATATCGGCCACCGTGCGCGATATCAGCGTCTGCAAATCGGGTCGGTCAAAAGGCATAATTACTCCAAAATTTCGGCGCCGGATTCATCCAGGATCGCGCCGCCGGCTTCGTCCAGAATCGCGCCGGCGCTGACGGCCGTAGGCGCGACGACGCGGTAGGCCACCGTTTCTCCGCGCTCGACGGTACGGAAGCGGATCGTCAAGCCCAGCACGCCGCCATTAGGGATCGAGCCCACCACCGTCAAATCGGTCACTTCGCCGTCATCCACCAGCCACTGCAAGGCCTCGCGGGCGTAGGTCTCGGCGCGTTTGAGCACCGCCGGCAACTGTTTTTCGCGGGAAAGCAGCCACAGGCGCGAACCGATGCGGTCGGCCTCCGCCTGGGGGTAGATGTCGCCCCACCAGCCGCGCCGGTCGTCGCCGCCGTCGGGCAAGGCATCGTCGGCCTCGGCGCGCCGGTCCGAAAACAGGCTGATGATCACCGCCGTGCGCAGACCCTCGTCGATGGCCGTTCCGCCGTCGCCAAAGTCCAGGTCGAAGCGTCCGTCCGCATATGCAATCGCCAAATCCTGCATGGGCTCACATCTGCTGGTTGGGCACGGCCGTGACCGTGCCGGTTTCGTTGTGGTGATGGCCGTTGTATGTGCTGCGCAGGCCGTTGATCGTGCCGCCGCCGGCCAGGACCGTGCGGTCGGTGATATCCAAGCCCGCCTGCACCGCGCCGGTGGCCGCCGTCAGCGGCGCATCGATGTTGCACGCCGTTTCCGCATTGATCTGGTTGGTGGCCGTATTGATCTCGCACAGCGTGTCGGCGTTGACCTGCATGGTGGCCGTGTTGATCTCCACCAGCGTGTCGGCGTTGATGCGCATGGTCTGGGTGTTGACTTCCACGATCCGCCCGCGCTGCATATGGATATTGTCACCCTCGTCGGTATAGAGCGCCACTTCTCCGGGCGCGGTATTCATAAAGCGGTAGCGCCGGTCGCCGTCGGCAATCGTCACCAGATGATCGCGGCTGCCGCCCAGGGAGAGCACGATGGCCTCGGCGCCTGGATGCGGATGGGAAGTGAAACCGTAGTGCTGGTAGCGCTCGGCATCGCCCAGCTCGGCATCGAGCAACTGCAACTGCACGCCCTGCTCTTTCAGGCCGTCGCGCACCAGGCGGATCACGGCCCGGGCGGCCAGCGAGCGCAGGCGGCGCGATATCTGGGATAGTACTTTTGGAGAATTCACCACAGGCTATCCTCCGCAGCTTCGCTGATCTGCAAGGGCGTCAAGCCCTCCGGCGGGCACACTTCGATTTCGGTCCGCGTGCCCGACGCATCGCGCAGCAGGTGCACCGAGACGATCAGCAGCTCGGCATCGAGCTGTAGCCAGGGCGCGCGCACCAGCACGCGCCGGTTGGGCGCCCACACGCCGCCCGGGTGGCTCCAGCCTTGCACGGTGACGACTGCGCGACTGGAGCGCCCGCGCCGCACGGCGGCTTCCCATACGGCCCGGCGGGTGAGCCCGGCCGCGTCGGCGGACTCTTCGGCGATCACGATCAGCGGCCGGTGGCGCGTCACGCCCGGATCGGTCGCGCGGCCCGCCGGGCTGGCGTTTTGATCAGGCGTGGAGCTGTCGCTGCCCGCCGATTGTCCCAGGGCCGTGTAGGCCGAAAAGCGATCGCGGGAGGATAGCGCGGCGCTGGCCGCAAGGATGTTTTCGCCCTGCACCAGGGCCACCGCAAGGCGTTCGGCGCTGGGGCCGGTGAGCAAAAGGCCGCCGCGCCCGTCGGAGACCGGCAGCACGCCGCGGAACCGGCAGGCGCGCTCGATGGCTTCAAAAGCGCTTTCGCCCGGCTGCACCGCAAAAACGCTAAAGACCGGGCCCACATCGGCCGTGGCTGCCACGGCGATGCCGAAGGGCCGGCAGATATCGGCCGCGATCTGAGTCAGCGTGCGGTTTTCCCAGCGCCCGGGCCGCAAGGCCGCGCTGCAATCGATCAGATCGCCCACCGCGTCGCGTCCGTAGACCTGGATGGCGTGGCCGTTGGCGTCGAACTGGGGAAAGACATCGTCCACATGCCCGGTGATCACCACCGCGCCGTCCACGGAAAGCGTGCAGGCATCGCCCGGGCGGATCGGCCAGGCCGTCTCTTGTCCGGGCCAGCGGTCGCTCACCGTCAACGAAAACTGCCCGCTGACCTGCTCGATGCCGCGCTGGATGCGCGCCTCGGTCCAGCCCGCGTACTTTTTGCCAGCGATGGAGAGCACCACCTCATCAGGCATTGAGCACCTCCAGCGTGCGGCCGCCGGGCACAAATCCCGGATGAGCCACCTGGTTGCGGGCCACGATATCCTCGGCCCGGGCGGCATCGCCGTACAACCGCTGTGCGATCACCAGGGCCGGCAGATCCACCGTCAGCGTCAAGGCCACCAGGCTGGGCAGGCCCGGGCGGGTGCCAAGATCGGCGACGATGGCGGCCGAAAGATCGGACAGGCTGTTATAAAGATCGTCGGAGGCCGACAGGGCCACGACATCGATCTGGCCGCGCATCGCGGCGCTGGCGGCGTCGGCCGCGTTCTGGCTGTCGTACTCGGCGGCGCTCGCGGCCCGGGCCGCCGCCGTGGTGGCCGCGGCCACGAAAAGGTCGGACAGCGCCGCGCGGTTTTCGGACTGCGCCAGGCGGCTGGCCGTGGTTCCCGGAATGGCATCGCCGGCACCGATAAAGCCCCAGAAGGTACGCAGGGCCGCAAAGGCCAGCAGGGGCCGCTCGGCGGCGGTCACGATGTCTCCGAGGATGGTGTTGAGCGAATCGCTCAAATCGATCGGCTCGCGGATCAGCGAAGCCGCGCTGGTGGAAAGGCTCTGAATATCCTGCATGATGGCGGTGGATCCGGCCAGTTCGGGCAGCCCCACCACAGCCTTGTGCAGCGTGGCGGCCATCTTTTCCACCTGGGCCACTGCGTCGGCGGAAATAAAGCTCGGCCCGGCCAGAGCCAGGCGCGCCGAGACCCAGGCGCCCATCGCAGCTTCGGCCGCCTCGCAGCGGTCCGAGACGATGCGCCGGCCGTCGGCGGCGGCCGCCGGGTAGCGGTTTTCCCCGGAAAGAATGAAGATCACGGCAAAGCGCGCCATACCGCCTTCGCGGGTGCTTTCGCGCGGTCCGCGCGCTTCATAAACCGATACTTTCAGCTCGCCGTGGGTGGGATGGATCAAAACCCCGGGGCCCGGGGCCTCCAGGGCCTCGGCCAGGCGGTCGCGGGCGGCCCGGTAGGCTGGTCCGGCCACGATCAACTCCATCGACCAACTGCGCGCCCGGCGGCCCAGATCCTCGACATAGGGCAGATCGCGGCCCGGGTATTCGTGCACCGTGACGCGCCGCCCCAGGTCGCCGTCGGCCTCGGACCAGAGGAACTCGATGCCGCGGAAAGAGCCTATTTGATAGTCTTCGAAAATCGACATCTACATCAGCCTCAATGTGCCACCATCAGGCGGCCGGTATCTGCTTCCACATCGAATCGCTTGTCGCTGCTCAGGTGCGTAATCTTTAAGCGGTCGTCTTTCACTGTGATTTCAAGCTTTGCTTTTAATTCCTGCTCTGCTTCGCGGGCCGCCAATTCGGTTCTGATGATGCGGCTCTGGTAGGTTTGCGGCCCGCCGCCCATGACATCGTTGCGCGCCTGCATGGCCTTCAAGGTATCCGTGCTCATGCCGGCCACTTGATGCTCGGAAATCGCCTTGCCCACCGCCTCGCTACCGACCTTGGCCGCGGCTACGATGGCCAGACCGGCCAGCACGGGCGCCAGTGCAACCCATAAGGCCGAAACCGACACCGTGAGGCTATTAACGGCGCTGATGACAGCCGGTATGGCGGTAGACGCCAAACTGACCAGCGATACGGCCAGCGAACCAATCTGCACCAAAAACTTCACCGCGATGGTGGCGGCTACAGCCTTCAAAAGATTGTCATAGCCGCCCAACGCTTCTGCCAGCTTATCCAGGGCGCCCTTGCCCTTTTTAAACCCGTCCCATAGGTAAACGCCCATGCGCCAGGCTTCCTTCATGCCCGACAATATTTTCTTGCTCCACATCTCTGCATAGCGTTGCAGGCTGCCGTCGGCGGCCATCCGGTCAACGAGCGCCAGCAGGTCGGTGAGCTTACCCTTCATCCAGTCAAACAAGCCGGCCTGCATCACCTTGACTTTAAAGCGCGTCCACTGGTCGGAAAGGTTGCTGATCATGCCGCGCCAGGTGCGGCTTTGCTTTTCCATTGCGCCGGCATAGCGCGCATTCCAAATGGCCTCCAGCGTTCCCTGGATCATGGCGCGATTGTTCTTGTTGACGGTCTTGTACTGCTGCTTGCCGGCGGCATCCGTGTAGCTGAAACGCACCCGGTTGCCTTTGGTTTCCGCCTTGATGCCGAACTCTTTGAGCCGCTCGTATTCTCCGGTGACGGCATCGGCGATGGCCTCCACGCCCTGCATCAAAGGCTTTCCCATTGCTGAGGCGGTATCTCCGACAGCCTTGAGTAGACCGTTCATCGGCTCCATGCCGTAGGCCCGCAGCTTCACAAAGGCATCCGTCACTTCGCCCAGTTCGTATGGCGTCTTGGCGGCAAAATCGCTCACCCACGCCATCGATTTAGCGGCCTTGTCGCTGCTGCCCTCCACGGTTTCGAGTATCGCTGTGAACTGCTCGAACTCGGAAGCCGTATCAATGAATTGGCGCTTGAATCCCCACACACCGGCCGCGCCCAAAATCGTCAGCTTTCCGGCCAGGGAGCCTACGCTTTCGGCCAGCGCTTTCGACTTTTTATTGACATCGCCCATCGCCGGCGCGGCCGCGCGCCGCAGCCCTTCGAAGGATCGCGTGATGCGCCGCAGCGGGTCCGATATTCGGTTGACCAGCTCGATGATGATGTTAGTTTTTAAGCTGTTCATGGATTCTCAACGCCTGTTCATGCCACATTAAAAGCTCTTCCAGCTCCATCCCCCACAGCTCGCTTGGCTGAAAGTGAAACACATAGGCCAGGTCGGCCATCACCTCGCGGTATGGGCTCAGGACAAAAAAGAGCCGACCACCTCCGCAGCCACCGTAAAGTCGGCGGCGTCCATCTGATCAACCCAACTGACCGGCACTTCGGCCAGGCGGGCCAGCAGTGCAGCCGATTTGGCTATCTCACCTTTTTCCTGGTCCATGCAGCGCAGGTCTTTGGCCGTGGCGCGCCGCTTAATTGTCAGCTTTTCTACCTTTTCATCCCCGATCTCGATGGGATGTTTCAGCGTGATGACGATGGGCTCCATTTATTTCATCTCCTGTGCCGGCGGTCCTTCGAGGATCAGGCGCGCGCCGCCGTTGGTGCCACCGGTGATCACGGGCGGCTCGACGACCCAGGCATGGTTGACCACCCACACCTGGCCGGTATCGGTTTCGAAGGTGGCGGTGACATCGTCGGCCCGGCGCAGGGCGTCGGCGCTGAAAGCGGCGTCCACCACCAGGTCGCATTCGATGCGGCTGGTGCGGCGGGTCTCGCTGAAAAAGCC
>Ga0209727_1003160_pt1 | contig 10810 bp, 21 predicted proteins | sample RifGroC1_FD_183995 | JGI IMG/M metagenome (GOLD analysis project Ga0209727, IMG submission 183995) | Groundwater microbial communities from Rifle, Colorado, USA - Groundwater C1 (SPAdes) (version 2) | ecosystem: Environmental > Aquatic > Deep subsurface > Groundwater | place: Rifle, Colorado...
AATTTCTGCGGGAGAAATGCCCGAAAATCCCGTATTCGCCGGAAAACTTTTGATAGGAGAGCACAATTCTAGCCACATAGTTTCCATAATCTCCTCCCTTACATTCCGTTCCCAGCTTCCCTTTCCCTCTGCCTCCTCCACCGCTCCCGCCCCGCCTTTCCTGCTATCTCCGACCGCCTCTCCGGCGAAAGCCTCCGCGCCCTCGCCAGCCCGCCGCGACGCCCTATCTCCCGGACGGTCAGATCCCGCTTCCTTTTCTTATTACTAAGCATGGGCGATGATGTCAAGACAATTTTTCCGCTCTTTCAATTCAACGCGTAGAACCTATATAAGGGCTGTCACGCCCCGGACTCGAACCGGGAACTTCAACGATGCTTCGCATACCACTCCTTGCGGGTGAGTTGCTTGCGATCTCCCCGATCAACCGCCTCCTTAGCCCCCTTATTCCACAGCAACTTTCCGCCATCAAATAGTGCTCGATAATCCGCCTGATAGGCAGGGGAATCATCCGAAGTCATATATCCATGCGGCCCGCTCCCCGAGATATTTGATGCGTAGAATTCCATCAGGCCATCATAGGCCAACGGCGTCCCGTCCTTCTCGGTGAGCCATCCAGTTTCCGTTATGATATAAGTGCTCAGCATTTGGTCGGGCGTGTCCTTGGTTTGAAATTGATGGGAAGGCTCCGCAAAGAAGCCATCCGGCAGCGGATAGTTACACTCTATGTAGTCAAACATCCCCATTTTTGGTAGTGTCCTAATTTGGATCTTATTCGGGCACCGCCGACCTAAGCTTTCCACGTACCCATTCTGACAAGGTTTGATTTGCGGCCCTGGCAGACCTTTGAAATGACCTTAAATCCTCATCCGTGAAGCGTATGGGGACAATCCGCGCATGGCGTTCTTGCTTGGGTATTCTTGGCCGTCCCCGCTTCTTACTTTTTTTGCTGTTCACGGTGCTCCTGAACGATGGCCGCCCTAACGGCTAATTCGGGCGAAGTGACAGGTGGAACATTCAAAACCGTTACATACCGCTTCGGATTACTGGGATCGTCTGTCTCATTCATCCACGCATAGGCCCGGTTAGTCTTCGGGTGCCCGTATAAATCAAAAACCTCGACCTCGCCTTCCCAGACGGTCTGGCCCTGGAAGGTTTCCACTACGGACACCGTCCCGACATGGGTAGAATCAACCCCGTGTAGGCGCCGAATAGTATTTTTCAGTTCTTCGATATGGGTGGTCATTTTTAGCATCCGTGACGCAACCGGAAGACTTCGTAATCGGCTCGACTCATTTTCCCGATCTGTAATCGATGTTGGGCGTTGAGACATTTTAGGCGTCGGTCTGCATCGTTTCGCGTGGCTTGCCATCGAGCCTCTTCCCGCTTCCGGGCGTCTATTTGAGGTTTGATAATGCCGATCCAAACTATGGCGAGGAGAATCAGGGTTAGTAAAGTAATTATCCACTTCATGTCCTATCCCTACGTTTTTTTAATTTGAAAAAACACAGATTGCTTAGAATCGCTGACCGCGCTTATGTGCTGATACCAACTCATAAGATCTGCGATGCCTGATTTAATGTTGCTATCAAACGAGGCATTGCAGACCGCACATTTAAAAACTTTAGTTTCCCACTTCGTCCGAAAAATTTTGTCTGTCTCTTTGGAAATATCAACTATCGTCTCGGTTCCGCAAGGACACTGGAGTGAAATGCGTACAGCTTCATTATAGGGGATTTTCAATTCTATCTGTTCGGTCATGGGCTCACCCCGCCGCTTCCACGAGATCGTTAACGGTCCACAAACTTTTCTCAACCTTTGCCGCCATCGCCGGGGTGCACCTAAGCGTTTTGTGAATCTTGACAAAATTGTAATAGGCGAAATGCAAAGCCACAGCGGCCTCGAAATTCTCCAGCTTCTTGCTGAATGCCAAGGTAAGCCGGTTCAACCGCCGCATATGTAACCTAGTGGTCGCATTCAGCCTCTCAATGTAGCTGGTGGAAACTAAATCCATATTGGGGTTTCCCGCGATGCGGGCTTTTTCGGCTGATGCTATCCGGGGCGGGCTATATTTGCGTTCGGGGCTCTGGCTACCATCAGCGACATAAACCTTGATTATTTGTCCATAGTCAACGTCGGCCCCGAAAGCCTGCTCGACCGATTCCACGTAGGCCCGAAGCGCGTCGCTGGAGATTTGGACGCGGTTTTTCATGCGGCCAGCCACATCGTTAACGAAAGCGCTTGCGGTTGGAAGATCGCGCTTGCCGACCTTGAAGGAGGGAACAAGTTTGGTCTCTGCGTCTATGGCGCAGAAGGTCCAAACGTCCCCGTATTGCTGGTCGTCATCTGGCCGAAGATGCCCCTGCTTCTTGCCGATAAAGCCCCAAATCTCGTCAAATTGGAGCAACTGGCAAGAGAGATTCTGCATTTTGCTGTCCAAGAGTTTCGCGCAGCCCTGGCCGATCCGCATGCCCAGGCGCATGATCGTATTCCGATGAATGCCGGTCATTCGCTCGATTGACCGGATGCTGGAGCCCTCGGCCAGAGCCGAGATAACCGCGATTTGCTTGTCTTTCGGTAGGATGTTTGCCATAGGATCAACCTTCCTCTCTATGGCATTTAATGTAATACATAAATTCACTTGTGTCAAGGGCTTTTTTGTAATACAGTAATATTTATGAAGATATATAAGTCGCTGATTTTATTGATATTATTGGCGCTTTTCATGGGTAATACGAATGAGGCCAGCGAAAATAAATCATCTCAACCACCAATAGCCGAAAATAAACAAACCGCCACTAACATAAAACAAAAAGAGAGAAACCCAAGCAAGAATAAGAAATCCAGGAATACGCAACCAGAGACTAAACTCGCTACCCAGCGTAGCCCATCCAGCCAGACAAATAAGAGCAGCAATGGGCCAAAGAATGATGCTGACCAATTTTGGGTCTGGCCACCGACTAGCGGATGGGCCATTGTCTATATTACGACCATTTATGCTCTCTTCGCTTTTGGGCAATGGTGGGCGATTTGGTTCCAGGGCAGACGCATATCGAGGCTTGAACGCCCCTGGATTATGTTCCGTCCGAGCGATCCCAATCTGTGGCCATTTTGCAACCCCTTCGACCCTAATCAACCTGCGCTCACTGTAAATTGGAATATCATTAATGTCGGCAGAAGTCCGGCTTTCTTGACAAGGCTCGTGGCTAGAATGGAAATCGTAGGAATAAATGCAACTCCACCTAGATTGCATAGGGGAACCGATTTCTCCAACTACATTCTTTCGCCTAAAACCCCACCTGAAGATAGGCATGGAACCGAATCGCGACGACCAATTAGTCAAGGGCAATACAATGACCTGCAAAATGGTACGATGCGTATTTGGCTTTATGGCATTGCTGAGTATCGAGGCATACGAAGACGCCGTCATCACACTCACTTTTGTTGCCTGTGGTTTATTGAAAATGGCGTGTCTAATTACGACCCCGTCGGTCCCGAAGGCTGGACCGAATACACCTAAAAAAATGGTCAAAACCAGAAAAAAGGCATACCCCCGCGCCAACGTCCTGAACTTCAAATTAGGACACTACCCCATTTTTTATTCCCAGTATTCCAAATAACTTCCCCCAAAACTCCCGCCCGTCGCACCTCTCCAGGACCTTCCTCCTTCCGCTCTCCGCTATCCTCCGCGCCTCCTCCGGTTTCTGGTAGGCGTAATGCATAGCCTTCTCCGCCAGGTCACCGTCCTGCGCCGCTATCTGCCCGTGGTTGACGTAGTGGAAGTGCTCCCTGAAAGGGACATAATCCGCGTAGGGGTCAAGCAGATTCGGCGTCTCCCCGTTCTCCGACTCTAAAAGCATGGCCCCACAGAGCGCCGCCTCGATAGTTCGCCCTGTCAAATGCTGGAACGTGATCGCGGAGCTGAACCCGATCGTCACCACCGACCGGCGCAGGAAATTCGCGTAGTCCGATATGTGCAGGTTTTCCTCCCTCTGCCCCCCGGCCTTTACGTAGCCTATCCCCTTGCCCCAGAGAAACGCCAGATTGAGCGCCCTGTCCATCCTGCCAAACGCCTGTCCGATGAAGCTCAGCGGGATGTTGCGCTTCACGTCCCCGTCGCAATTAAATAGCCTTGTGTCCTTCGGCTCGAACAGGTGGACGCACTTCTCGGGGAACTTCGTGTGCTTCCTCCATTCGTCCCGCGTGTCCGAGAATACGTTGACGTTGATGTGGGGCGCGAACATGTCGGCGTGCCTCACCACGTCTGGCGCCGACTCCCCCCAGTACATCGCCACGGGGATCTTCAGCTCCTCCCTGATGTGCCCGTAGGTCTCCGGCTTGACGTTCTTATCGCCCATCTGGATGACGTGGGTCGCCATGACCATGTCGGGCCTGGATTGCTCGCACTTCTTGACCAAGGCCGCGTCCACGTCGCCGTCGGGATTGTCCTTCATAAACTGGTCGTAGCGGAATTCAGAAACGACGCCCATGTTGGAGGACGCGAGTGAACCGAGGATGCCGTAGTCGTGAGCCACACCCCACTCGGGATGATCGATGTCGGAGTACTTCTCGATTGAGAAAAGCACCGTTCTCATCGGCATTGCTCAGTGTAGAGTACGATGGTTTCGCCCGGCTTGCCTAACTTTCCCATGGCACGCGCTCGACGCCCGTTGGGGCATTCGATCACCGTCGTGCCATCGTCCATTCCCCATCTCTCGTCTTCGCTGACGGATACAATTATGACTCGTTCATCCCTAGCGCAGCCTATGGTAAATAGGGCCAAAAATATAACCAATAATGCCGCTTTCATTTGTTAGCCTGTTTTTTCTGTTCACGGCGGATTTGCACCTTTTTCGTAAAAACCGTAGCGCGGAAGCCCTCCATATTTTTTGTTTGCTCCTGCCAGAACTTGTTGAACAGGTCCGTTATGTAGACCCACTCCGACCTCGGCAAAATCAGGTAGTCCAGGATCACTATCGCTGGCCTTTCGCTCAGCCGATGTGTGCCGTCAATGATCAGGAACTTGTTATTGACCTTGACGGCTGGGAGGCGGCAGAGCATCAATCTGGAACCGACCTGCGCCCGCTTAGGCTCACCATCGCGCCAATCCCCCTTTTTGTAGTGGACCATGTGCATCTCGGTCTCCCTGTCGGCCAGCTTGATCCCCACCTTGGCCTTCCTGATGCGCCTGAAGTCCCGCGATATCCTGGTGGCCGTGCCATACCGATGCTTCCATGCAGCAAGGGTCATCGGGCGGAAAACGATGGTGTCGAAGTTGACGCCCGTGCAGGGAAATGGAAGCCGCCTCACGCTCGCCCATCTTCTATCTGCTTCGCGATCTGCCTCAAGACGTCCGGGATGCCTGAAATCGCCTCGGCTGGCAGTTGGCACGAGAACCCATGCCCGTCCTTTCCCTGAAATATGATCACGATGGCACCCAAGGCCTCCGCCTTTTCCCTGACGTAACCGCAAAGATCGTCATATTTTCCCGGCCCAATCATCCTAACAATCCCCCTTCTTCATCTCCGCCTCCGCCAGCTTGGAGCACCGGATGCAGACCCAAAACTCCGCGCCGTCGATCTCCATGCTCAGCGGAATGACGCCGTCGGGGTCATACACCTCCGCCTTGATCATCGCCTCGCCGCAGGTTGAGCAGAATTTCATGCCTACTCTTTCAATATCCTGTCCGCCCCGTCGCGTACGCGGGTTAACTCTCCCCGCGTCATCTTGTCCACCTCGAACGGATGGTTCACGATGAAGCCGCGCAAGCTCAGCCGTTGCATCGCGTCGGCGATCTGCTTCATCTGGTTCGGCGTACATGTGGCCCGGTCAACCTTGACGACGATGAACTCGTCGGAACCGCACTTGATTTTTTCGAGGAATTCAATGCACATCGCTATGACAGAAACGTCTGCCTCGGTGCTTCGAGTACCTTCTGGAAATCCTCAGTAACGATCTGCCCGACCGTCCTGCCGTCCCGCGTCACAAAGAACGGCAGCAGCAATTCCCGGATGTCGATCACCCCGGAATCCGCCGCCTCGAAGATCGCCTTCATGTGGTGGTACAGCACCCGCCAGACCCGGCGCTCCTCCTGGTCCTGGAGCTTTGCGTTCTTCCTGTCCCTGATCGGCACGGCCACCTTGATACCGTAGGGCCGTTGCTCTATGAACACCGTGGCGCGGAAGCCCTCCATGCGCTGGGGCTCGACCGATGAGCCGAAGGAGACGTTAGTCCCGCCGTGCGCCATGATGAGCCGCTTTATCTGGCCCTGGCTCTTCTCGGGGGCGACGATAGTTTGCTCGTAGGACACTAATCACCTTTCACGTTCAGCACCGACCGGAGTTCATGCTCGATCTTCACGAGGTCCTTGCTGTTCTCCATGACCTCGTCAATCGCCTTGTAAACTTTTATATTGAAGCCGCCAGCGTCGGATACGTACACTCTTTTCGGTTCTCGTAAGTAGGCGCATTGCGTCGTTCACTGAATTGCTCAAAACAATTTGATCTTCTATTTCATTCCATTCCTGCCGCCCGAGATATGTGGGGGAACTCGTCGGACGCGACCAAGCCAGTGCATCAGTTACTTTGAGCAATTTACGCGGTAGCGCGAGGCACCCCCCATAATAGACGGTAGATATAACTTTGATGGCCGTCTCACAGAACATTGCAATATTGAAAACGCCGTCGCGTCTATTACGCGACGTTACTTTTCTGAGACCCGTGATTCTAGTCACGAATGCGATATAGGCGTTGGCGATAGCTTCACTTGATGTAACCAAAGATAAGAACGGACGCCCTTTTGCTGTTAGCCCGACCGAACCGTCAGCATCGAGCCAGCCACGAAAAAAATCATGTGCGGAATATACCAGTGGCGGGCCAACCTTCTGAGATTTCTTCCCGTAAGGAAGACCAAGCGCGACTAACTCTCGCCGAAAAGCCAGATCGTTTATTCGCCAAATTACCGTAGTAATCGGCCCGAAGTTCGTTATTCGTTCGCGGCAAGTCAAAAATGATTTGACTGGGATCATCGAGGCGAAAGCCTCCAAAATCGGACGGTCCCTTTCAGAAATCTCTACAGTTAATCGTCCCCTCTGCCTAGTTTGAGCGTACAAGTGACCATCGGCTTGAATGAACCCAAATAAATAAGCATGATTTGGAATATTGAGATCAAGGATCATTCTGCTCTATCTCCATCGGATCAAGGAAGGCGACTATCTTTTCACCGATTCTGTGCATCGAATGTCAAAAAAGACGCGGGGGAGATAGCCTTCCCCCCCGCATCACCGTAAGCCGCGACTTCGCATCCCCGATGGCATTTAAACCGCCAAGTAATTCTAAAAGCCGAGTGTTCTTCCGCTGAACTACGACCCGATATATGGCCGGGTCGGCAGGATTCGAACCTGCGTCCTCGGACGGATGCTTCCCGGCGATGTTCGATTCGGGAAACGCGGCCAATGCTGAGTCTCTGAGGAATAGCCTACTCTTGAATGCCGGGAACCGGCGAATTACCTCGCCTGCGTCTGCCCTTCCGCCAGCCCGACATAATGGTGCCGGGCGGAGGATTCGAACCTCCACGTTCCCTTGCGTCAGTTTGAGCATCAGCCTCAGTTTACCCTCAGTCCGTTAAAAGATAATTGAATACCTTCTCGCCCACGACTCTTTTTTCCGCTTCCGCCCCGTTCGCCTCCTCCCTGGCGAACTTGACCGCCTTGATGGCCGCCTCGATCCTGGCGATGATCTTCTCCTTGCGTGTCTTCGGGATGCCGCCACTGTGCTTGATCGTCTTCCAGTAACCGGCGAGCACGTCCTCAGTTATGAGTTGCGTCTGCGCTGGGTGCTCCTTCGTGGCGTCATAGAGGACGATAGGCTTCTGCAATTTCTTCGTCCTGTGGGTGGAAATGGGCTCGGTTTTGTAGACCCCGCTGGCCTCGTCCCGCTGCCAGTTCTCCGTGTCGTCCAACTCCGGCAGGTGCCCGAAGAAGGTCCGCAGGTCGGTGAGTTGTTTCTCCAGAAAGAGCAAATACGTCACGGGGACGCCCTCCAGGAGTTTCGCCCCACCGACTTCAATGTCCGCCGTCGCCCCCATGTTCGCCCAGTCCTTGCTCGCCGTCACGTCGAAGAGCTCGGTCAGCGACGCCGCTGCGGCCTTGAGCATATCCTCCACCCGGAACTGGACCTTCTTGCTCTCTGGCGGTAGACTCTCGCCATCCTCGTCCTTCTTCTCGTAAGTCTTCGAGAAACCCTGGAAGAGGTCCGGCTTCTGGCAGACCTTGTCAAACTCCGTCAACTCGGAGTAGACGCGGCTCTTCACCCCTTTCTCAATGGCAATAATTTGGTTAAGCTTCATGATATTCCCCCTTCTGATTTTGATTTATGACCGTTGTGAATTACGATGCTGACCGCACTCCTCTTCTCCCCGTGCCCCCGCTTGCTGAACTTCCCCGCCACAAACAGGTTGTATTCCCGCCTGCCGCAGAACCAGGCCTTGTTCTTGAACATGCCCCAACTCCGGCCCCTATCCCGCGTGATCCGCTTTCGGCAGAACCCGCATAGCTTGGTCTTGTAGCGGCAGTCCAAGCAGTAGGCCGACCCCCTACGCGGCAACCCGGACGCCTGCGGGGCGAACAATTTCCCGCATCCCTTGCACGGCCTCTCGCTCGCCTGTTTCTTGCAGACGAGGCACAGCTTCCGCCTGCCCAACTCTGGCGGCACCAGCTTATGGCACTTTCGGCAGACATTCAGCCCCTTCGGGAACCTCCGCATTATGATCTGCCGCACCCACTCCTTGGAGTGGCCCATCGGCGTGCCGATCTCCCCCAGGGTTTTCCCCTCCATCCGCTCCGCCACGACGCGGCTGACGAGGCTGTCCGCTGCATTCCGCTTCGCGTTCATTTCTTGCGCCCCATATGGTGCCGGTAAAGCGACACCAGTTTCACCCTGTTCGCCCGCCTCGGCTCCACGCCCTCGCTCTTCCAGTCGTACACCGCACGGCGGCTGCACCCGACCGCGATCCTTATGCGCTCGACCGAAACGCCGACCCCCATCAGCCGCTCTATGATTTCCTTCGCTTCCATGTCCACATACTAATCCAACGTAAGCGTTTTTTCAATGGCTATTTTCGCTCGTCCGCTTTAAGAACATGCACGCCATCACGGCAAACAGCGCTATTCTGTATCCATGTGCTAATCCTGTGGATTCCGCCGTGCCTCTCGCAGGCCCTGGCCAAAGCCTCGATCTCGTAGAATTCGACATTCGGGCTACAGCCGGTAAAAGTCATGGCGGCAATGATGATGAGAATTCCCGGCAAGAATTTCACTTTGATTTCCTCCCCTTTATCAAAGCCCGTCCTTTTCACTGACATTGATAGACACACCCTTCCGCCTCTCCGCGTCCGAGAAAAACTCAATCAAGCACATGGAGACCTGCTGCCAGAGATTGATTCTCCATTTGGCCCCGAAATCTTCGTTCCCTATCTGCCCGCGCTGGGAATGGCACAATCGGCACATCGGTATCGCCGTCAAATCGTTCTGCTTCCCTGAGCCGAAGCCCCGTGCGACAAGATGGTCAGGATCGCTAGGCGGCTCCTTCTGGCAGGTAACGCACGGCTTGTCGCGGATGAACTGCAGGTATTCGGGGCAGAGTATCTTCGTTCGCCAGTTCATTTCGCGTTGCACGATTCGCAGATGACGGAGTTTTGCCAAGTGTTCGCCATCGGAACTCTGAACTCATTGCCGCACCCGACGCATCTCAGGATCTTCGTGATCAGCGTTTCCTGCGGTTCCGTCTCAGGCAACTCGCTTGCCAGCTTTTGCAGAATGACTTTAGCCTCCGCGCGGCTGGCTGGAATCTCGATCAGCGCTTTAGCCTCCGCTATCTGCTTCGGCTTTGCCCTCTCCTCCAACTCGTATTTGAGTCCTTGTTCCCAGGTGAGCTGGATATACCGCCCTGGCGCGACTATCTCCATCTTGCCGTATAGGCACGAGTCGCCCAACTCCTTGATCGTCGGGAAAAACTTGCACGCCTTGAGGCATCGCCGTATGCCCTGTTGCCAGAGGTCGTTCGGGATCTCCCTCAGTTCATGCCAGTAGATGTCCCGCGTCTCCGTCCCGATCTTTTCCCTGTTGCTCGGGATACCGTTTACCAAGGTGGCGAAACCGAGGAGGAAGGAGTCTTCGGTCATTTCGGCAACGGCTTCGACAGCAGATCCCGCGTCTGCTGCCTCAGCGCCTCCTGCTTCTCGTTTCGGGGATTCCCGCCATCCGTCCGTTTAGCATCAAGCTGATTCCATTGCTTCCTGAATTTCTGCATTGACAGGATATTCCGCCTCCAGAAAGAGTCGGCCTGCGACCATTCCAGGAGTTCCCGGATCTGCTCCCAGGGATGGCCGTCGATTCGCTGTAGCCTCTCGGCTTCCCTGGCCCACTCCATCATTTGCACCTCCGTCAGGGCCGTGCGTTGCGGGAAGTTCTCGGCAATCCGGTCCGAGAGCAGTTGGCTCAAGGCTATAGCTTCCGTGGGGATTTCTGGCTTTGGCTTTTGACTTGAAGGGCTAGTCTGACTCTTATCTTCTCCTTTCTTAAGAAGGTTGGGTTGGTTAGGATAGGTTAGGAGGGGAGCTGTTGCGTTCCCGGTCGGGTTTTTATTAGCATCCCGAGTATTCTTATATTTCACATAGTTGATTATGCGAATCATTGCCTTTTCCTCCGGTTTTCGAGACAAATTCGAAGGATTTTCGACAACAATCCATCCACAATTCAACATAAATTCGAACGCAATTCGGATAGTTTTCACGGCAGTTCCGCGGTATTTTGTGA
>Ga0209727_1003167_pt1 | contig 10799 bp, 10 predicted proteins | sample RifGroC1_FD_183995 | JGI IMG/M metagenome (GOLD analysis project Ga0209727, IMG submission 183995) | Groundwater microbial communities from Rifle, Colorado, USA - Groundwater C1 (SPAdes) (version 2) | ecosystem: Environmental > Aquatic > Deep subsurface > Groundwater | place: Rifle, Colorado...
ATCCGGAGTGATTTGTCCCGTATAAGTCCCGCTGACTTGAGAAAAAACATCCTGCGAGGCTAGATGAAAAAAACCACCCGAACGTTTGGAAAACAATTCAAAGTAAGCCAACGGTGGAGCGAGAAAAAAAGAAAATTTCTTATAAAGCGCGGCGTTTTTAGCAAACTGCCCAAGAAGCGTCCTCGCTTCCGCAAGCGAACCGGGATGATTCTTCCAATTTGCCACCAGAATAGGCTTAGCCATGGGTTCTATTCTACTCTATTTCTTTCCAATTCAGAATCTCATATCCCCCGCCCGGGCCACTGGAAAAATGACTGTTGGCAAGCCCGGATTCATAAGTAACGGTTGCGAAATTATTAATTTCGAGCTTGTAAGCTATAACTTCTTTAAGCGCAGCGCTGTTGTTGATCTCAATTTCGCCTTCGCCGGCATAAAGGATCGCAGTGGCGGAATTATTGGATGTTTTAATCGCATTGGAACCCATTTCTTTTTGCGAAAGAAGCATAACGTAACTGTTCGCGGAACCCGAACCCAAGGCTTGGGCGGAATTGGACAGCTCAATGTAACCCGCGGTTGCGCTTTCATCTACACCGGCCATGACCACGCCGCTTGAATTGCCGTAGCTTGGATCTAACTTCAATATTGCGCTATTACTAAGTTTGATATCGCCCGTGACCCAAAGAGTGCCGGTCACTACAAGTATCGCCGTATTACTTAGAATTAAATCACCGTTGATTTTTTTAGGACCCAGACTTCTAGTGCCGCTAGCGTAAATTTGATCACCAACCACTCCGCCTGCCTCCGCCTCCGCTTCCCACGCGTCAATCTGGGCATCCGAGATCGGCAGAGATAAAACATCCGCTGGCACAAAAGCGTCGGGATTGGGAACGGTCGCGGCTCCATTCACAATGCAATTCGACTTTGTATCATATTTAGCCGTACCTCCAATCGTGCAGTTGGAAATAGAATCAGCCACAACATTGCCAGTAACGGTCGTATTTTGAAGCACAGCGTGAGTAGCATTGCCTCCGACAGTGGAATTTCCTCTGATGGTGCGAGACCAGGCGTCACCGTCGATATCCATGCCATCAATAACGCCGGTGGGTCCGGAAGCAATGGCCGTACCTTGAATTCTGGCCGAATTAGTGCCAATGATATTTCCATCTGAATAAACGTTGCCGATAATTCTGGCCGAGTTGCTCATCTCTAGCCCGCCTTGTCCGACTTGGACTCCGTAATGAAAAGCTATTCCAACTCCCAGTAAAAGATCGGTTTCAACTTTCCGCACGGCCCCTCCGACTTCTCCTATGGCGACAATTTGTTTACCTTCATCAGTGTCGGCCGTAATTGTCGTGACCGTGCTTCCGGATAAATTAAGGACTTCGGTAGCGGAAACCGGTTGGCCGGTTTTTAATCTATAAACCACATCTTCAATTCCGGCTTCTGCTAAGAAATAACTCTGGCGCGACAGGAGCATTTGAGATATTATTCTTTGCTGTTTAAGAATTGGACCAATTAAACCAAAAATTATCGTAACAGATACTACCAAAAATAGAATAGTCGCTACCATCATTGCTTGTCCAGAGTCTAATCGCGAGTTTTCCATAATTATCGTAAAATTGCCGACGAATAAAACTTCTCGGAGCGATAATAAGTGCTTGTGCCGCTTTCAATAGTTATCTCGGTTTTGATACCAAGGGCATCAGAACTGGAAAAGGGATAGAAAATTAAACTGCTGACCCGAGCACCTGACTGAGAAAGAGCGCCTGTATCCACTCCGTTTTCAGAAAGCATAAGCGTTCCGGAAGAGAGATAAAATACAACCGTACGCGGATTGCCAAGTAAATCAATGCCTTCGAGAACAAGTTCGCCGGGGTCCGAACCCAGAATACTTAAACCAATATTGACACTTTCTGCCTGCCGCAACTCTCTCGCCAAGCGCTCGGTACTCATCATCGCTGAAGTTTCAATATTTCTGAGAGCATTAATAATCCGCCCCGAATGAACTATGGAAATGACCGCGTTCATAATGACCACAAGCATCAGAACTAAAATAGCAATATAGATAAGCATTTCCAAAATGGTAAACCCCTCGGTCAGAGACCTGCGGACAAAACCGCGATGTTTAGATGAGTATGCCATTTTAAACATCTGATAAATTAGTGAGATAAGTAGAAATGGATTTTGTCGTAGTCGCCCCTCTATTCGACCAAGAGACATTGGATACGAGTAACAAAGTATCCGGATCAAGAGTCCCCCCTGAAGAAATAATGTCTCCGGAAGAATCTCGATAGACTGCCGAAAGTGTGATGGTTCTTTCAAAAGTATCGTCTATCCAAATATTATCGGCGGTTACTTGCCAGACGCCAGCATCAAAAACTAAACCGTAATCAACATCAAGAGAAAGCGGCGCAATGTTGGCGCTCCAGGAAGAATCCCGTAGAAATCTCATCACTTCCAGACTCTCTTCTGCAAGTCCCGTCGCCTTGATAACCTCACCATTGGAAAGGGCTGTTTTTAAATAGAGATTGTGTACTCCAAAAAGCGCTAAAAGAAATGCCGAAATAATCGATGTGGCGATAAGCACCTCCACCAGCGTCAAACCCTCATTGGAACTCTTATTGGAATTATTCATACAAACGTTCAATTCAATTCTACTATCCCTGTGGCGCTAATGGTAATGATGCGAAAAGTGACTGGAGAAGATTTAAGAAAAACTTTGATTGTTCCCGTCTGATCCGTATTGCCGGTTAAACGTTTAAAAATTATGCTTGTGCCTCCGCCGGAGAGAGTGATCTCGCCAAACTCCACAAGAGCATGCGGTTTGGTAATGACATTGTCAGGATCGGCCGGCGAGTAAATGGCGCCTTTGAATAAGGTTGCTTGCGAATCTTCAAAATAAACACCGTATTGAGAGTCACCTTTCGAAGACAGGGTAAGCGATCGCGCTTCGTTCAAGATTGAAACAACCAAGTCCGCGCTTTTCTCGAGCGCTTGGGAAGAATTCAGTCTGGAAAATGAAACGGTAATAATGGTAACAACGAGCGCGATAATTGAGACAGCCACCAAAATTTCGATAATAGTAAGACCCCTCGACTTTGCTCGGGGCAAGCCTTTTTGAAAATTGAAAATTGAAAATTGAAAATTTTTCATATGTAGTCCACCAAAGAATATGTGGGTGCAAGCATCGAGATGGCAAAGATACCCACCCCGATACCGATGATAATCATCAGCACTGGCTCAATAATAGTTGAAAGATCTTTAGTCTTTTGGTCCACTTCTTCCTCGTAGTAACTCGCTACGCCCATAAGCATTTCCGAGATTTTGCCGGTTTCCTCGCCGACAGCAACCATTTCGCCGACGAAAAGAGGATAAAGGCGCTCATGCCTGATAAAGACGGCCGACATCGGTTCTCCCTTCTCGATAGCCGTTCGTACCTGTGTCAGGACATCTTTGTAGAGATGATTCTGCAAAACATCAATAGTGACACCAAGAGCCACTATGATTTCCACACCGCTGGAGAGAAGCGAGGAAAGAGTACGAGTCGAGCGAGCGGATTCAAACTCCTTAACCATTTCACCGATAACTGGAATATGCACAGAAACTGTATCCGCAAGATTTCGACCGATTCTCGTCTGGAAAAAGAGAACGAAAGAAATTACAAAAAGCACTGCCCCGGTTAAGACCGCGAGAGTATGTTCAACAAGAAAGTTGCTCAGATAAATCAGAATGCGAGTCGCCAGAGGCAGTTCTACCCCAAGACCCTCAAAGGTGGCAGTTAAAGTCGGTACCATGAAGATAAGAAGTAAAATCGCGATTACAACCATAGCCGAAATAATTACCGCCGGATAAATGAGCGCGCCGCGCACCTTCTTGGCCAGAAGATACGACTTCTCCATTTGGGTAGAGACGATATTAAGCGAACCGGAAACATTGCCGGATTCTTCACCGGCCTTAACCATAGACACAAAAAGATGTGAGAATACTTTCGGCCATCTTTTTAATGACTCCGATAGTGTTTTACCATGACTCACATCCGCTTCAAGATCGAAAAGTAATTTTTTGAACGGTTTGCTCTTTGACTGTTTACCCATGACAGAAAGAGCGCGAGTGACTGGCAGACCGGCTTTCATCATCAGACCAAGATTTTTGGCAAAAGTAATTTTCTGGTGTGTGTTGATATTGCTAAAAATACTGTCCCAAAAAAGCAATACCGATTGATTTCCAACTTCTCGGATAGAAATCACTCTGCCGCCCTCCTCACGAATAACGTTATATATATCTAAACGATTCTTAACCTCAATGGTACGTTCATATATATTACCTTCCTTATCTTTGGCTTTGTATTTGTATAGAGCCATAGGGAGTAATTTCTAATTTAGAATTTAGAATTTAGAATTTTCAATTTTCAATAAATTATCAATGATTCAATTATACAATGAAATAAGAGAATGCGCCGTCACTATTTGCCACGGGAAGAACTTGCAATTTTGGTGAAAATAAAGATCAATCTCGGACTTTCGCAAGAACGGTTCTTGCGAAAGTCCGAGATAGGCGTGTTTGTGTTTCTATTCTTCAATAAAATAACTCTCTACAAAGTCTCGGAACGATTGGGAATTTAAAAAATAGTCAGGGAAATTTTCGGGGTTAATGATATTCTTCTCTATCCTGTCTTTACCAAGATAATCAAGATAGCTAGAATATCGGTATGATTCAAGAAATTTCTTCATGTTGACTGAAGAGTTATTAATTTGATCTTCCCAGTTAGGAAACTCTATCTCCAGAGGATTAATATGAATATATCCAAACAAATGCCTCATGTAATTATCATCGACTCCAATTAACTTTGACTTAAATAACCCACCAAAAAGAGCTCCGGTTCTTTGATATTTAATATTGAAAAACATAGAGTAGCCTACGCCCAACTTTCTCATAAATTTGGTAATACCACCATCGACCTCTTGTCTAATCAGTAAATGAAAGTGGTTAGTCATCAGACACCATGCACCAATTGAAATAATCGGTTCGCCCTTATCCAACAGTAAAATATCACTGAATATTTTGTGTTGCTTATTTAAGATATCATCAAGTCTAAGAGACCTATTTGAGTTCGCAAGATGGAGAAGCATTACAAATCGCTCATAATCTCTCTTCGATTTAAAAATGATTCGTTTATCAATACCTCGATTATATATATGATAATACTCTCCAGTAACAAAATTGTCCTTGCGTAACATTTTTAGAATATAGCAAAAATCTAGATTTTTCGCAAGAACCGTTCTTGCGAGTTACTTGCGAGTTAGTTCTTTGGCTTTGTATTTATAGAGTGCCATATTATTTATAGTGAGTCTGTCGAACTACTCCGAGACAACTCTTAAGACTTCTTCTATAGTGGTAATGCCTTGCGCCGCTTTAAAGATGCCGTCTTCGATCATCGTCATCATTCCTTCCGATTTTGCCTGCTCTTCTATCTCTCCAGCCGTGGCTCCTTTCATAATAAGATTTTTTATGGTCGGCGTTACTCTAAGCACTTCATGTATGCCTATTCGGCTTGAGTACCCGTCTTCAGAATTCTTCCCCGGGTTCGGTTTCCAAAACGGAATTTTGTCAAAATCATCTTTCTTGCCGATAATTTTCTCTTCCCTAAGAAGCGTGAGCATTCTCTCAAGTGAGACGACGCTGCCGAGCGAAGCGAGTGCCGCCTTACTTAGAAAATATTTGGTCTTCGATGCTGAAAGTCTCCTGACCAAACGTTGGGCAACCACAATATCGAGAGTGGAGACGAGCAAGAATGGTTCCGCCTTCATATCCAAAAGTCTCGGGATGGCTCCTGCGGCAGAATTGGTGTGGAGGGTTGAGAACACCAAGTGGCCGGTCAGAGACGCGTTGATAGCGAGCGCCGCGGTTTCGTTGTCGCGAATTTCTCCCACCATGATAATATCGGGGTCTTGGCGCACCAGAGTGCGCAGACCATTGGCGAAAGTAAGGCCGATTTCCGGGCGCACTTGCGTTTGATTGATCCGCGCCATCTGATACTCAACCGGATCTTCAATGGTTGAAATGTTAACACCCGGAGTATTGACAATATCAAGCATGGTGTAGAGAGTGGTGGTCTTGCCGGAACCGGTCGGACCAGTCGCCAGAATCATACCGGTAGTGACTTTCAGGGCTTTATGCAAATCATCAAGACCGCGGCCATGAAATCCGAGACTTTCCAAGGTAAATCCGGAAACAGACTCCCGCAGAAGCCGCATCACCGTCTTCTCGCCATAATAAACGGGTAAAGTGGAAACTCTGAAAGAAACCTTCTCGCCTCCGGCGTCAATTTTAAAACGACCATCTTGAGGAATCCGCTTCTCATCAAGTTTGAGACTGGAGAGCACTTTGATGCGAGCGGTAATACCGGAAGCGGTATTTTTCGGCAGAACCATAGCGTCGCGTAGAATGCCATCTATACGATAGCGTACAAGCACCTTATCTTCCTCCGGTTCAATGTGGATGTCGGAAGCATCTTGAATAATGGCGTGCTTCAAGAGAGTATCAACAATACGAACTACCGGTATATCCTCTGACAGTTTTTTCAGATCATTCTCGGTAATATCTTCGCCGCCCGCCTTGTCGTTAACCGCTTTAAGCAAATTAGCCTCTTTCTGGATAATGTCACCAAATTCGGCTTTGAGCGTTTTCTGATAAGAAAGCAGTGCCCATTTCATTGATTCGCCATCGGTCAGACGCGGCAAGATTTTGAGACCGACTTTTTTCTTAACAAAATCAATGGCTGTTAAATCTTCGGTATCAAGCATGGCCACTTCCAAACTATCATTAATTTTTCTGAAAGCAACAATATTGTGATTTCTAGCAATCGGCTCGGGGATAAGGGAAAGCACGGAAAAGTCGAGTTTCTGGTCTTTCAGATCGACGAAAGGAATCCCGAGAATGTAAGCCTGCGTCTTGCGTAAATCGTCTTCGGTCAAGGCGCCCTTGTTGACGAGCGCTTCCCCTATGGTGATATTTTTTTTCCTAGCTTCATTTTTAACAAGCCCAATCTCTGACTTCGAGACCAAGCCAGAGTCAATCATGAAACTTTCAAGTTTGCTGTCGTCAATATGCATAATTCACTTTATTGTACCTCACCTACGCGTAAATGGAGTCGGGGAGTTAAAATTCTTCCAAATTTGGGTTGAAGTTAATCTGAACTACGCCAGCTAGACAAGTGGCCGTGACGGAATCTGTGTCAGTCACCGTGACAACAGCTGTCTTCTGGCCAATGGTGCTGTAGACGATACTAAATGGATTAGTGCTGGGTGGAGGACTAATTGGAATGTTGGTGCCGCTCCACGAATAAGTGAACGGCGGAGTGCCTCCGGAAACTTGCGCAGTCCAAGTAACGGTCTGACCCAGAAGCGCAGTAGAAGGAGAAGCCGAACACGAAACCGTCATGGGATTACCTGAAACAACCAGATTGAAAGTTGTTTGTTTGCCGAGCGGAGAACCGGTAACGGTTATTGGATGAGCGTCTACGGGAGTACTCGGAGAAACGGTAAAGGTAATGACCGAAGTACAAGTCGGCGAGCAGGCCGAATTTGAGATGGAGTATGAAGTTCCGCCCGGCACACCGGAGAGAGACAGGGTAACGGATTCTGTCGTGCCCAAAGTTAATGCTTTGGTAATGGTATTTTGAGTAAAAGCATTTCCCGATGTCTTGGTAACCTTTGAGGTGCCGGAATTGGAAAGGGAATAGTTGAAGAGTGGCGCGGAAGAAATATAATGCCACCATAAATCGGCGAAGCCTCCGGCCGGCACATTTACCGTAGCCGTGTCGCCTGAAGTTGGAACATTATTATGGCAAGTAGTGACATTGTAGCAAAGCGTATATCCAACGCTCCACCCGGCCGGAATGCTCACGGAAACATTATGATTCCCCGATGAAACCGAATTAAAGACATAGGGGTTCGAGTTTGTACTTGCGTCCGAAACAAAGTCAATACTTGGGTCAAAATTTGTGACATCGCCAATATTGTTTCCACGTTTATTAATAACAAAATCGATATTGTCATTAGAAGAAACTGGCGTGTTGATGTCATAACTAATTCCTGTCGTATTTCCATTCTCAACAATGCCTTGCCATAAAATTGCGTTATTTTTTTTAATGAATATAATGACACCGTCCCCTGTAGAAAAGCCGTCGCTCGCATTTCCGGTGATATGTATCGTGCCGGCGCCAGGAGCAACCCATCTCCTCACAACATCCAATGTTCTTTCAGGATGTCCTTTAGATGCCCAGAGCCGATTCCAGTTATAACGTGGTGGGGCAAATACTTCTAATCCGCGCCAACTATTGGACACGTCATAGCCGGTTGGATCGCCCACTAAATCATAAACCATCTGATTGCCATTTGATTCAAGATAATACCAATTTCTTTGACCTTGCGTAGAAGAAAAATCAGTGGAAGCTTTATAAAGAGTATTGGCAGAGTTAGAAAGCGTTACGGTCTCATTAGCGGGAGGCACGGCTGTTTGATTATTCCCGGGCATTAACACTTTGTATCCTTGGATGGTTCCGGTTGTCGGTGCGCAATTCGGAGTGGTGAAAGTGCCTGAATTCAAAAGATGATTTGATCCAAAATCAGCGGAGTGGTACGTGATGCTGTAATTATAGGTTGTATTTGATGCGCCTCCTGTCCATGTATAGCTGCCGGAAGGAACAGGGAGGCCGGACGCAATAACTCCAATGCCTGTAATAGAAATGGCTACACTGTTGCCACCGGCGAAATCCGGATTGTCTGCCGTCCAAGCAAAAGCCACACTAGGAGACGAACCACTGCAGGTCACTGGAGCGCCTGAAGAGCCGCAGGCGGGGGCTATAAACCCCTCCCCTATTTTTTCAACAAAATTGGAATTGGTTGCGGAAAACGCTGATGGAAATTGATAAATAAAAAAGGCAGAAACAAATCCGATAGCAAGAATAATCAACACCGAGCCCTTCTGTTCGGAAGTCAATCTCATGCTCTTATATTATCACCAAGCCGCGTAAAACTATATACCGTCTCTATCCACAGCCGTATTAAAATTTGCCTGGACTGCAATTTTGAACGCATCGAGACCTCTAGCGGATTCCTCCGGATTATTGCCAGGGTAAGCCCGTTGCCATTCTTGCAAAGTGAGATTTTGAGCCAGTTTTTTTACTGCTTCAAATGATTTTTTGGCCTCACTGTATTTTTTTAAATTCAATTGGGCGACTCCCATACTGTTCCAAAGCCAGGGATTTTTATTTCCATCTAGCGCTTCTTTTATACCTTCTTGCGCGGCTTTTTCGGCTTCCGCATATTTTCCTTCTTTTGCCAAAATCCACGCCAGATCGTTATACCCCGCCCATTCTTTCGGCGCCCACATTGTAAAATTCTTGAAATCACTTTCCGCTTCCTGCAGGCGCCCCATTGCTCCATAGATCAATCCGCGGACGTAAAGCGAGCGCAAGTTTTCCGGATTCGCTTCAAGCTCTTTATTTATTTCTTCGAGTGCTTTATTCTTCTCGCCCTTCACAAAATATATGCGGGCCAATTGATAATGCCCCCATAAAATTTTGGGGTCCGCTTTCAGCGCGCGCCTGAATGCCTCCTCGGCTTTTTCCAAATCATAGGCGCCATTGTTAAAATAATAATTTCCAAGCCGTATTGCCTCCGCCGCGTCTTTGATTTTTGGTTCTTGAAAAAACAAAAATCCAAACAACAACACCGCGAAGATTGAAATCCAAACGTGCAGGGGTTTCATGAAATTAAATCAAATCAAATCCAATCTAATTAAATCCTCATAGTTCCAGCGAGCCTGTTTTTCAAGTATACTCTTCATAGTTTTCAAAGGAACAGTCTGATTTAGGGAATGAAATGTTAATGTGGCTCTTCTGCCATCTGAATGTAAGTATTGTTGATGACTACCGCGCTGGTGCGCCAAATAGAAGCCGTCACGCAAAAGCGCTCTAATTATTCTGCGGGCGCTCAATGTTCTCAATTTATGATACGGGATATCGCTCATGCGTTCACAGTCACAAGCGGTTCTGACGAAATCTTACCGTGTTTTCTAAGAAATGACTTGTTGTCATGAAGCAGGCCTTCCACCGTCATTCTCGCAACTTCCTGTATATTTTTAATAGCTTCTTCCTTGGAAAATCCCCAAGTCGCTCCTCCAAAAGCTTCCAATTCCGGAATATACGCATAATAAGCGCGCCGGCCATCTGGAAATTTATCCGGCTCAATAACAAATTTAAAAGTGTAAGATTTTACTGATATTCTCTGCTTCATAGCACGATGATAACACAATCCAAGGGTCGGTCAAAATCAAGCTAAATACCTGCGAAGACGGAGATCCGGGCGTGAAAATCTTTTCTAGGCATTCATTTGGTATTCACACAATTTTCTTGGTTTCGTTAACACCCATCACCACCAGCCACATCAGCATTTACTTTAGGAATTTGTGAGAATAATTTATTCAGGTCATCTTTGGATAATTTCTTAGCATCCAGCGGTTTGTCTGAATTCCATCCGGAAACCCCGCCGAGTATAAGTAACAGGCGTTGATAATTTTATAAATTATTAAATTCTTCCGCAGACAAACCCGCTTGTCTGACTACAATATTGTAAAGTGTTCCAATGGGAATTTCTTTGGATCCATGAACCGGAACTGTTGCAACTTTGGTTCCGTCCTCACTTTTTTAAAATAAAGGATGGCTCAGGTATTTCCTTGTTTCCCCTTCTAAGCACCTCTAGATAGCCCAGCGCGGCTTCCCTTACATTTGACTCAGC
>Ga0209727_1003170_pt1 | contig 10796 bp, 12 predicted proteins | sample RifGroC1_FD_183995 | JGI IMG/M metagenome (GOLD analysis project Ga0209727, IMG submission 183995) | Groundwater microbial communities from Rifle, Colorado, USA - Groundwater C1 (SPAdes) (version 2) | ecosystem: Environmental > Aquatic > Deep subsurface > Groundwater | place: Rifle, Colorado...
AATGCCAAGAATTGAAGCAATCCATGTTTCAGAATCTTGTGTTAATGTAACTACAAGAATTGATAGCCATAAAACTGACTTAGAGTTATCTCAGGATTTAATGCAAGGGGGATTGTTGCTTATGCCCGCTTCAGGTTATGGATATAATCCAGAAGATTCTACTTTAAGAATTACTTTTGCAGAAAGAGAGCAAAGACTAAGGGAGGGAATGGATATTCTAAAAAAATATTTATCTGAATAAAATGACAAAAACTATTCACTTAAAATTAATAGAAACTCCAACAGCTCATCTGAGAATGGATGGAGAAATGTTAGGAACAGATAGATTAAGAGTTCCAATTACAACCCAACCAGTTCTTCTTCCTTCTTTAGTTAATGGTTTAGAAGAAAGAGGCTATAATGTTGATGCTGAGATAATTAATATGAAATTGGGAGAACGCCACGAAAGATCTAAAGGTTCTATAGATTTACAAGGATTAGATATTGAAAACCTTGTGCTTGGTGCTCCATTTGATAGCATGGATTATTCATTAAGAGAAGCAGATGTTATTGGATTAACTTCTAATTTTACTTATTCATCCAGAGTTGTCAGAGATTTCATTGAATATGCAAAACGAATAAATCCAAATTTAAAAATTTTAGTAGGTGGTGCTGATGCTTCTGCAAGACAGGAATATTACCTTGATGCGGGAGCAGATGTCGTTATACGTGGAGAAGGAGAACTAAATGGACCATCTGCAATTGATGCTCTTGTTAGAGGAGAGGAATTAGAAGGTGTTGAAAGAATAGCATTTAAGAAAAATGGTCAGGTTGTTAGAACTCAACAAAGTCTTAAAGGTAATCAAGTAGACATGAATAGTTTACCTTTACCCTCTTTAGATGGAATTGATTTACAGGAATACACAGATACAGGAGAAGGTCCTCTCGTTGATGGGGCAAGTTCTCCCATATTTGCTTTTGAAACATCAAGAGGATGTAAGCAGGCTTGTCATTTTTGTACTACCCCTTTCTTGAAACCTGGTTTTAGGGCTATGAGCCTCGAAAGAATTGCAGAATACTTTGAACATATCAAAAAATCAGGAGTTAGGACTATGCTTTCTTATGAAGATAACCCTTTATCAAGAATGCAAGCTGGAAAAGGTTATCAAAGAGATATTGAAGGGAGGGAAGAAGTATTAAAATATGCTGAACTAATTGGAAATACCGGGTTAGCATTTGAATGGGCAAACGGTCTAGAAATTGGGAAGTTAGCTAATGAACATGGAGAACCAGATACAGAATTAATTAATGCTTTGTTCCAGCATAGAAGAAATCCAGATGGAACATTCAGCGGGACTTATAGATGTTATGTTCCTTTAGAAGCTTTATCTGATGAAGGAATTTCTAGTTTAAGGAAATTAAGAACTTTTGATGTTGAAAAAAGAATCTTAGAGGCTATTGCTGATACAAAAGTTCCTATGTTAAATTTAGGGGTTATTGTTGGAATGGCTGATGAAAGTATGGATGGGTTAAATAAAACAAAAGAAAGATGTTATGAATTAAAAAGAGTAGTTAAGGGAATTTCTCCTGATACCAAAGTATATTATAATTTTTTCACATATACACCATTACCAGGAACACCAGATATTAAGAGAGATCAAAATAGACTTATTGGAAATATTGATTCTCAACCAGAGTTATGGAATTTTTATCTTGGCACAATTGATGGAGATAATATCTCTGCAAGAGAGATGACTCTTTTAAGAAGAGAAATCTCCAAGGAAGTAAATGAAGGAGCACCTGCGATGCAGGTTTATAACTAATATGGAATTAAAAAATAAAGTTGCTCTGGTAACAGGATCAACAAGAGGGATAGGCAAGGCAATTGTTGAGTTATTATGTAAAAATGGAGCTATAGTTTATATTAATTCTTTTAAGTCCAAAGAAGAAGGAGAAAAATTACAGAGAGAGTTAGCATTAAGAGGATTTAAAGCTTATTACATTAATGCGAATATCTCTTCTGAAGTGGATGTTAAGAGAATATTTGATATCATCAAGAAAGAATATGGAAAGTTAGATATTTTAGTTAATAATGCTGGTTTCTATTCTGATAAAACGGATTATGAAACTTACGAATTATTTCATAAAACAAATGGTTTGGGGATTTATCTCTGTACTGTTGAGGCAGAGAAGATAATGAAGAAAGGTAAAATAATTAATATTTCTTCTATTTATGGGATTAAGCCAAATCCGGATTTTATATTAGCAAGTGGAGTGAAAGCAGAAGTTGAAAGCTATACAAAAGTATTTGCTAAAAAATTTAAAGGGAGAATTGAAGTAAACTCGGTTGCTCCAGGATATGTGGATACAAAATTGGTAAGGGATAATTTTTCAGAAGAATTATTAACAAAATTATTAAGAAATACCTCACAGAAAAGATTGGTTAAACCAGAAGAAATAGCTGATGCGGTTATTTTTCTTATAGAGCATGATAGTATCACTGGGCAGACGATTGTTGTGGATAATGGAATTCTTATATCCTAAAAACCCCCTTTAATGTTACAATGTATCATTTATGAAAGTTTTATAAACATATACAAAATAGTCTAAACTCATGGAAGAGCAGATTAACACAACAAAGATGGTTGTAAGAGTTATAATAGAGGTAGCAGGATTCCCGAAAGAGCATGTTGAGCAGGTCATAAAAAAGATGGTTGACAGGATAAAAGAGCAGGAAAAAGTATTAAGAAGCGATATTTTTGAAGCAAAGCAGATTAAAGAATTCTGGAGTACGTTCACAGAGATGGAGCTAAGCTTCGAAGGAATGGACCATCTAAGTGGTTTCTGTTTTGAATACATGCCCAGTTCTTTAGAAATATTAGAGCCAGAAAGATTAAGGCTGGAATCCAAAGATTTTGAAAATGCCTACAATGATCTGCTTGGAAAATTGCATCATTATGACATGAGTCTAAAGAATACTAATGCAGCCAACTTACTCTTTCAAAAAAAATTAAGAGAGTTAAACATAAATCCTGAAGATTTAGTAAAATCAAAAAAAGAAGATAAAAAAGTTGAAGGATCTAAGGAAGAAGCGCCAGTTGTCGAAGAAGAAAAACAAGAGGCTCAAGAAGAGGATATATTCTTTACTAAACTAGGTAATAAGGTTTAACTACATTTAGCACTGCATAAACTGCAATCATACTTTTCTAATACAGAACAAGTCTTTCCTTCTCCATTCTCAAAATAAGTGCAGCAGGTTTTTAAATTGTCTAAGACTAGCTGATCCGATTCAGTTCCACCAACAACATTTTCACTATAGTTCTTTATCAAAACTCCAGAAGCTAATAAAATAAGTACAATAATCAAACCAATAATAACTGATCTTTCCATTTTAGTAAATTATACCAACTAACACTCTTTTTATCTGATTAAACCTTATCTTCTCAGGATCTGATTGGGGATTATTATCCCCCTTTGCTATAAAATAGACACCGTCCTCATCTATACCTTTTTCTATAACCCTATGAATTATGATAATTCCTTTTGTTTCTTCTCTTAGACTCTCATAGCTGATAATATCCCCTTTTTCAATCTGGTCAGGGCTCTCAGGAATTATTTGAATAGCATTGCTTCCCTCATCAAAAAAAGGAGTCATTGAATTTGTAGGTGCAAATTTTGCCCATTTAGCATTTGGAATTTCTATCACAACTTTATCATTATAAACTTTTATCTGACTCTCTTTAACTCTGTCAGCAGGAGAAAAATCATTATTAATTGAGCTCAATGCAAAATTAAAAGGTCTTTCTATTCCGTCATAATCTGTAAAATCCACAATTAAAGCACCAATAAAAACAATAGCAGATAAAACCAATATAGCAAAAAGGATCTTATCAACTCTATCCATAACTAACTATTTTACTTTCTCTTTAATAAGTCTTGTGCTTCTTTTATAGATCTATCCAACTCTCTCTCGAGAGCTTCATCTCTATGGTCCCTCTCCAATGGTTTGTAATATTCTTGAGAAGGGGATCTCCCAGTTCTGTTTCTCTCTTCAGAGGGATAAGCTCTCCTTGTTTTAGGAGGTTTGCTTACAAATTTTACATAAAAGATATAAGCTAGGATTACCAAGGCAGCTAGGAATACTAATATCCACACCCACACAGAAACCCCTTCTTTTTTGCAATCTTCAGGGCAGGATGTCTTATCTTCACTTAAGGAACATATATCATCTCCGCAGGAATCCTTAATTTCCTTACCAGGCTCTTCTTTTTCTTCACATCTCCCGGTTTCAAGATTACAGACCTGATCAATTCCAACACAGTCAGAATTGCTTGTACACCCTTTGGTTGCAGTACCATTTACAACTGCACCAGGTATGCAGTATCCTCCGATTACAATATCACACTTTTCATTTTCATTGCAGTCTAAATTTGTCCTGCAAGAGACTATACTTGAGTTTGTAACACATAGTGATGTATTCTCATCACAATATTCTTTAGGAGAATTACATTCTAATTTGTTTCTACACTGAACTTCATTACATTGGCATGTCTGAACATCACATCTGCCCACACAATCTTTTTCTGCACCCTCTGCAATAGTATCAACACTTGAATCACACTCTTCTCCTAGGTAGGTATCAACAATTCTATCTCCGCAATAACCTCCGCTTCCAGGAGGTACAGCTTCTCCTCCCTCTCTTAGAGCAAAGTACAAAGCGCTTCCTGTAAAGAATTTAGTCCCTCCTATAGAACCATTTGTCGCAGGATTATCTCTTACCTGTTTTGACTTTAACCATAGAACTGCTTTTGTAACATTTCCCTGATAAACAGTCTCACCTTTTAAAGAGTCTACTGCAATTGATGTGAAAAATATGTTATTTCCAAAATCTCCACTAACCCCCTGAAGTTTGGCAGTTTTCAAAGCATACTTCTTCTTGTTTGTTATTTTATGGAGTATTGAATTATACACAACATTATCAAGCGCATTACCTTCTAGATATGGCACAATTTTAACCTCTTTGTCTAAAGAATCAAGAGCCCAAGCTGCATAAAATGAAGATTCAATATCACATCCGCCAATTCCATAGCAGGAATTATCCACCCTAAGATTGGCAGTACTTCCAATAACCTCCTCATCTATAATAAATTCATTATCGCCTTTTTGCCTTAGCAAAGAAATTATTACATTGCTCCCTAATGTAGGGCAACTAACCCTTAATTCCTCACTTTTAACAATAGGTTTTAAATCCCTTTCAATATCTATCCAGCTGCCAATATTATTCCCATTTAAGATTAAATTCCCCTCCGCATTCAAGTCAACATTTATTTCTGTACTTCCACTCTTTACATTACAGGTTCCTTGACTGCTTGAAGTGATTTGTATCAGCCACTTTCCAACCTCTGCATCATTCATCTGCCCCTCTAGCCATTCTTCTATCCTTTCTGTATTCTGATTTAATTTTCCTAAAGAAAATAAGGCAAAGGACGTTCCCTTGATGGTGCAGCTTCCTTTTGGAAAACAAGGTGAGTCTATATTCCTTTGTAAAAATACGGTTAAAGGATTATCAATTCTCACACCATTAGCATTTAATCCCAGCAAAGCCATAGAAACTTCTTCCACACTTTCATCCCCTTTAGTCATATTAGCCAGCCAGTTCAAAGCATCCTTTCTGCTATAAGAGTCTACTTGGGCACTAGCGCTAGTCATAACTACCAGTAAAAAAACTAAGAATATCACTACTCTTTTCATATTTAATCAAATAAGAATTTTTATATAAAAAGGTATCTGTTTGGTGAGTTAGGGAGTAAACCTCAGCTTATTCCTAAAAAATTAAGGTGTAAACTCTTTTGGATATATCAACCCCAAAATATATAAAGTTAAACATCTTTGAAACCCCTATGCAAAGAGCAATAAGCCTTCAAATCAATAAACATCCAGAAATTCTTAAGACTATTACTCAATATAATAAAATTGTTAATGAACATATTACCAAATCTTTTGAACTTAAAACCAACTCTAAAAATAAACTTCATAAAGCTTTGTATAGAGAGACTAGAAACAAATATCCTAATTTTCCTTCTGCATTGATTCAGTGTGCCAGAGACAATGCTATTGAGATGCTTAATGGGAATAAATACAAAAAACATACTCAAAAAAGAAATGATAGCTCTATTCGTTTTGATTTGAGAACTGCCAAAGTGTTCCTTAAATCTGGACAACTTCAACTTACAACCATTGAAGGCAGAAAAAAATACAAACTTAACATTCCTAATCATTTTGCTAAATATTTTGAATGGAAAGTCAAGGCAGTAACTCTTGGAGTTAATAAAAAGAGACTTAAACTTAAAGTTATTGTTGAAGGAAATCTTCCTAAACAGTCTATTAATAAAGAAGTTCTTGGCATTGATTTGGGCATTAACAATTTTGCTGTTTTGAGCAACAAGACATTCATCAAGCCTAAACATATTAGGAATATTAAAAGGCGTTATGCTTACTTGCGTAAAGGATTGCAGTCTCTTGGCACTCGGTCTGCAAAGAGAAAACTTAAATCTCTTTCTGGCAGAGAAAGACGGTTCATGAGGGATTTCAATCATTGTTTGAGCAAAAGGATAGTTAGTATGAATTATGGGAGTTTTGCTTTAGAAGGACTTAAAGGAATAAGAAATGGAAGAAAGGGGAAAGTTTTCAATAGAATGAGAAGCAATTGGGCATACTTTCAATTCAGACAATTCCTCACTTATAAAGCTGAAGATATTGGGAAATCTGTTGTTCTTATTGATCCAAGATATACTTCTCAAAGATGTAGTAAATGCGGGTTCGCAGATAAATCCAACAGGAATAAAGGTGCTTTTCATTGTACTACCTGTTCTTTTCATAACTCTTCTGACCTCAATGCAAGTATTAACATATCTCAAATCGGCAAAATCCTTTTTGAGCAGGCTGTTGTCAACCATCCAATTGTGACAACCAATGAAGGGGTTAGCTCTTTGACACTCCTGAGTTTAGTCACAAGCTCCATCCTTTGGAAGGGAGTAGTTGTCATAAAAGACTTTCTATTGCAGCTCTATGGTATTCTTAGCAAAAGGCAAAAGAGGAAAAGTCTACCTCAAAGGAGAGATAGCCACAAAAAAATCACAGCCATTCAGAGTAATGAATGAAGTCTACTGGTTAAAGATTCTGAACAAACATAAACTAGGACCTAACCTGGTATCTTGTACTGAAACCTCATTTTCCTACAAATTTGTAGAAGGTGAAGAAATTCTAAAGTGGACTGAAAAAGCAGACAAAAAAAGTATAATAAGTGTATTAAGGTCTGTAATAAAACAGTGTGAAATCATGGACAATCTAAACGTAAACAAAAAAGAGATGAATCATCCATACAAGCATATCTTAATCTCAAAAAATAAGCCCATAATGATTGACTTTGAAAGATGTAAATTAACAGACAATCCAAAAAATGTCAATCAATTCTTCCAATTTTTGCTAAATTCTAGGCTAAACCATTTACTGAAAGAAAAAGGCATTATAATCGATAAAAAATTAGTGCTTGACCTGCTTAAGAGTTATAAAAAAACAAGAGACAAAGAAACACTAAAGGGTTTGTTAAACACATTAAAATGATCTGCCTCTTCTACGCATCTAACCGCCAAAAGGCTTCTCATTGATTTTTATTGCTTTCCCATTTACAATAGCATCTGCAATCTTTTTTCTGGCAGAAAGCAATATTCTGTGAAAAGTAGGCTGGGAAATCTCCATCTTTTCTGCACATTCATTCTGTTCTAAATTCAATAAATCTTTCAACCTTAAGGCTTCAAATTCTTCAATAGTTAAGCTAGTCTCCTCTAGCTCAATAATCCTTTTACCTGCAGGTTTAAAATAAGAAGAGTTTGGCCGACCTCGAACTCTTCTCATCTTACATGGTCGTGGCATCTTAAGATTTACTAATGAATCTTCTTCCACGTCCGCAAGGTCCTAATCCTCTGCCAAATTGTTTTGCTCCTTCGCAAATTCCAATTTGTCTTCCTGTTCTTGGACCTTTTCCTTCTGGTCCTGTTCCATCTCTATTTGGCATTCCAATCCCCCCTTATTTGTTATGAATATATATTCATAATACTATATAAATCTTTCTATTTAGAAACTCTTTTTTTTCTTTTATTCTGGCTTTCCATCCTTTTTTTCCTTATTGAGTAATGGACAGGATTTTTAATAAACTTGCAAAAACCATCAGGCTGGCAGATCCTTATCCCGGGATAATATTGTTGATTGTCACAGTTTGGCGGGAGAATGTTTCCTTTCTGTCTTTTATGCCAGCTGATCTGAGCATTAATGTAATTATCTCTTAGAGGTTCAGGATTTTTCTTATTCCATTCCAGAACAATTTTCTCAATCTGTTCATATTCATAACCGGTATTTCTTAAAAAGTTAAGTAAAATAAAAAGGAATCTTTTCCTCCCATCTTCCAACCCTTCCAGACCTTTTTTTACACAAGGCGGAAACAAGTCTTTAGATATCATAGCCTTAACAGTTTCAAATTCTTTTTTTGTCTCACTTACTCTTTCACTGGTTTGAGAGGGTAATTTCTGGTTCCAATCAAATGCCTGCGTTATCAGATTTTTAGCCTCTCCCTCTTCAAAGTCGTCATCATTCATATAACCTAAATCAGTTTTCACATTTTCAATTTTAGCGCTATCTCTCGAAAAGCTTAAAACATCTTCAGGATTAATAGGAATAGATACTAATCCTGATTTTTCATTTAAGCTAAACGGTACCCTGAACATATGCCTGTTAGAGATTAGTATAGTATCAATGTCAACTAATGCAAAAGGATTTATCTCGCCATTTTCAACCAGCCTATCTTTTGGAATGCCAATCTTTTTAGAAATAGCATCCAAGCTTGTGTTTTCAAGCAATTTAGCAGTTAAGTGGTCCTTTATTATGTACTTTAAGTAAGAAGCTATTACTCTGGGGCCTTCGGGGAATAACAATTTTACATCTACATCATTAACTTTTTTTGGAAACGCTTTAAATGGAATTCCAATATGGAATCCATGATTGCCAGAAAATTTCACAGAGATCTTTTTTAAATTATGAAACTTTAAAGCTTCAATAATCAAGAAAGCTGCTTGTCTTGAAAACTCAAAATTCTTAGAATCAACATCAATAATTAAATCCCAACCGACCCTTAATTCATCTAATTGCCTTTTTGTCATCCCAGCTTCCAATAAAAGAGGATTTGACCATTTCTCCTCAGAAAAGTGAAAAGAAGTAGCTCCAGATTTAGCTAGTTCTAAGATATCATTCTCAAACTGCAGCACATCAGGTCTTTTTCCAAAACCTGTATCTCCAAACTTAACAGCCATCTCTCTGTTGGCAGCTATCCTCATAATATGTTTTTGAATATCCTTTCTAGAATAATAATCAATTATGCTAACCATTTTCTAAAGAACTTATTCTGCGTCTTTAGTAGGAGTATTAAACTCAGAGTTTTTATTTCCCCCTACTTTGTAGATTAGATAAATAATTCCTATTAAAATTATCGGTATTAAAATATACCATATGCTAAAACCACTTTCTCCCTTAGCACAGTCTTCCATTCCCTCACAGTCAGGATCGCATAATCCGGGAGCTGGATTACAAACTCCATCATTAGCATCTGCTTTGCAGTCTTGATTGCAGTTAAGATAATTTTCTCCCCGGTCGCATATACCGTTAGCTACGCAAGAAACAACTATGTTTGATGACTTGCCTTTTATGTCCCTTCCACTACTCAAATCCACAACAGTTGTAGGGGACAAAGAATACTCTCCAGGAACCTTAGGTTTAATCTTATATTCTAAGGAAATGACATTTCCAGGACTTATTTTTTTCTCCCATTTTAGGAAAGATACTTTAATTCCATTAAAGAATTTGGTTTCATGGGGCTCAGAAGGATAAACCATTTCTACATCATTAGGCAGCTTTTCTTCAATACTAAATGTTTTTTCTTCATTATACGGATTTAAAACATTTATTTTTACATTTACTGTTTCCCCAACACTTGCAGTACCTTGAACCTCCCTGTTGATTCTTATGCCTTCTTGGCTGTAAACACTAGGCAATAATACTAAAATCAGTAATATGAACAAAAACTTCTTCATCTTCGTGCTTCTTCTAACAACCTCCCAAACACATCTTCCCCTATCTTCTTAGTCTTAAACCCAATACGTGAACTCTGCTTTAAAATGCTTTCTTTAACGCCTGAACATCCTTTTATGTCTTTTAATTCTGGACATATAGCCCTTCCCATGTCATTATAACAGTTTAGCATATTCTCACAGTAGGGATAATTCTGCGGTGGCAGCCCTCCAATAGAAATTGGCTCAGCATTTCCAGTTGTATCTAGGAATGTATACTTCCTGTCTAATGGAAGTTTAACTAAAGCATATGCATGATTTGTAGCTTCTACCAAAAACACATCAGTGCTTTTGAATCCAAGTTTTCTTAATAATGTAACAGTTGCAGCATTATAGTCCACACATGTTCCGGTAGACAAAACGTTAACAGTAGCTCCAGTATGAGTATCCTGCAGTGCAATATTGTTTAAATCAATTCTCGTGTCTGATACCCACTCTCCCAAAATCCTGTTATCAGCAGAAGTTCTGCATTGTAATGAAGTAGGATTTGTGTCTGTTAAAGGCAATGGTCTTGGAGTATACAGAGGAAAACCAGCAGGGCATAACTCTCTTATCCCATAACAGCACATTTCAGAATAAAAATAATCCTGCATATACACCGCACCATCTCCAAATCCTTTAATTACATACAGTGCTTGGCAT
>Ga0209727_1003171_pt1 | contig 10795 bp, 14 predicted proteins | sample RifGroC1_FD_183995 | JGI IMG/M metagenome (GOLD analysis project Ga0209727, IMG submission 183995) | Groundwater microbial communities from Rifle, Colorado, USA - Groundwater C1 (SPAdes) (version 2) | ecosystem: Environmental > Aquatic > Deep subsurface > Groundwater | place: Rifle, Colorado...
CGGCCCTGGCCATCCAGATCGCCATGGTGGCCACCAAGCTGGAAACCTGGGATGAGCTGAAGGCCATCTCCCTGTTCCACATCGTGGGCTTCGCGCTGGAGGTGTTCAAGACTTCCAGCGGCATCAAGTCCTGGGCCTACCCCGACTTCGCCTACACCAAGCTCTGGGGCGTGCCGCTGTTCTCGGGCTTCATGTACGCGGCCGTGGGCAGCTACATCATCCAGGCCTGGCGCCTGTTCGACCTGCGCATCCATCACCATCCGGCGCACTGGATGGCGGCGCTGATCGCGGTGCTGATCTACGCCAACTTCTTCACCCACCACTACATCGGCGATTACCGCTGGTACCTGGCCGCCTGTGCCCTGGGCCTGTACGCGCGCACCACCGTGGTCTTCCGCCCGCTGGACCGCGACCGCCAGATGCCGCTGCTGCTGGCCTTTGTGCTGATCGGCTTCTTCATCTGGCTGGCCGAGAACATCTCCACCTTCGCCGGGGTCTGGAGCTACCCCAACCAGCTGGGCGCCTGGTCGGCCGTGCACGTGGGCAAGTGGAGTTCGTGGTCCATGCTGGTGGTGATGACCTTCACCATCGTGGCCAACCTCAAGCAGGACTGGGACGCCGAATCCCGAAAGACCCAGAGAACCGTCCTAGCGTTCGAGGTCGACGATATGACCGTGCTTGCGCGGAATCCGGAGATGCGGGTCGTCAAGCTCCTGGAGGTCGGGTGCGGTCTCGGGCACGACTTCGAGGCGGTCGCGTTGCCGCGCATCGGGAGGTCGATGGCCGCGCCGCTGCTCTACGGGGGCGTCGACGTCACGCCCAAGATGGTGGAGGCGTGCAAGACCAGGTTCCCCGGGCACGCGCACCGCTTCGCGGTCGGCGACGTCTACGACTTGGCATTCGGGGACCGCTTCTTCGACATCGTCTACAGCGCCGACGTGCTGATTCATCTGCCCGATTGGAACAAGGCGCTCGACGAGCTGGCGCGCGTCTGCCGCGGCACCATCGTTCTCAAGCTGGCCTACGTGGTCGAGGGCGAGACCAGGGTCGTGAAGAAGCAGGACGGCTTCATGGATGTCTGGTTCAATGTCCACTGGGTCGTACGGGCGCTGCATGAGAGGGGCTTCCCGTCCATACTGGTCCATGCGGTCACGCCGGAGGAGTCGCGGGACCGGAGCGCAGACCTCCGGCAGGTCTTCGTCGCGCGGAGGGAGGGCCACACGTTGAAGGTGCTAGCGCTCGGGGGCGAGGGGCTGATTGAGGTCGAGATGCCAGAGTCGCAGCTGGAGCGCTGTCCCAAGTGCGGCCAGCTCCAGTCACCGGCCGTCGGCGGTCTCGTGAGGAAGGCGGTCTGCGATGGTTGCTCAAGCGACAAGGAACCGATGTGGGGCTTCAAGGTCGACCGGGACCTGGTCACGGGCGAGGACGAGTTCGACCTCTGCGAGAAGTGCGTCGGCAAGCTCCTACGAGAGATATTGGAGAAGTGGGCGCCGTGAGAGTTCTCGTGACGGGCTCGGCCGGCTTCGTGGGCAGCCGCATCTTCGGGCGCCTGAAGGAGATGGGGCACGACGTGGTCGGGGTGGACCCCGTGATTTCCAGCACCACGACGCGCAAGGGTCTCGCGTCGGCCGAGTGCGGAGGCGAGAGCTTCGACGCCGTGTGGCACTTGGCCGCGCAGGCCGATGTCGCTTCGAACGAGCGCGACCCCATCGGGGCATGGAAGGCCAATGTCCTGGAGACCCTCCACATCGTCGAGCGCGTCGGCGTCAAGAAGGCTCTCGTGTTCGCGAACAGCGTGGCCTCCGAGTTCCCCAATGCGAATGTTTACGGCTGGACAAAGTCCGAGTGCCTCCGGCTGCTCAGGTACTATCGGACCGGCGATGGCCGCCCGCTCCCGCTCGTCAACATGGAATTGCCGAATCTGTACGGCGTCGGTGGGGATGGGGTGGTCTCTCGGTTCCTGTTCCAGAGGGAGCCCGTCATCTTCGGCGACGGCGGTCAAGAGCGGGAGTTCGCCTACATCGACGATGTGGTCGAACACCTCGTCGCCATCGGTCTGCAGGCCAAGGTCGGCGACCACATGATTGGCGGGGACCGGCGGACCATCAACGATATCGCGAAGGCGGTCAAGCGCGACATCCCGCACGGTCCTCCGAGAGCGTACGAGCTCCGCATCAGCCCGGTCCTGAAAGCGACCTTCCGAGGAGCGACGACGCTCGACGAGGGCATCGCGAAGATGGTAGAGGTCGCGACCGAGACGGGTCTGACTCACTACTACGGCGGGAGGCCCTCGATTTGAAGGAATGCCGGAACGCGGATTGGCTGCGGGACGATGGCGCGACGTTCCGATGTCCGGAATGCGGAGGCCCGTGTTCGGCGGTCACGCTCCGGCCTGGCATGGAGGTCTGCAATGCGGCCGGCTGCCAGACGCTCGGCCTCATCCCGACCATGCGCGACCGGTGGTGGCCGTTCCTGCCAATGCGCGCGGATTACGAGGTCGGGTCCGATGGGAAGAAAAAGCTCCTCGGATGGCACCCGGCGTCGAAGCCCGATGCCTGCTATGCGGTCCGGAGAAGAACCTCGGACGGGGGGACGAACGTGGCATGACGGCGACGAAGAAGCCGGAGCGCGTCTCAGCGAGACAGGGGCAGCTCGACGAGCTATCGCCGGAGCAGCGCGAGAGCTTCAAGGCGAGTGCCCATTTCGCCATCGCGGTCTTCAAGGACGCCGCCGAGGAGTCCGGGGTGCGGATGTTCTTCGACGTCTATGTACTCGACACGGCCGACTGCTACACGGTCCTCGACGAGAATAGTGTATTATTGTTCCCCAAACGGTCGCTCGTGTATGGCGAGCATCCGTACACCGACCAGACGAGACGCCTCATCCGGAACACGGTCGAGAGCTGGGACGGCCAGGACGAGGACGACGACGAGAACGGCGGTCAACGGAGGGAAATCAGTTGACCGTCCGCTTCCCGGCCCAGCGCGTCGGCTTCGGCCGCGAGGACATCGAGGTCATCAAGACCGGCATCGACGACATCCTGTCCTCGGGACGCTTGGCGATGGGCGAGTGGGTCGAGGAGTTCGAGCGCCGCTGGGCAGGCGTCTGCGGCACCAGGCACGGCGTCATGACGAGCGGCTGCACGGGCGCGCTGGAGATTGCGGTGCGTGCGCTCAGGCTCCGCGGGCTGAGGGTCGCCTGCCCCATCAATACCTACGCCGCGACCCCCATGGCCATCCTGCACGCAGGCGCGAATGTCGCATGGGTCGACTGCGACCCCCACGATGGCATGCTCGACCCGGCCAAGCTGCCGAAGGCGGAGGGCGCCGTCGACGCCGTGATGGTCGTCCACATCGGCGGCAACATCAGTCCGAGGCTCGGCGAGGTCATCGAGTACTGCCGTGACAGGAATCTCCCGCTCATCGAGGACGCGGCGCACGCCCACGGCGTGAAATCGCAGTGGGGCGAGGCCGGGCACATCGGGCGTGCGGGCTGCTTCAGCTTCTTCGCGACGAAGCTCCTGACCTGCGCGGCCGAGTCCGGCATCCTCGTCACCGACGACCCGGAGATTGCGGAGTTCGCGCGCCTGTTCCGCGACCAGGGCAGGAAGCACCCGCCGAAGGGCGAGGACCCGCAGAAGCTCGAGCATGTCCTGGCGCTGGCCGCCAACTACTGTCCCGAGGAGATTTCGGCCTTCATCGGCTGCACGCAGGTCGACCGGCTGCGCGACTATCTCGGAGCCAGGCGGGCAGCCGCGGCCGTCTACCGGGAGCACTACGGGCTCGTGGAGTCTCAGGAGAGCAACTTCTACAAGGTCATCACCCACGACCCAGTGGGCCGGCACCCGGAGGTCGTGCTGCCAGGGAAGGTTTACAAGCGGCCGCTCCATCACGAGCCGGCATACGCGATGCCTGGGCTGTCGCTCCCTGGCGCGGAGCGGTTCTGCGCGAGCCATACGGCGCTGCCAATCTACGGGAACATGCGGCCGGAAGAAGCCGAAGAGGTATGTCGACTGTTGGGAAGCGGAGCGTGAAATCGTGGAAACGAAGAACGTACTGGTGATTTCGAGCGTGGGAGTGCCGACCCCTCCGACGTGGCCGGAAGACGACCCGGAGGGACGAAAAGGGATTCGCTATGGGGGGTTGGAGCTGGTGGCGTGGCAAGTGGCGAAGGGCCTGGCGAAGGACGGCCACAAGGTCTCGATGATTGCGTCGCTCGATTCGGACCGCTCGTACTACGACCCGCACGGCATCGAGTTCATTCCCACCGTCAAGGCCGGCATCTCGGTCCAAGGCCTCGGCATCCCGGAGGACCCTTCGCACCTGATTTGGAAGGAGCGAATCAAGGGCAGGAAGTACGATGTCGTCATCGACCAAAGCCACGCCCATCACAGCTTCATGGAACAGCAGCGGGACCCGGACTACCCGCCCGTCATCCACGTGTTCCACGACGACCATGCGCCTGGCACGCACTGCGACCACGAGGGGCGAACGACGCTCCCCAAGACGCTTGAATCCCCTCGCATCTGCGGCGTCTCGTTCAGCCACGCCCAGCGCATGAACCTCTCGTTCGGCCTGACGACATGCCGGGCCGTCCACCACGGCATCGACATGGCCGAGTACCCGCTCCACACGGGAGTACGGAACGGCCGCGCGCTCGTCGTCAACCGGGTCCAGTGGTTCAAGGGCATCTGGGAGGTCATCCAGGTGTGCGACATGGCCGGGATTCCGCTCGATATCGTGGGTCCGGCAGACCACATACAGGGCGACCCGTACGTCCCGTTCGTGAAGCAGTTCGAGGACGGCGACAGGGTGAAGTTCCACGGGGAGGTCCCTCAAGAGAAGAAAATCGAGATGATGCAACAAGCCACGGTCGGGCTCTCGATGCCCTGGCACTGCGAGGCTTTCGGGCTCGTCGCGCCCGAGTTCCAGGCCTGCGGAACGCCGATTCTGGTCAACCGGTCGGGCGCGCTCCCGGAGCTCGTGCCGCCCGAGAACTCCTGCAGGGACATGATGCGGGCGGCGCGCCGGGTCCGGCAAATCGTAGAGAACGACAGGTACCTCCCCAAGGACTATCGGGCAATCGTGGAGCGCGACTTCACGCTCGACCACATGCTGGGCCGGTATCGTCGCCTCGTCGACGACGCGCTCAAGGGGGTGTCGTGGTGAACGGAACTACCGAGAAGAATGGAGAGGACCAGGTGGGCGTCATCAAGCTGCACGTGACCATCGACGTCGAGCTCCCGGTGAGGAAGCTGCTGGAGTTCCTCGACCACATGGAGAAGGGCTTCAAGGGCTACGGCGCCAGGGTGACGACCGAGAACGTCCCGCCGAGCCCCTTCACGAACACGACGCCTTCGGACCCGGCGACCGTCACCGATGATTCGGCCGGCGCCAAGAACCACGAGCTCCTCTGAGGTGGTCGGGATGGCGTGGAGGTTGGGCTTCGGGCCATCGCCGGAGGAGAAGGACGAGATACTCCGGCTGGCCAGGCGTGGTCTCAAGGACGCGGACATCGCGTGCCTCATCGGCTGGTGCCGGCAGGTCGTGCGCAACATACGGCTGAACAGCGGCATCCGCAAGAGCGCCTATCCGGTGAGCGCGGAGGAGCGCGAGCGCATCGTCGAGCTCTACCGGCTGGGATTCTCGACCAAGGACGTCGCCGACCAGATGGGGCGGTCGCATGTCACCATCCGGCGAATCTGGAACGAAACCGGTCTCCCGAAGCTCAGGCTCGTCAGCAGGGGGCACGCGATGGGCACGTTCGGCGTACCGGTCCAGACACAGCCGGCGAAGGTCGGTGGCGGCCCGTGATTCAGACCACCGGTCAACAACCCCCCACTAAAGTGGGGGGCTTGTAACTGAACTGAGGTGTTGGCTTTGTGCAACGGACCGTTCACCCCTGTCCGCTACGATTGGCCGGTTGACAGTCGGCCCGACCACCAAGGCGTTGCCGAGGTGGCCGATGTTCCGTGCTCCGTTGAGGTCGGCGTTCAGGCTGAATCCGCACGAGCACCGGAAGGCGCTCCCCTTCCGACTCCCGAGCAGCCCGCACCGCGAGCACATCTTCGACGTGTACTCGGGCGGCACCAGCACGACCCGCTTGCCGACCTCCTCCAGCTTGTACCGCAGGAAGCCCTCCAACTGGGCGTGCGCCCAGCCGCCGAGCTTCCTGTTGAACCTCCGGCCCTTCTCCTTCTCGGGACGGATGCTCAGGTCCTCCAAGGCGAGCACGTCGAACTCCAGAGCCGCTACCTGCTTGGCGATGCGGTGGTTGCGGTCGGCCTGAAACCGTCTCTCTCGTCCCGAGAGAAGGCGCAGATGCCTCCTCGCGGAGCGAGTGCCTGCGGCCTGCAACCGGCCTCGCAGATAGGCGTACTTGCCCCGGATGCTCCGAAGCTCCTTGGAGTGGAAGAACTCGCCCGTGCCCAGCACGGCGACATTGGTGATTCCCCGGTCCATGCCGACCACGACGGGATTCTCGGCCTCGCGGGCCGGGACATCGGGAAGGTCCATCACGAGGTCGAGGAACCAGCGGCCGTTCTTCTCCCCGATGCGGACCGATGCGACCCGGCTCTCCGGGACGAGCCACTTCTCGAAGTACGCGGGGATGCGGAGCGGGAGCTTGCGTCGACCCGCGACCGTGCTGACCGACAGCACACGGCTGTCGAGGAACGGCGTGAACACGTTGTCGTTGAACCTGGCGGACGAGTGCGGCCGCTTGACGGGCAGCGGCTTCGGGAGTCCGAGGCGCCGCTCCCGTTCCGAGCACGGCCGCTTCGCCTCCCGTTTCAGTATCTCGGCGGCTTGGTCGCGGGCGCACTGGACGGAGGAGGAGTTGAGCGCTGGCCATCGACGCCGAACGGCGTAGTAGCCGAGTGCCTGCAAGGCCTTCTTCGACCGCTTGTGGTTCACGAAGCCGAGCCTGAGGAACAGGTTGCAGGCGAGGTTGTAGAGGCGGATTGTCTCGACGACCTCCGGGGAGGCTTCGACGGTCACGCGGACGGTCCGCTGCACGGCCTTCCATCGCGCCGACGCTCCTATATACCTTGCGGGGGGGTCGGCGGAAGTCCGCCGGCTCCCCGCTTCCTCCCCCGACTGAAGTCGGGGGTTCCCGCGGGGTGAGAATCATGGTCTTCCAACATGAGAACGGAAAACGATACAATACCCGGAGCGAGCCAACGCCGCTGAGTACTCCTTGGACGTGGCCGTTCCGGTCCCTGCGGGCCGTGCGCCATCTTTTCAGACGACTCAAACGGATTGGCCATTCGGGGCGTGCATCTGCGTGAAGGTCGCGCTCGCCCTCCCCATCCTGACGGGGATGTCATGGGAATCGTTCGTGACCCTCAGGAACATGAAGGGGCCGATTGAGGAGACCTTGGTGACACCGATGGTGCCGCTGAGCGAGGCCAGGAACTGCTTGGCCACGCGGTTCATCCGTGACACAGACTGCGACGCCATGATGTTCGCGGCCGGCGACATGCTCTACGGGGCCGACGCACTCGAGCTCCTGCTCGACACGATGGCGCGGCAGCCGCGGGCGGGCGTCATCGTCGGCATCTACCACGGCAAGGCGTATCCGTACCGGCCGCTCATCTACGAGGCCTTGGGAAAGCCGTACTTCGGCTATCCGAAGGACGGCCAGTTCCGGGTGCATTCGTCGGGGCTCGACTGCGCGCTCATCCGGCGAGAGGTATTCGAGCGCATGCAGACCCAGAAGGGGCGGTACTTCCGGTTCACGGAGAAGCTGAGCGAGGACATCGCCTTCGCAGAGGCGCTGCCGGAAGGTATCGAGATGTGGGCGGACGCGAGGGTGAAGTGCGGTCACTTGGCGAAGGTGGTCGTGACGGAGAAGTGGATGCAGAACGCCAGGTTCGCGAAGGACTTCCTGGACCTGGACACGCTGCCGTTGTGGCCGGTCGCGGACGAGAGGAAGCTCGAGCAGAAGCCGCGCGTGCAACTGGTGAGGGACGGGGGGGCGGGAACGTGAGGATACTCGTCACGGGGCATGAGGGCTTCATCGGCAAGAGCGTGTTCGCGCATCTGAAACAAGGGCACGAGGTCGTGGGCTTTGACCTCAAGGCCGACCCGAAGGATGACGTGACGGACTACGACCGCGTGCTGGCGCGAATGAGCTCGTTCGGGCCCTCGGTCGTGCTCCACCTCGCGGCGCAGGCCTTCATCCCGGTCGGCGAAAGCAGCCCGAGCCTCGATTGCAACGTGAATGTGTGGGGGACGCTCAACGTCTGCAGGGCCGCGAAGGCCATCGGGACAAAGGTGGTCTATCATTCGAGCGGCGCCGTGTATGGGGACCAGCCCGTCATTCCGGTCCGCGAAGACTGCGTTCCGAATCCACAGTCATTCTACGGGGTCTCGAAGCTGTGCGCCGAGACCTACGTGCGGCATTTCTGGCAGCACCGCGGCCTCGAGGCCCTCATCACGCGCTTCAGCTCGGTCTCGTGCCCTGGTCGGTTCGAGGGCCCAGTCTACTACTTCTGCCGGGACGCGCTCCAGAAGGGCTTCGTGACCCTGACCGGCGACGGCCTCCAGAGTCGGGACATCACGCACATCGACGATGTGCTGCAGGGCATCGACCTCATCCTGAACGGAAAGGTCCCGTTCCGCAATGTCTATAACATCGCGTCCGGTCATGGGACGACGATGCTCGACCTCGCGAGGCACGTGTTCGAGCTCCTTGGCAAGAAGCCGGACATCCGGTTCGGACCTGCTCGTCCCGGCGATATCGGCCCGAACTGGTATGACTGCTCGCGCATGGAGGCCTGCGGCTACCGGCCGACCAGGACCGTCGACGACTGCATCCGACTGACGCTGAAGGACTTCGGGTGGGATGGCTGAACACATGTGCGGCGACGAGGGTCTCAGTATATCGAAGCGTAGGCGCGTGCACTTCCCGTACGCGGAGCCGGAGCCGCACGACAACGACCGGGACGATAACGAGTACGGGCCCGACTGTGTGGTCGGCCACCACTGCGTCATCCGGGATTCCAAGTTCGGCACTCGAGTGCGGGTCTGGAGCTTCGTCAACATCTACGACAGCACCATCGGAGACGACTGCCGCATCGGTTCATACTGCGAGATTGGGGGCTCGAAGCTCGGCAAGGGCTGCGTGGTGCAGGCGAGGGTCTTTCTGCCGCCAGGGACGGTGGTGGGGGACCGTGCGTTCATCGGGCCTGGCGTCATCGTGTGCAACGAGAAGCGGCCGCGGGCCAGGAAGCCTGGCGAGAAGTGGCACATGGAAGCTGTCGAGATTGGTCCCGATGCCCGTATCGGGGCCGGGGCCATCATCCTTCCTGGTGTGAAGATTGGCGCGAGCGCGACCGTGGGGGCTGGCGCGGTCGTGACGAAGGACGTGGACGCATGCGCGGTCGTGGTTGGGAACCCGGCGGCGCCCCTGCGTCGGACCGAGCGGCGCCGAGTCTCCACGAAGAAATCGAAATCGAAGAGCAGGTAGTGGTCCGATGGTCCGCGCACACTGCGTTCCCTGCAGGTGGACCGGCCCAGGAAGGGTCCGTATCGCCATCGCGCACCGGGACAACCACACCCACTTGGCCGAGCGACATCCCGGCCAACGATGCGACCTACTGAGCTGTGAGTGGAAAGGCGGGCGAGGGAGGAAACTGCATTGAGCGACGACGAGGACGGGCTCACGTTGAAGGTCGTCTTCGAGGAGTGCGCCAGGTGCAAGAAGCACGTCGGGGACAAGCCGGTCGAGGTGGACCTCTCGCCGCCCGAGCTCGGGATGGCCGGGCACGCGATAAAGTTCTGCTCGCGGGAATGCGCCATCGAGGACCTCAGGTCGTTCTTCGAGCACCTGGAGCGCGAGCTCCGCAGGCTCGAGGACCATTCGGCGCCGGTGGGCGTTCCGATGGAGGAGGCGCACATGCACATCCCATCGGTTACAGAGATTCTTGAGCTCGAGTCGAAGTATGGGCCTCTCACGAGGCTCGACGGTGCCGTCTTTCCGGAGGAGCATCGTGGGCACGAGGTGGACGTTCTCGATATCGAGTGTTATGTGCCGGGAAACCATGCCCGGACGGTCGTGGTCAACTGTTCCTGTGGCGCACAGGAGTTGCGAGTCTCAAGCCAATTTCTCGTCGACTGGACGCGGCTCTAGGCGGCTCGGTGACGATGATGCTTGTCCCGCGCGAAATCCTGACCGACCAGGCCCGGGACACGATGGACTTCGTCCTCCAGGTCTCCAATGTCCTCTTCAGGTCCGAGCTGAAGGCCGCCGTCGAAGTCGGTGGTGCCAGGTTCACGCTGGAGGGCGCGATGTTCCTCAGGAATGCACTCGCCGATTACTGGGGGAAGAGATTGGTCGATGAGCTCGTTATGCCGGAGCTCTATCCGTGTCCGCACGGAGACCCGACGTGCGAGCCGTGGATGGCCGGCGTCCCGGACTCCTATGAACGAGTGGGGCGACCGGGAGCGCCCACGGCGCCGGACCGCCCGCGCGGACGCGAATAGTACCATTATTAATACTAGCCCGACCATGGAGGGCCGATGCCAGCAGTGAGCATCTGCCTCGACGAAGCGGTCCTCGTCTGGATAACGAGGGCAAAGGGCGGCGTCAGCCGGTCGGCCTTCGTCAATAACATCTTGCGCGCCGAGATGGAGCGAACGGAGCGGAGGAAGCGATGACGGCCGTCTATCTCCCCGTCAGGCTCCGAGACCCCTGGTGGTATATCCTCAGGCTCGCGAGAGATGCGAAGAAGGAGGCCGACCCGTCCGGCCAGGATGAGTTCAGCCCTAGCGAGATGTCCACGAAGGCGGAC
>Ga0209727_1003172_pt1 | contig 10793 bp, 10 predicted proteins | sample RifGroC1_FD_183995 | JGI IMG/M metagenome (GOLD analysis project Ga0209727, IMG submission 183995) | Groundwater microbial communities from Rifle, Colorado, USA - Groundwater C1 (SPAdes) (version 2) | ecosystem: Environmental > Aquatic > Deep subsurface > Groundwater | place: Rifle, Colorado...
GAATTGCCTTAGCTTCATCAGTCCGACAAAATGTCCTAAATGAAGAGACGGCATAGAAGGATCAAAACCTTGGTAAAGACTGATTTTTCTTTTGGCCATAAGATCGGCAAGATCTTTTTTATCAGGTAAAACTTGCTGAACGCCCCTTGTCAAAACTTCATCAATTTTGTCCATGTAATTAGATTATATAGCTAATTTAATTGATTTATCCAGCTGTTCAGAACTTTACCGACATTATCCAAACTTTTTAGACTAACCCATTCATTATCTGCATGTGAATTTTTACCTTTTGGTCCGAAAATGATTGCCGGAATATTCCTTGCGGTACAATGCCTTGCATCGGAACTTCCATGATCAAAACTTTGAATCGGATTTAATTTGTTTTGCTTCATTGTCAGAAAAAAGTCTGCAAGAATTTTAGCGTCCTCACTACACTTTACTGGTGATTCAAGTTTTATAACTTCAACCTTAGATTCGACAAATGTATGTTTAAGTTCGTTTATGATTTTGTTTGGACTGTCATTTGAATTCCAGCGCACATCACACCAAAGTGTTGCTTCTTCGGGAATTTGATTAATTGCTGTTCCGGCTTGAAGAATTGAAAAATTAAAAGTTGTATTTTGAGTTTCGTTTTTTGGATTCGGATGTTTTTTCCGGAATTGGGTAAGTGAGCTTGTCAGCTGCTCCAATGCATTTATTCCTTCCCACGGACGTGATCCATGACAGGATTTACCTTTGGTCTGAATTTTGATTTGCATAATGCCTTTTGTCTGGGTAATTATTTTTTCATCAGTCGGTTCTAAAAATATTGCTCCTTTAAGGTTAGTCGTTTTTCTAAGTATCTCCTTGGTGGACTCTCCACCCATCTCTTCGTCAGTTACCAGCATAAAGGTAACACGTTTAGCCTTTGCTGCGTTTAACCAACTTGATGCATTTGAAAGTAATATTGCGGCGCTACCTTTTGTATCAGCTGCACCTCTGCCCAATATTTTATCCTTCGTTTCCAATGGTTTAAATTGTGAAGGTTTTCCGGGAACAACATCAAGATGTGAATTAACCAGCCATTTCGATTTGGAAAGATTTATTTCTCCCCAGACCAGTATTTGACGGTTTTTCGAAATTTCTATTTTTGATGGTACTTTTTGCGAACGCAACAAAGTTTGTGACAATGCGACTATTTTTTGACAGGCAGCCGCATCCCCTGTTGATGAGGGGATGCGGACGAGACTTTTTAGAATATTTTGAGTTGTTAGCCTTCCCATGTTTCCTCCTTTTTTGGCCAGTTCATTTCTATCTCCCAGAAGTTTCTTGCCTTCTTTGACCAATCTTTAGACAGTCGTTTATGGATTTGTGAAAATCTATCAGCAATATTCTGGATGTCTTTCCGGATCGCGCTTGGAAGCGAGTCTGTAATCTTTGTTGGAGCCAGTTGGGACGTTTCTCCGTTCCATATATCTCCACGGAAGCCGACTGTGGCAATTAATACCACAGGTTTTCCTTCGCTACCCATTACCCTATCAATCCCGCATAAGACCATGTCGGGATGCGCCGATAACATTCCAATTAGAGGCATGTTTCGATCGGTTACCTCTATTGGGAATAACGAACATCCATCGAAGTTTGCTGATTCGGCTGCAACTTCACTTGCTGGTTGACCTCCATCTTGAGGAATAGCTAATCGAAAAGGAGCCGTACGCACGACTTGTAGCCCTTGCACAATACCCTTCGTGGATCGTCCGTTTATACTTTCGGCAATATTTTCACTAATCGTTTTTCCCGGTTTTACGTCGCTTGCTGACAGAATGAATTGCTCATTCCTTAAGGGTTCTCCGTGGGCAAATAATGGAGCAACTGCAAAAGGAGTAATTGGTAAAATCTTATTTATTGTGTCAAAAAATATCTTTTGAGTTGCCAACCCGGAAGGAATTCCCTTGAATTCATCTGCGACACGAACCTCTGCTGTTAAAGGTGCGTCAGGGTGATTTTCTATATGAAACTTTAAAGCTTCGAGTATCACTCTTTTTCCTATGCCATTTCCACGGTCTAGAGACACTGCGCGACCAAGCTCCCATGCGCCATCCGCTTGTTTTATAAGCGATGCAGTAGCCACAAACTTACCTTCTTTTTTAGCAAACCAAGTGAGGACGCTGCCAGCATTAATATCACTGACGAGTTGTTCCCTGTTTTTGGTTATACCGTGCTCGACGTACATAGCTTGCAGGAGTGCGATTAGATTATCTGCGGTTTCTTCCGACGTTAAATCTCCCGGAGCAAGTATTTGCATGCCAGGATTACGCACCTCTGTAGATGCTAGTTGTTCATTTAATATTTCTTTATTCATATTTATCACCTCCTTTTGAGCCAATAAAAAAGCCCCTCCAATCCTGAAAAATTTTCAGAACTGAAGGGGCCTTTCAAATGAAAGACTGTACCACCCTTTTTCGATTATTCTCTAACAAAAAACCGCGATAAACGCGGCTTCGAAACTATAAAGAATAATCCTTATTTTTCGAAAGCTCCGTTTCCGACACTTTCTAGCGCTTTTACGGGCGCTCCCGTCTCCGATTTAATCGGAGCAGCTCTGCAGGGTAATTCATTAAGTTGAACTTGCGAGGTCTTGCACCAACCGCCTCGTCTCTTAATTTCCGTTCAGCTTAACTACTTCACTGCCTCACAGCCTTTAAATATATTAACAAAGATATTATATCTAGATAGCTATATATTTGTCAACCTTGCCTTTAAGTTTATGGAATTCTTTTTTGGAAACAGTATCTGATAGATCTGCGGTTAGACCCTTAATATCATCTCTCAACCAAGAAGCTTCTCTTTTAAGGTCTTCTTTAGTCGCAAAGGTTTCCATATTAAATTTTCTTTCTTTACCGAATAATCCTTGCATCTCGCTTCTCAAAGTATCAATTATCTTGTCCATACCCTTCATGATCACATCGACCGCTTCGTTAAGGGTTTTATTTGTAACACTAGCGTTTAGATCTTTTGTCATTGAAATCATAATAATTACTTTCTATATATTGGTCAATGGTTCAAACTTTGCTAAAATGTATCAGACATGTGGAGAGATAGATTAAGACTAAGAAGGTCGAGTTACTACTCGGAGGGTTTAAGCGGGAGTAGGCGCCTTGTGAGGATTGCCAAACTTGCTTTTTTGGGAGTAATAGTTTTCTTTCTTGCCTCATTTATTATTCTTCCCCTTTTGGCGTTTAATCTTCCTTCGCCGGACAAGATAGTAAGAAAAGAAGGCTTTTCGACCAAGATATTGGATAGAAACGGAGAGATTCTTTACGATATTTATGCCAATCAGAATAGAACTCCGGTGGTCTTAGATGATATTCCTCTTTACCTACGGCAGGCAACTATAGCGATTGAAGATAAAAATTTCTACGAACACGAAGGTTTTGACCCGACCGGAATGCTACGCGCAATTTTCAACATTGCTTTCCGCGGCAAACTTCAGGGAGGCTCTACCCTAACCCAGCAGCTTGTCAAAAACGTTCTTTTAACCAGCGACAGAACCATAATCAGGAAAATTAAAGAGTTTGTTTTGGCGATTCAGATTGAAAGAAAATATACCAAGGACCAGATACTTCAGATGTATCTAAACGAGGCTCCTTATGGAGGAACCGCCTGGGGGGTGGGAGCAGCCACCGAAGTCTATTTTGGCAAAGAAGTTAAGGATTTGAATTTGATAGAATCGGCAATTTTGGCGGGACTCCCGCAAAAGCCCTCCACTTATTCTCCTTTTTCATCTACGCCCAAAACCTATATTGCAAGAACCGAGGCGGTTTTGCGAAGAATGCGGGAAGATGAGTATATTACCAAAGACCAGGAAAATGAAGCCAAGGCCCAGCTTCAAACTGTTCAGTTTCAGGCAAGGGGTGCGACATTTAAGGCTCCCCATTTTGTTCAATATGTTCAAAAAATACTTGAGGAACGTTACGGAGAAGCAGTTGTTGAGCAAGGTGGTCTAAAAGTTACAACTACACTTGACCTTGAGCTTCAGGAGACTGCCCAGAATATAGTCAAGGAAGAGATAGCCAAAGTCGAAAAACAAAAAATAACCAATGGGGCTTCCGTGGCGATAAATCCCGCCACAGGAGAAATTTTGGCAATGGTTGGGTCAAAGAATTTTAACGACCCGGATTATGACGGACAGGTTAATGTGACAATGTCTTTAAGACAACCCGGATCGGCTTTTAAACCTTTTACGTATGTTACGGCGTTTAAGCAGGGCTACACACCGTCCACTCTTCTTATGGATGTACCCACAACTTTTCCCGGCGGAGCAAACAACCCTGACTATAAACCGGAAAATTATGACGGAAAATACAGGGGGCCGTTACAGGTGCGATACGCTTTAGGAAATTCCATAAACGTTGCGGCAGTAAAAATGCTTGCAATGGTGGGAATAAAAAATGTTTTACAAACGGCATATGATACAGGTATTTCTACACTTAAGCCTGACCAGGAAACCCTTAATAGAGTTGGGCTTTCTTTAACTTTGGGAGGCGGAGAAGTTCGCCTTCTTGAGTTAACAAGTGCATATGCTGCATTTATGAATAAGGGTTATCGTGTTGATCCGGTCGCAATTTTGAAAGTTGAAGACCAAAGCGGAAAAGTTTTGGAAGAAAACAAGCCGGAGTTGGGCAAAAGAGTTTTGTCCGAAGGAGAGGCTTATTTAATTGCCAACATATTATCTGACAATAATGCCCGAAAAGAGGTTTTTGGGACCAACTCGCTTCTTAACATCCCCGGCCGGACTGTAGCTGTTAAAACCGGAACGACAAACGATAAGCGGGATAACTGGACAATTGGCGGCAATTCCCAAGCGTTGGTCGGAGTTTGGGTAGGTAACAACAACAATGAGGCAATGCTTAATGTTGCCTCCGGAGTTTCCGGCGCCTCCCCTATTTGGAGAAGGATTTTACTGGAGGCATTATCCGGTAAAGCCAACGCGGGTTTTGAGCAACCTTCGCAAATTGTAACTGCATCTGTCGATTCTGTTTCCGGATATCGAGCCCACGACGGATATGCCTCAAGAAGCGAAATTTTCATAAGGGGCACAGAGCCGGCAGACGATCCCATACACGTTAAACTGAAGGTTTGTAAATCTGACGGAAGGTTGGCAACCCCTTCGGATATTTCGTCCGGCAATTATGACGAGAAAGAATTTTTTGCATTCAAAGAGGAAGACGCAACGGGTGGAATCGGCGGGGTCAATAAATGGCAGGAGGGAATATTGAACTGGCTTTCCGGCCAGTCCGACTCCAGATATCATCCGCCGTCCGATTACTGTGGTAGCGGAAACCCTGTAAGTGTAAGTGTAACCGAGCCGGGCAATGAAACTTCCGATATGCCATCAAGCTTTACAATTAAAATTTCAGCAGACTCAACTTCAAAAATAGTCAGAGTTGAACTTTACATAGACGATAATAATGTGAGAAATTTTGATGGCTCTCCATATACATATGGTCCTAGCGAAGTAAATCTTTCTACCGGCCCCCATAAGATAAAAGCAAAGGCAAAGGATGAAAAAGGGAATGAGTCTGAGACTACGATAACGATTGGAGTTGGAGGCCCATGGAACCCCACTCCGTCACCTTGACAACTAATTATCAATACTATAAAGTCTCGTAAACTAATTGATTATGAAGGGGGAACGTGCAGAAATAGACTTAGGCTCTTCAGAAGCAAATCCTGATTTTATAAAAAACGCTGAAAAAAATTTAGCAAGGCAGCTAGTAAACTTGCAGCGGGGTGAGATAGGTTCTAACAAATCTCACGGTCGAAGACGCCCAAAGAGAGAAATAGGGGATATAGAAAAAACTCAAGGCCGTCTAATACACCAAGTAGAAAACGCATTAAAAATTCTTAGGGGAGAACAGGAAGGAACCATCAAATTTATTAAAGACATTCAAACGGGAAAGGTTTTGGGATTCAGGATAACAAGCGAGAAATAATAACTAGTTTCTCAAGGTTGCTCCGAACTTTTCTTTCAGATTTTTCAAAAGTTTATTTCTAACTCCCTCGACTTCTTTGTCGGTTAGGGTTTTGGTTGGGTCTTGATACCAAATTCTGAAAGTGTAGGAATCTTTGTAGATACCCGTAAGTTCCACATTTGAAATTTGAAATTTGAAATTTGAAATTTCAGCCATCACTTCTCCGACTTTTGTTTTTGGGGGTAAGTTTAGAGTAATGTCCTCTATCTGGGCCGGATATTTCGGAATCGGTTTGTATGAACCAATTTCTGCCGAAACATTTCTTAATTTTTCAACATAAAACTCGTAATAAATTTTGCCGTTCTCCAAAACTCCAAATTGGCCAATTTCATTCCCCTTGGATTTTATCACTAACCTTTGGCTTGGAATAAAATGTTGCGAATCTTCCGGTTCAAAGAAATATTTTACATTCAATTCTTCTAAAAGAGATTCAATAACACCTTTTGCTTGGCGGTACGAATAATTTGAAAAAATTCCAGCCAAATACATTTCTTCATCAGGTAGATTGCCCTTTCGCGGTATATAGATATTTGCCATCTCGAAAAGATGAAATGATTCTTTTTCTCCGGAATTTTGACTGGCTGCTTCGATTAATGAAGGCGCCAGAGACATTCTTAAATATTCTGTTTCAGGCCCTAACGGGTTTTTCAATCTCAAGGCCACCTTAGGGTTGAGGGAATCTTTAGAAACCAAAGACGATGTATATACTTCGAATCCTCCTGCTCCCTTAAGGAATCTTTTAACTTTTATTTCAAAATTAAAAGGAGAATTAGATAATGATTGTGGCAAGCGACCTGTCATAAGCTCGCTCGGCAAGTTATGGTATCCATAAATTCGGCCGACTTCCTCAACAATATCTTCCGGTATATCTATATCATTTGCGCGCCAGGAAGGAACTGAAGTTGTCAGTTTTTTGCCTTTCCAAGTAGTTTCAAATCCTAAAGCTTTTAGTGTTTTTGAAATTTCGCCTTTGGAAAGAAGGACTCCTAATCTTTCGGTTATAAAATCAATGTCAACTTCAACTTTTTTTGCTTTGTAGGGATTTGGATATAAATCTAAAATTTTCTTTTCGGGTTTTCCTCCTGTAAGTTTTGTAAAAAGCTCAATTCCTCTCGAAATTCCGATTGTGACGAGTTCTGGGTCTGGCCCTTTTTCAAAAAGTACAGCTGCTTCCGTTCTATGAGCTAATGACATCGAAGTGCGCCTGATACTCATGGGATTATAAGTTTGGACAAAAAGAAGAACATTTTTTGTATTTTCATCGACTGCCGAATTTTCTCCACCCATGATTCCTGCTAAATCGATTAATCTTCCGCTTCCATCTTCGATAACAATATCTCCGCCGGGTAGAGTAAAAGTTTTCCCGTCAAGTGTGGTAATCTTTTCTCCCCCGCCTGCATCGCTATGCGAAGCATTGCGGGCAGGTCTTAAAATCATTCTGTGTCCTGCAATTTTGTCGTAGTCAAATGTATGGACTGGCTGGCCAATCTCATGCATAATGTAATTTGAAATGTCTATAACATTATTCAGAGGCCGTACGCCAACTGCCATAAGTCTTTCTTTCATCCAGTCAGGGGAAGTTTTGATAGAGACATTCTTAATAAGAACGGCGGTAAATCTTGCACAGAGGTTGTGGTCGACCCCTGCCTTTAGATATTTAACCTTTTTGTTTAAATCTAAATTAATCGGTTTAATAGGGTGAAGTGAGACTTTAATGTTAAATCTCGGCAGAATTGCGGCAACTTCTCTTGCGATCCCATAAACAGACACGGAATCCACACGATTGGTAGTTACTTCAATTAAATAAACTGGGCCGTATTGACTTTTATTTAATCTTTCAACCGAAGGTCCGCACAAAGAAAGACAATTGGCAATTTGTCTGGGAGTTGCCTTAGTCTTTAAAAACTCTCTAAGCCATTTGTCGGGTATTAAAATATCCATATTTAGAATTGTTTCAAAAATCTCAAATCAGAGCTGTATAAAAGGCGAATATCTGGAATTTCAAGGCCAGATTTCATCATCATTACGCGTTCAACTCCCCAACCAAATGCGAACCCTGTATATTTTCTTGGATCTATTCCGCCATTTTTTAGAACCGTTGGGTGAACCATTCCCGCTCCTCCTAACTCATGCCACCCCGCTTTGCAAAATTTACACCCCTTTCCCTTACAGAGCCCACAATTTATATCAACTTCAAATGAAGGTTCTGTAAATGGAAAGTTGTAAGGACGAAGTCGGGTTTTTCTGTCTTCACCGAAAAAATTTCTGGCAAAGTAATCTAAAGTACCCTTTAGATGAACCATTGATATTTCCCGATCTATAACCAGTCCTTCAAATTGGTGAAACATTGGAACGTGGGATACGTCGGATTGGCGTCTGAAGCATTTGGCAATATTTATCATTCTTATAGGAATGAATCCTGAGCCATTCGGTCCTGAGCTCAGGGTCGAAGGACTTGTCGAACGGACTCTCCACATTTCTCTGACTTGGCCGGAAGATGTATGGGGAGTAAGAAGCATAGGACCGTAAGTTGGATGCGCCTGGGTATCAATGAAAAATGTTTCCCAATTATCGCGGGCCGGGTGGTCTTTGGTGAAATTCAAAGAACCAAAAGCAAGAAAGTCCCACTCAACTTCCGGATATCTGACCCTTACAAATCCTATTTTTTCAAATACGGATTTAATTTCTTCAATTGCCTGTGTTACCAGATGAAGACGTCCTCTTTTGGGTTTAATACCGGGAGTTGTGGGGTCGAACCATTCTCTTGCTGACTCTTGAAGTTTATTTCTCTGGGTTACCAAAAGCCGAAGAATTGTGTTTTTTGATTCATTTATCAAAAATCCCGCCTTTTTTCTTTCATCTTTTCCCAAATTCTTAATTTCTTTGGTTAATTTATTTAACCTTCCCTGTCTTCCAAGATAAATAACGCGAATATCTTCCAACTCGTTCTTAGATTTTGCCTCGATAATTTGCGACAAGGCCTCGTTTTTTATATTGATAATTTCTTCCTGCACTATGAGGTTATTTTATCGTAGATATGATTTGTTTGAAAGTATTAGGGTCAGTTACCGCTATTTCTGCTAAAATTTTTCTATCTAACTCTATTTTTGATTTTTTAAGTCCCGAAATTAATTGATTGTAATTTAAGCCGGATTCTCTGGCTGCTGCATTAAGTCTGACAATCCACAAACTTCTTAAATCTCTTTTTTTCAATTTTCTTCCATGATATGCATATTGGCCCGCATGAAGTATTGCCTCTTTTGCAGTTTGAATTCTGGTTCTTCGGGCTTGTCTGAAGCCCTTTGCCAGTTTTAAAAGTTTTCTATGTTTTCTTGATGCGGTTGATTTTACTCTTGCCATGCTCCTCCTTTCAGTCGTCGGGGTTAAGTTGTGAGATGTGAGTAGTTAGATCACACTACTCACTACCAACTACTTATCCTGTTCCTAGCGCCTTTCTAACTTTTCTGGCGTAAAAACCCTTTACTTCTTTAGTTTTTTTGAGATTGGTTAACCTTTTTTTGGATTTGGTGGCTTTTAAATGCCGCCTAAAGGCTTGGCGTCTTAGCACCTTGCCTCTTTTTGTAACACGGAATCTCCTAGTCAACGATTTTCTGGTTTTCATCTTAGGCATATTAGTTTCTAACTTACAGAATTAAATTGTTTTACTTTTGCTCTTTGTCATCGGAGAAACAATCATCATTAAGTGTTTCCCTAAAAATTTAGGTTGCATATCCACCGCAACCGAATCTCCCAACTCTTCTAAAATTCTCTTTAAAAGATTGTATCCAAACGGTTTACTTCCCATTTGCGGTCCTCTGAATACAACCACAAGTCTTACTTTATCTTTTTCTCCCAAAAATCTCTTTACTTTTTCTAAACGAACTTTATAGTCATTATCCGCTATAAACGGAGAGAATCTTACTTCTTTCAAGTCTCCCGGCTTTCCTTTTTTCGCCTGTGCCCTAAGTTTCTTCTCTTCCTGATATCTGAATTTTCCGAAATTGACAATTTTTACAACCGGGGGTTTTGCATTCGGGGCAATTTCGACAAGTGTAAGACCTTTTTTTCTTGCCTCATCGAGGGCAGACGGTACGCTCATTACCCCCAACTGCTTCCCGTCTTCCCCGATGACTCTTACCTCGGGGGCACGGATTGCGTTGTCGGTTCGCCAGTATAAATTGCTGCTTTTCAACTTCTTGTTAGAATTTTACCAGAGATAAGGCTGATTCTCAATATCAATCAAGACTTTTTGTTTCTATTTCTTTTTTGATGTCTTGGATAAACTTTTCAAGAGATTGACTTCCATAGTTTTTACCACTTCGGCTCCGTTCGGAAACAGTTTTTTCTTTCTCTTCTTTGTTTCCAATAATTAACATATAAGGGATTTTCTGAATCTGGGCATCGCGAATTTTGGCCTGTAAGGTTTCGCTTCTCTCATCAAGTTCGCAGCGTATGCCATCGGCTGATAGACGACTGACTACAGTTTGAGAGTATTTCAGGTTTTTATCGGTGATTGGCAGAACTTTTACTTGAATTGGAGCGAGCCAGACGGGAAAACTTCCTGCGTAGTGTTCGATTAAAATTCCCAAAAATCTCTCAACTGAACCCAAGACTGCAATATGAAGTATTGCCGGTCTTTCTTTTTTTCCGTTTTCGTTTATATAGCTCATGTCAAAGTTTTCCGGTTGGTTATAGTCAAGTTGACAGGTTGCAAGTTGCCATTCTCGATTAAGACTATCTTTGACCATAAAGTCTATTTTTGGACCATAAAAAGCCGCT
>Ga0209727_1003173_pt1 | contig 10788 bp, 15 predicted proteins | sample RifGroC1_FD_183995 | JGI IMG/M metagenome (GOLD analysis project Ga0209727, IMG submission 183995) | Groundwater microbial communities from Rifle, Colorado, USA - Groundwater C1 (SPAdes) (version 2) | ecosystem: Environmental > Aquatic > Deep subsurface > Groundwater | place: Rifle, Colorado...
CCAGCAACGAAGTCGGTGGCACCATCAGCCCAAGTAAAGGCGAAGCCGGCCTGATCAAATGCAACAGCAATAGTACCAGTACCGATAACTTTACCGTTAGGGTCAAGTAGTGCAAACTCACCAGCATTAGTCGCGGCTTGGACGATCTTGACAATATAGGTGCCGAGAACCATATCCTTGTTAGAAGTCAGTGTGATAGCACCCATAGCACCGTTACCAGTACCAACAATAGCGCCAGCCGTGCCAACTGGTGAGGCGATGTACGAACCTAGAACAGTACCAACGCCAATGGCGGTAGCAGTACCGTTGTAAGTGACAGACTTCTTGCAGAAGCCTTGCTCTGGAAAATACTCGTGCTTGACGAGGTTGCTGAATCGAGCGGTATCTGTGGCTACAATAGTCATTTATGTTTCCTTTATTTCGGGTTAAATTGTGCTGCCAGCTTTGCTGACAAACGTGCAACAGGGTCTTCTTCTACTTTGGAAGCATCAACACCACCCGATGCACCAACTTCTTTAAACATAACGCTGTCAGCTTCTTTTTCAGTAGCAACAGACATTGCAACAAGAACAGCATCAAACGCTGCATCTTCCATGCTCGCAGTGGCAGTCATCAGAGCATCAGCACGTTCCGTACCAATCATCTCAACAACTTTCTCTTTACGAGTAGCAAGTTTTGCTTCAACAGCCTTGGCAACCATTTCAGCCTTATCGGCTTCAATAGCAGCAAGAGCAGCTTGCGCAGCTTCAAATTTTGCTGTAAGCTCTGCAAGAGCAGCAGCTTGGGAAGTATTGAGTTCCGTGGCAGCAGCCAATGCGTCAGACAATGTAGAGGCTACTTGCGTAACTTCCAGTTCTTTGGCAGAAACTTCCTGCTCGGGTGTTTTAATCATCTCTACTTCTTCCTTTTGTGTTGCGAAAAATCGTTTGCGCAGTGCATCAAGCATTGGATGCTCCTTTATGTTGATCGAGGACATACTGAATGAATTCAGAACGTGTCATAATATTGTTTACAAGTCCAAGCGAGAGTGCTTCATCTGCCATGAAGGTTTTAGCTTCTGTGGCCTTGACAGCCTCTGCAGAGAGTCCTGTGTAGTTGGATACATGCGACACGAAATCTTCGTACAATGCATCAACTTTAACTTGAAGATCGTCTAGGAAAGATTGCTTGAACGTGTTATCCTCGTTGAAGGGAATTTTCTGACCACCAGCACTAATATAAATTGGGCGAACACCAATGTTGTCCATGTACTTGCTTTGGTCGAGAAGCGCGATCAACACACCCACACTACCCGTTTCTGCGTGAGGGTTAGTGACGACGACATCAGCAACACATCCGAATACATATGCAGCACTAGCCATACAGCCATCATTGTAAGCGTAGAGTTTTACGCCAGCGTCATCACACTTCTTACGAATCTCTGTCGAACATTCAAAGGCCCCGTATCCCTGGCCCCCACCTGAATCAACGTTCATAATGATCGTCTTGGCACCAGCCTCAATCATCTCGTCAGTTTGTTCTAGCAGGCTCTCATAGGAGCAACCAATCTCTCCACAAAGTCCCATTATTTTTCTGTACGTTAATGGGCCTTGAATGTCTAGCACACCAATACCCATCTCAGGGTCAAAGTCTTCAAGGCAGTCTGGGTCTTCTTGCTCAGGCGCTTCAGGCATTTCCTGCGGGAGCATTAGAGATTGGTTGTTGCGATTCTCTAGGAATGATGTGGCAAACTCGAAGGTTTGCTGATCGACTAGGTGGGGAACGTTGTAGAGGCTGCTTAGGAGCCTATGTAGTGCATGAGGTTTCATTGGACTCCTTTAGTTTGTTAGTATATTCTGAGAGCCACTCTTGGAAAAGAGAATCTTTCAGAGGATTCCAACCTGACTTCACTTTATGGTATAGGTTGTATATTGTGTGCTTGCTAATATCCAATGTCTTGCTTACTTCACAAGCCCTTTTACCTTCCACGAACATGTTAAAAACATCCTCAGCCAGTAACCAAGTTTCTTTTCTCTTAGAGTAACACCAAGGTTGTGCTATCTTATACTCGCTAAGTTTGGCGACGTGCTCCTTAGAGTGCGTCTTGCCTGTATTGGCTGCAGTTATTTTTGCCCTGTGCTCTGGAGAAAATGCCTTGCCCTTCTTTGACGCGGACATTTTCCTCTTCGTCTCTTCAGATAATTTTAAACCTCTTCTAGCATCAGCTTTTTTAGCACAGTGCTCTGGGCTCTGCTTTTTGCCAAGTTTAGCCAAAGACTGCTTCTTCCTAGTCTCTTCGCTCGCCACTCTGCCTATGTTCCCTACTCGACCACCAACGTCTAAATTCCAACCAATATTTCTCTCGGGGCGAAGTTTGTACTCTAAGTCGATACAGTAATCATCAGAGCCTACTACTATAGTGTCAAGAATTAAAGAATCCCCGTACTTCCTTATGGCGTTGTGTACAGGGTAATTAGTTCTGTGCAGTTTTGCCTCTGATTTATGGTTGAAGAATCTATCCTCCGCTGTGCGGATAGAGAATCCGATGTAGCCCTCTGAGAACATATCGGTGTGTTCTTTTGTGTGAATCCAGTAAATACAAGCCAATTATATCCTCACTCGGCATTTTCGACATTTTTAGTAGAACTATCACCCGCACCAGAGAGCGCGTTCTTACGAGTCCCATCACCAACACCAGACTTCATTCCTTCACCAGACTTACTGGAATTGCCAGACATATTAGCTGGCAGCTTCTCAGGGTTGACAGGCTCATCTGCAGGGAGTAGTTTAAATCCACCAAGTTCTCTGACGCGATTCATTACATCACGGTCAATCTCAATTCCAGAAACTGAGAACACACGCTGAATGAATTTCCCTGCCTCATCTAAACTTGGTTCCTCAACAGACTCATACTCGAACGTAGGAAGGCTTCTAGCATTCCAACCATTTGCAGCATAAATTTTAGGAAGTAACTCAGAATTCAGGACATCACGAATTTCGCGCAGGCGGTAGTCAATAGCAAGGGCTAGAACACTGCTCTTTGACTCTGCAAGAGAAAAGCTACCTGTACCTTCACTACCCAACTTCAGAATGTCGCAGGAGAGTGCACTAAGAATATCTGATTGAAGGCGTTTAATAACAGCCTCCGTGTCATACTTGGCGCTTCCCTTGCTTTCAAGCAGTTCATACTTGAAAAGGGATTGTTTCGCATCTGCATCAAACGCTGACGGAACCAACAAGCCCCTCTGAGTTCCTGCATTGTAGTTATCAATGATTGATTTAAAACCAGCAACCACTGCACGGTCATCTGCTGATGCGTCAATTGATAGGTACTTTGCAGGTATCTCAATCTTCAATATGCCCTGAACATCTTTTGCGATTCCGAGCAATTCCTGCTCAATCAATAGTTCAAGTCTTTTGTGGGCTAGGTAGATACCCTTATAGATTGAGTTGCCTTGCGGATTACCTTTATTCTTTGATGCTGTAAATAGTAGAAACTTTTCACGGTCAATCTCAACCAGCCCGTTGTCATTAGTCTGTCCTTGGAACTTGTACCCGTTCTCAAGGTATGCCAAACTCTGCTCTACAAACAGAAGGTTCTCTGTCTTCTCATCAAAACGCCAACCAACTATAGTGTCTTGGCTGCGTGTAGGGAGACTTCGGATGCCAACGGCACCATCATCAAACTTGGAGCCGTTTCGTGGAATGCGCCTGCGGAGGTTGATAGTGTTAATTGCAAACCCATATTCAAGATACGGAATAATACTTTCAATGAAAGCACCCCAACTGTGCTCCATATCGTCCAGCATGGAGTTCACAATTACTGCACGTTCTTTGTCTACGCTGCTTGCACCCACTGCACACTCAACTCGCCAAGTAACGCGAGACAACAACATACGGTAAACGTTCATTGCTGCTGCTACTGTTGGATTTGTGCGGCACTCATTTACAGTTTTGATAAAGGCAGGGTAACGGAACGCTGCTTGGACTTCCTCTACAATTTTACCATTCGTTGTGCGCAGGCCAACAAAGCCTTGATCTGTGAGTCGCATACGTGGTACAGTAACACCGTCATCAACCGCCAATGCTTCCTTAGAAGGAGCGCCACTCGGCGTCTCTTTAGTCTTTCTCGCCATAAGTGGAATTCCTTTACATAATTAGTGCGGATTATACCACAGCTTTGCTGATTTGTCAATAGGGTAATGTAAATATATTTGAAATAATTACATTGTTGGGATTGGGCTGCTCTGAACTAGGCTCGGAATACTGAAGGTAGGTATTGAAGTAGCCTTGCAGAGTTGATTGAATGCATCTCCAACCGCATCAACCTGATCGTCCTTCTGATTTCTGTTTCCGGGTTCGTAATACTCCAACTCCCTTAGGAAATCTTCTACGTATGGCCCACGAACAATCCTGACACTACCACTTTCAGCTAACGTGCAGAATGGTGCAAAACGTGCAGCCTTGCTTGTATGACCACTAACAACAATAGACTTAGCAGCAACGCCAGCTTCTGACAACACCCTAGTAAAGAACTGATTCGAGACCTTTCCGCCGCTGCCCGGATCACGGGGTATCGTAACTTGCGTATCAGGACCATCCTCCTGTGCTGTAGCAATAATCTCTTTTAGAACACCATCTGAGAGTTTTCTAAAACGCTTTACGTCTTCCACATAGTATATGCCGTATGGGTCTCGTGATAATTTTATCCCTGCAGTCCAGTCAGGGTTGGGTGCAGACTCTGACGGAACACTTGAGGCTAAGTCCCATGACCTACAACGGGACACGGCATTAGAGGGAGGATGATCTACAATTTTAACCCAATCCCTGCAAAACACACCAGAGTTCTCAGCACGAGCTAACCAAGAGCCGTGAAGGAATCTGGCTTGGTTAACGCGAGGTTGTGCTAAGAGTGACGCTAAGTAGCCGGGGTCATTCTTCATCAACACCGGGTTATCATAGATAGTCATTGGTATGAATCTGAACGATTTAGGAATGAAGTCCTTGCCTAGTGTAAGCCCTGCGCCGCACTGCTTGTATAGTGCGTCAACGGAGAAGTCCCAGTACATCTTTCCACCAAGGCTTACAAAGTAGCGTACAATGTTCTCAGTTCCCGGTTTAGGAATACCTGTGTCCGGGTCTAGGCACCAATCAATCCAACCTTGCATTAAGAATGAGTTAATATCTGGGTTGCAAGTCATCATAAGGCACATATGCCCTCTGAATTTTGCAGAGCGAAGACGAGACAGAAGGAACATGATTTGCTGTTCTGTGAACTCCGCTGCTTCGTCAACAAGCATGTGTGTAGCTTGAAGGCCCTGCCATTCAGCTAAGTTATCTGGGATTGCACCAAACTGTATTGTTGCACCGTTCGGGAATACCCACTTCATTGCTTGTTCTTTATAAGTCCCAGAGAAGTGACTAAAGATATTCTTTGACTCATCAACCAAGCCACCACTCAACTTGAGGGTAGGATATGATTGACGAATAATCATGACCCGTGCTGCTGGGTCTTCAATATACTTGATAGCCTTAGTTAAGCACATTCTGGACTTGCCTGACCCTGCCAAAATCTTCAACAAGGTTCGTTATCCCTTGCCCGGTAATTACACCTGCTGCATGTCGCCATGCAGATGAGACTATATCTTCCGGCTCTCGCCTGATTCCCGTTTCGGGCCACTTAGCCCTACGCCTTTCGGCTAGTCGTTGAACGTTCCTTCATAGAAGGCTTCGCTGCTGATTGTCTCAAAGAGAGTTCCCAGCAATTAGAGAATTGTTTTTACCGTGGAGGCGTAAGGTTCACCACCACCTGTCAAAAGGACATCAACCTTGTCTTCTAGCAACACCATCTGTTGTCGCAATGACGCAGGGCCAAAATGTAGATCACTCATTTCTCACTCCCATGTGAATCGGCATACTCAGCACCAAGGGAGTTCAGTTCCTTAATTTTCATACTCCGGTATTCTGTGGCAAGTTTCTTTGCCGTCTCAAAACCATACTTGTTGGTGCTAAAATCTTTAGTCTTACTCTTCCCATCAGTATCATGCCAAGTAGCTGTAAATGTCTCGTACTCGCTACCTGAGATTGTTCTTGTTCTAAGTTGCACACCAACAATACCTGATGTGTTGTTGCGTTGCTTTGTGTGGTTTTGTGCTTGTTGCGAATCAACTTCCCATCGCATGTTGCCGTATGTGTACCAACCGTTATTATCTATGCGACCAACACTCCAGCGAATACCTTCTTGCGGTTCAGGCTTAGGCCCAATCTCTTCCAACCACTTTACGAAATCTTTTCTAAAGTCTTCATGTACCGAGATTCCTCTGAGCGCATAATTAGCGTATGCTTTATGGTTCTCATTGAAACAACGTTTATTCATTTCCTTCCAGTGAGAATACTCAGGAGATTTGCTCAGACCATGTGATGTGTTGCGCCGCAGAAGTGCCTCTTTCTTTAAGCAACCACAACTCTTTGTATTCTTTCCAAGCGCACCAACTTTTACTGTGGTACAACCTCCACAGGAACATGAGCAATTCCACAAACTTCCTTGATTGCTCTTCCCTGCATAACCTGTTACAGTAAGCCGTCCAAACACTTGCCCAGTTAAATCTTTAAACTTTCCCATACACACCTCCTCAGGTGAATTAAAATTGAAACAACAATGTTCCCTTAAAGAAGCACACCAATGACGCCTGAGGAGGGACACATCAGAGATGCACTTCTTTAAGGGAACTAAAAATAGAAAGGTGTAGGCCGCCACGCTAACCTATGCGGACACTACCTGAAGCCCATCCTGGCTCCCTCACCACAATTCCCTCCGAGAAGCCCCAGAAGGCATCCCCACCAACAACAATAGGCTCACAGGCCAGTAGCTCTTAGTGGAAGAATTTGTCGCACATGCAGACGGATTGCGTATCCGTTTGAGCTCGCCTTATGACAGGCCAAGTTGCTGCAATCAACACTCAAATTGTATTTGTTCCTGCAGGACTCGAACCTGCGCATAAACATCAATCTACCAACTGAATTAAGGAACAAATAAGGATACGCCCAAGACACCTAGGAGAGGAGGAATTACACCTAGACGTATCCTTATTTGCTGTCCATGATATTGCAATGTTCACGTTTATTGGACGTGAAGGAATGTTGGACAGAGTGTGAAGTTTAGTCCGATAACTTCCAAGAGTTGATTTGTACTTAGCTACCACATACTTGCTGCAGACTTTCTGTGGAAACGGCTACCACGTTCGCCGAGGTATTACTGAGAGCCGATGACAGGATTCAAACCTGTGGTGTTTGTATGCCTACTTACAAGGTAGGTGCCGTCGATCACTTGGCTACATCGGCAAAACTGGAAGCGGCCCAAGGTAACGCTCCTTGTCCCATCGCGGGTTATGATCCCGGAGGGCTAACTCAAAGAGTTAGTCTATCAGAAGCCGCTTTTGAATTACTACAATAGACTAATACAATAGCACAAACTACCTAATTAGACTACTCTATTATCTCAACCAAACAATAGAGCCATTGCAATGGTTATAATAAGAATAGCTACAACAATCTGTTCCAGATTATCTGATGAGCCTGATGATTGGCTTCTACGACGCATGATGGCTCTCCTTACGTTATTAGAGATCATATTGTATAGTGCTTTGTAGGTACTGTCAAGGGCATCAATCCAGTGATCTGATGCAGTTGAAATCGACGATGGGCTTGCGCTGCTCTTGGTCAGGTGCATTGATAAGCTGCTTCGTGTTCCCATTCCCCGTCAGCGTACCATTACTCCTGCTGTGGGCTACGAGCCTCATGAGGTGATCTGCATTGGTATCCTTAGCGACAGTGATGTTAAACTGAAGGAGTGATGCGGCACATTCTTTCTTCAACTTAAGGTCATTTGTGGAGCGCATAATCTCAAGTATCACATCTACAGCTTCTGCGCTTGCTGCTGAGAGCTTTTTCAAAAGCGGCTTTAGGTCAGCCTCTTTCTTTAGAAAGTTTGTTTGCCCAACTGGTGTTGGTTGTATCATTAGCGTTGTTACGTTATCATCTGAAGCCATGTGTAATTACTCTTAAACTCGAATAGGAAGAAGTATAACACAACAAGTGTGATTTGTCAACACATTTTTTTTCGTAATGTAACAAGTTCTTGCACAATAACACAGGCAGTGTTAAGATGCTGGAAGTGTGTTAGGCACTACTTTAGAGCCCCTGTGCACAACCTTGCCGAAGGCAGAGCATCGCACAAATATCTCTAAGGCAACGTTTTAGCACACAAATATTGTCACTTCGTTCTTTGTGCACAAATACATTCTTTACTTTAAGTGTTGCTTAGTGTATTGTGAAGTGATACAAAGAAATTGCCGTAGGCAGGAGCCTTGTAGGTTCTTCACAATGCCATTCTGTGCTTCAGTACGCTACCACTGTTGTTTATCATCACAAATTATATACCTGAGTATAAAGAACAGAGTGGTGTTGACCTTGTGAGCGTAGCGAATGCCTTTGCAGTGATGTGCAACGGTGTTTGGTTTACTTCTTTGTTTATTTTGTTCTACTTTATTCCTATCTGTTTGTATGGTCGTGGGGCGTACTAAGACGATGGAGCCAAACTCTAACAATGACAGTGGAGCAATTCTCTGTATGAGCACCATATCAATAACATAAATATATTGAATAAACCTTCATAAATGTATTGACAAATCACCACTAGTGTGCTATAATAGTGTCTTGATAGAGGAGAAGTTATGGATTACAAACTTTGTACCGTAGAAGATCTAGCGCAGTTTGTGCTAGATAGCCCAGTAGCAAATATTACTCAACAACTTAGTCACTACCGGCGCAAAGGGAATGACGAGATGGTTGCCAAGATTCTTGAAGCACGTAGGCTTGCCAAGAAAAAGAAACTTGAAGCACAACTGGAGGCTATGCAATGAAGGTAGTAGTAAAACTAGACGCACAAACGGCAGATGACTTTAACGTGCTTAAAGGAAATACAAGTATCGGTGCTTTCGCTGCATCCTGCATTAAACAACAACTAGAGTTCCTAAAAGGGAAAACAAATGACGAAAACTATAAGTCAGTACGAGCTGACGAAGTACATTCTTGAGAACGTAAATAAAGACACCAGTGACCTAGACATGAAAGAGTACATGGTGCTGGTTCAACTTAGTTATCACTTAAATTCTGAAACGCTCAAGTGCAACCCCTCTGGGAAGACACTCAGCAACAGTACATTCATGCACGAACGGACTATCACCGAGGCAATCAATGGACTTCGTGACAAGGGATTTATAACTTGGGTTAAGGGTGGGCTTGTTGGCAAGCTGCGCAAGGCTAATGACTACACACTCAACTTCGATAAGATTTACTCTTGCGTGAAGAAAGAGTGGGAGCCTCCAAAGGTTGACCACAGGATACCTGCACCAAAGAATAAACAAAAGCCTGTGGTAGAAGATGATGACAGTAATTCCCCGTTTTGAGGTGTGTAAATGAGCAATGAATACTACGTGTATGCTGCATATGTGGAAGAGGAGTGTGTCTACGTTGGGAGTGGTAAAGGTAAGCGATTTCACCACGTCACATCCGGCTGTTCACATAATAAGGGCCTTAATGCACTCTATTTCCAAGATAGAGCACCTGTTGTTGTGCTTCTTGAAGAAGGTTTATCTAAAGTAGCATCGCTTGAGAGTGAGCAGTGTTACATAGAGAAACTTTCTCCTAGTTGCAATAGGAATGATGCAAAGAGGGGGCCTAGAAAACTTACAACAGGTTCATCAAAGCAAAAAGTCCTGTTGGAGTGTTGCGCCAAGACTTTAATAACTGACCTTGGGATAAAGCAGATTGACAAGGCTGTATTATCCATCATATGTGCCCATATCTCAGAGACATTTTGTGCGCGCCTGTTTCACAGGCAGGTATGTGATATGCTAGGCGTTGAAATACAAACAATAAGCAACTCCGTTAAGCGCCTCAGAGACGCAGATTTAATTAAATCTGTTGCTACAGCATATGGAAATCTTTACTATGTCAATTCAAACAAGATAGTTGATGCGCATAATAATTGGCTGGTTGTAAGTGGAAAGACTGAGGTTGAGTCTGACGCAACAAAAGATATGCTCCTGTATAACGAAGATTATGACTTAATAACTACAGTAATACAGGAGCACAAAAGGAATGTAGGAGGTCTTGTGCAGAACAAGAAACCATGCTACGTTGAAGAAGATATTGAATCTCCATTTTAGGATTAAAATGACCTTCCAATATGAAACTGCAGCCGCACTAATCAACGGCCACCCAATAACCCTCGAAGCCGCCAAGATATTCGCAAGCAACGCAAGATATGACTACAACACTGTAAAGAGTCTAGCGAACGTCATAGCTGACCTTCGGAAGGAGATTACACTACGTGAAGGCGAGATTGAGATGCTGAAAGAATTGCTGTTAAGTTATGAAACCCCTTGACAGCACCCCACAAGCACTATAAAATCACTACACATTAAAGGAGAACACAATGAACTATCTTAACGAAAGGCTTGAGCAGATGCTTGATGACAGCATGGCAATGAACATTTACGAAGAGCATGGATACAAATCCCGTAGGGATTACCTAGAGTGCCTTTCAGATGACTACAACGTGCCTCTGGAGGTTGTAGAGGCTCTTGCCAATCTCTTGACACCATTAGAGGATTTCGATGGGCTTGTCACTGCTGTGGAGATGTACGAATGACAATTACACGAGAAGCACTAATCGAAGCAGGTTACAAGCCATTCACACAAAAGGGGCTTAGGCAGTATACTGATAGTCACTACCAAAAGTGTGTG
>Ga0209727_1003176_pt1 | contig 10778 bp, 16 predicted proteins | sample RifGroC1_FD_183995 | JGI IMG/M metagenome (GOLD analysis project Ga0209727, IMG submission 183995) | Groundwater microbial communities from Rifle, Colorado, USA - Groundwater C1 (SPAdes) (version 2) | ecosystem: Environmental > Aquatic > Deep subsurface > Groundwater | place: Rifle, Colorado...
CTTCCGCGCGCGTGATGCCAGAATTAACAAGAGGGGGGTTAAGGGCCCCAGCAACTAATTAATAAAGATTCAGTGCGCGGAACAGCGGTAAAAGGGCATATTTACTCGATTTAAGCGGTTATAACGGAGGGAGCATGAGCACTAAGTCAATACTGGAAGAGATAAACAAAGAGCGCGAGCGCCAGGACAAGAAGTGGGGCGAGCAGAACCACGACATGGCCGACTGGTACACCATCCTGGGCGAAGAAGTGGGCGAGGTAGGCAAGGCCATCTGCGAGCACAAGCTCCAGAAGATATACGCCGCAGCCAGGATCCGCGAGGAACTTATCCAGGTGGCTGCGGTAGCGGTCAACATGATCGAGAGTTATGACCGTAACCACCCGACTGAGCGGAAAGTAGTTGCGGGTTTCTGCCAGGAGAACCAGCTGTGAGCACGATAAAGGTTAGCGTGCCCGTCACCATAGTGACGGACGACAAGTACTGCGACGAGTGGTGTATGCATCTTCGCGGAGAGCGCGAGACCATCAGCTACACGGACATGCGCCGACTGGTGCTCGGTCCGTACCGCTGCGCCCTGTTCGATGCGCCGATAGAGCGCTGCCTGGGCGGTGGCCCGCTGAGGTGCGCGGCGTGCCTGGAAGCGGAGAAGCAAACCAAGGAGGGAAGATGAACGTTAAACTCAACATTGATAAATTCGTAAATGAGTATTTGAAAAACAATATCCAAATTCACGCCAATACACCGGAGGCGTTGATGGAATCTCTCGCCAAAGAGATCAAGGTGGAGTATGTCACAGCAAACGATTCAGGGTTGGCCGCCATCATGGGAGTGCCTGTAGTCTTCAATAAGCTAATCCCTGAAAACATGGGTCTTATAGTAAAAAACTGGGGCACGCCAGGCCAAGAGATAATTTCAATATTAGACTTCAGACCGGGAGAGAACAATGGCTAAGACGACCAAGATACAGTGGGCTGATGCTACATGGAATCCTTTCATAGGGTGTACCAAGGTCTCGCCGGCGTGCGACAACTGTTACGCCGAAGCCTGGGCTCGGCGCTGCGGTCGGAAGTTCAGCAAGGTGGTCCGCTCCGCGGGCCCCACGTTCCGGGCGCCGCTGGCTTGGAAGGAGCCCAAGCGGATATTCGTGTGCAGTCTGTCGGACTTCTTTCACAACGATATCCTGCGCGCTGACCGGCATGATGCCATCCACGTGATGCGCACCGCACCCCAGCACACTTACATGCTGCTGACGAAGCGTCCCGAGAACATCAAGGCGCAGCTTGCCGGAACCGTCTGGGCCGCCGGACTGCCGGACAACGTCTGGCTGGGAGTGACCGTCGAGAACCAAGAGCAGGCCGACAAGCGCATACCAATTCTGCTGGAGAGCCAAGCCAAGGTGCGCTTCATAAGCTGCGAGCCCCTTCTCGGCCCGGTGGATATATTGGGCTATGTCGGCGCAACTTGGGGCCAGCTTAACACCGGCAAATTCCTTCATTGGGTAATTGCCGGTGGAGAAAGCGGCTTCGACGCCCGCCCTATGCACCCTGCCTGGGCCCGCTCCCTGCGCGACCAGTGCGCCGCCGCCGGCATCCCCTTCATGTTTAAGCAGTGGGGTGAATACGCGCCGTCACCTGATGGTGGTCTCCCCGACTATCTTCCCAGTTCGGCGGGGTACTACTTTGAGATTCCCCCATACCTGAGCAAGGTGTGGCGCTTTGGTAAAAAACAGGCGGGCCGCCGCTTGGACAGACGTGAACATAACGGGGTGCCGGCATGAAATACAGGCCGCTGATCAGATACTACGGAGGTAAATCGCGCATAAGCGGGTGGGTGCTTTCCCATTTTCCTGAACACCGGGTTTACACCGAGGCATATGGCGGCGCGGCTTCTTGCTTGCTGAGGAAAGACCGGGCCTATGCCGAGATATACAACGACCTAAACGGGGAGATAGTGAACCTTTTCAGGGTAGTGCGCGACCATGGCCCGGAATTACTGCGCAGGATCTCTTTGACGCCGTTTTCCCGGCAAGAAATGCTGGAAGCCTATAACCACAACGTGGACGCGGTAGAACAGGCCCGGCGCACCATTGTGAAAGCGAACATGGGGCACGGCTCCGATAGCCTTTACCGTCAAAACGGATTTCGCGGAAACGTGAATAGGTCGGGGTCCACCCCGTCCCATGACTGGGCTTCCTATCCTGAAGTTCTGCGCCGCATTATAGATAGGTTTCAGGGCGTGGTTATCGAGAGCATGGACGCGCTGGGCGTTTTGGAGAAATACGATTCACCCGAGACGCTTCACTACGTGGACCCGCCCTATGTCATGGATTCCAGGAAGGCGGGGCACGGGTATAAACACGAACTTACAGACCTTGATCACGTGGTCCTTGCTAACCAACTCCATTCCTTGCGGGGGGGGGGTAATCCTTAGTGGATATCCCAGTTCGCTATATGAAGATCTTTACCGCGGCTGGCAAAGAGTAGAGAGAAAAGCTTTTGCGTGTATGGCGCGCGAGCGCACGGAAGTTTTGTGGATTAAACCAAGGACGTGACATGAAACCTATTAATAGTGAGGCCGATATTGCGAAAAAGGTTTGTGAATTTCTTGCCGATGACGGGTGGGACGTTTACGAGGAGGTTCTTTTCAGCAGGGGTGATAGCCGTGCAGATATCATGTGCAAGCGCGGTGAACTTATATGGGCCGTGGAGGTTAAGAAGTCTTTGACCTTCGAGGTTATCGCTCAGGCAAAAAACTGGCAGTTCTGGGTTCATGGTGCCCTAATAGCCGTACCGGCTATTCAGAGAGGTAGCAACTCCCGTGGGAGGAATCTCGCCAAACAGGTCTGCGAGAACTGCGGCATTGGGATTATTGAAGTGGCGCAAAAAGACAATCCTACTAACATTAAAATAGGCGATACATATCACGTAGAATACAACCGGGCAAATATGATTCTTGCGCCGAGGCTTAACAGGGACAGCAAGACTATAAAAAAGTGGACGCTCCCCCTGCTGTCAGATGAACTTAAAAAATGGGGCGCTAAAGCTGGGAATAATGAAAGCGATTTTTGGAGCCCGTTCAAGCGGACATGCCGTGATGCGCAGCGATACGTGGCGGAGCATGAGGGAGTGTTTCTGAAAGAACTCATGGAGAATATTTCTCACCACTACTCCAATGACGCTTGTGCCAGGTCCAGCTTCGGGAATTGGGTGCGGGCGGGGAAGGTCCCAGGCTTGCGCATAGATCAGGCAGCAGATTTTAGACTCCGGGTATATACCACGGAAAAAGGGGAAATAATTAAAACTCGGATGAAGCAAATCACCAAAAAGGAGATTACGAAATGAAAATATCAAAAGACGGAAGGCTTAAAAATTCTCAGGGAGAAGATTGCTCCTGCGGGAATTATTGTCAGTTGTGCGGATTAAAATGCGCCATGTTTGAGATACTGTTCGAAAGTAACAACATGCCGGAAATTCCGTCACAGGTGCTGCTTCGCTGCTGCGGGAGGAAAATAGATATCTCGGAAATTGAAAAGGGAGGCATGGAGTGAAAACCGCAACCTATAACGAGACGGTGGAGATTGTGACGGCGCAGTGCAAGGGAAAGTTAAAGGCGTTGTTGACTAAGAAGTGCATGAGCCCGGACTGCGCCAAGCAGCGCATCTCGCGGTTTCGCAGGGAACACCCCGAGGACTACAAGCGGATTTTGAAGCGGCTAAAAAAATGTCACCTTTTGTCACTTCACAAAAGGTGATGCGTCTGTTAAACTAGAAGCATAAAGCCTCGCTCAAGGGTTGAGCGGGGCTTTTATTCGCCCCGGTCATTTGGCCGGGGCTTTTTTATTTCCCCGACGTTGAAAATAAGATTTCGGTGAAAACGGTGCTTAACCGGCAAGCAGTACTTCGGGGTCGGAGCCAGACCAGGAACCACCGATATACGCGGTAGCAAAGTCTACCCATCACCGGGAAACCGGTGCAGATCTCTGAACTATGCCATACGCGCCAGCCAAGTCATGCGCAATCCCGGGCTGCCGGGAGTACCGGGCGGAAGACGCCAAGTACTGCACGCGCCACGCCCGGCAGTTCGCCGATAACGAGCAGGACCGGCGCGGCACGGCGGCGCAGCGAGGCTACGGCGCCAGGTGGGCGCGGTACAGGCGGGGGTTCCTAGCGGAGCACCCGATCTGCGCCAACCAGGAATGCCGGCGAGCGGCCACCGACGTGGACCATATAACCGCGGTGCGCGGCCCGGAAGACCCGCTGTTCTGGGAGCCCACAAACCACCAGGGCCTGTGCCATAGCTGCCACTCGCGGAAGACCGCAACGGAAAACGGAGGATTCGGAAATTTAAAATGAGCCAGGGAAGAAAAGCAAAACCTAACGAGCTTAAAAAGCTGGAAGGCGTACGCCCCTCGCGCATTAACGAGGCGGCCCCCGAGTTTTCTTCCGACAAGAATCCCAAGCCCCCGGCCACCCTGGGGGAATACGGCCGCCAGGTATGGCGGCTTATCTATTCCGAGCTACGCAACACCGGCGTGCTCAAGAAGACCGACCGAGAAACCCTCAAAAACTATTGCAGTATCTGCGAGTCCATAGACGAACTTAACACCCGCCTGAAAGACGTGGCCGCCGCCGGACAGGACAAATACAACACTATGACGCCTTCCGGCCACCAGCAGCCCCGCCCGGAGCAGACCACATTAAACCAGCGTATGGGTTTGCAGATAAAGTACGCCGAGGCCCTTGGCCTTACGCCCAGCTCGCGCGGCCGGCTGGTGGGCGAAAAGGGCGGCCCCGGCAAGAAGATATCGGATTTCATGCTACGAGGCCTGAGAAATGGCCAGCAGAAAGGAAGTTAAGTCCTGCCCGCAACAGGTCATTACTGACTGCAACGGGAAATACTACTACGACCGCGAAGCCGCGGACCGCGCAGTAGAGTTCTTTGAAACCTATGTAGTCTACACGGTCGGTGACAAGGCCGGCACGCCCATCAGGCTGATGGACTGGCAGAAGGACCTGGTACTGCGTCCGCTGTTCGGCTGGAAGCGCAAGGACGATGGCTACCGCCGGTTCCGCAAGGCGTTCATCTTCATACCGAAGAAGAACGGCAAGACCACCATGTGCGGCGGCGTGGGCCTTTACATGACCGGCATGGACGGCGAGTTCCGCGCCAAGGTGTACTGCGCTGCCACGGAGAAAGAGCAGGCCGACATGGTGCACGAGGAAGCCCGCACCATCATAGACATGTCCGAGGAACTCTCGGAGGTGTTTAAGGTGGTGGAAGGCAAGCACCTGATCTCGGTGCCGGAGATGAAGGCGAGCTTTATCCCGGTATCCAAAGAGACCAAGGGCCGCCACGGCATCAACGCGCACTGCGTTATCTTCGACGAGTTGCACGCGCTGAAGGACCCTGAGCTGTACGAGGTAATGACCAGCGGCTCGGGCGCGGCGCGCAACCAGCCCTTGCAGATCACCATCACCACGGCCGGCGCCGACAAGAACAGCATCTGCTACGAGGAATACGAACATGCCAAGACTGTGTTGGCCAACGAGAAGGTGGACGAGCAAACCCTGGCGGTGATCTTTGAACCGGAGAAAGGCGACGACTGGCGCGACCCCCGCGTGTGGGCGAAGGTGAACCCCAGCCTGGGCATAACGCTTAAAGAGTACGACCTGGCGCAAGAATGTGAGAAGGCCAAGAAGATACCGCGCCAGGAGAACTTGTTCAAGCGTCTGCGTCTTAACTTGTGGACCAGCCAGGTAACACGCTGGATACCGAGCGAGAAATGGGCCGCCGCTGCGCGCAGGTACACCGAAGCGGATCTGCGCGGCAAGATAGCCTACGGCGGCCTGGACCTGTCGAGCACGCTGGACCTTACGGCCTTTGGCCTGCTGTTTCCGGAGCCTGACATGCTGTACGCCTGGGTTTACCTGTTCATGCCGGCTGACCGCGTGGCCCTGGCCGAGGAGCGCGACAAGGTGCCTTACAGCCGCTGGGTAGCCGAGGGGCACATAATAGCCACCCCCGGCAACGTGGTGGACTACGCCGCGGTGGTGGGCAAGATGGAGGAAGCCAGTAAACTGTTCAGCCTTCAGGAAGTAGGGTACGACCCCTACAACGCCACCATGGCGGTGCAGAAAGCGGAAGCGCTGGGAATAAAAATGGTGCCTGTGTCGCAGAACTTCAGCACCATCAGCCAGCCCACCAAAGAAATGGAGCGGCGCTGGATGGCGGGAACATTCGCGCATCCTAACAACTCAGCTCTTAACTGGAACGCTGACAACATTGAAGTGCGGCACGGCCCCAACGGAGTAGTGGCGCCCAACAAGCCCAAAGAGGCCGCGGGCAAACAGAAGAGGATAGACGGCGTGGTTTCGCTGATCATAGCGCAGGACAGGGTTTTAAGAATGCCGGACACTCCGGCAGACAGCGGGTCTTCGGTACAGGCTTTATAAATGTTTGAAACGGCTAAAGCAAAAATTAAAAGCGCCATGCGCAAACTTATCTTCAGCGAGAAGTTCTCGCGGTGGATACGCTCCGGGGAGTCCACCATCACCGGCGTCAACGTGGACGAGGAGAGCGTTTATAGCCTGTCGGTGGTTTACGCCTGCGTCAACGCTATAGCCCAGACCATTGGCTCCCTGCCGGTGATCCTGTACAAGCGCGTGGGTAACGGAAAAGAACGTTTCCCCAAGCATTACCTGTACGACCTCCTGCACGACAACCCCAACCCCAATATCCTGCCGGCCACGTTCCAGGAAACCATCATGACCAACGTCCTGACCTGGGGCAACGGCTACGCCGAGATAGAGTTCGACAATGCCGGTCGGCCGCTGGCCTTCTGGCCCATCCACGCCAGCCGCGTAAAGCCCAAGCTGATAGGCAAGGAACTTTTCTACGACGTGTACCTGGACACCAAGACTGCCCGCCTGCCGGCGGACCGCATCTTTCACGTGCCGGGCCTGTCCTTTAATGGCATTGAGGGCATAACCCCCATACAGAAGAGCCGGGAGGCCTTCGGCATGGCCCTGGCCACGCAAGAACACGGCGGGCGCTACTTTAAACACGACGCCAGCGGCGGCCTTATTCTCTCTCACCCTGGGCGCCTGGGCAAAGAAGCTCACGACCGCATGAAGAGCGAGATAGAGGAAATGCGCTCCGGCCTTGATAAAAAGTTCCGCATTCTGCTGTTGCAGGACGGCATCAAGCCCGACAAGATGGGCCTTTCCCCGCAGGACTCGCAGCTCCTTGAGGAGCGCAAGTTCTCGGTTAACGACATAGCGCGCATGTTCCGGGTGCCGCCGCATATCATAGGCGACCTGGACCGCGCCACTTTCAGCAACATCGAGCACCTGAGCATAGAGTTCCTGACGCACTGCATACTCCCCTGGGTGGTGAAGTACGAGCAGGCCATCCTGCGCCGCGTGGTGCCGCAGTACGAGCGCAAAGAGATCTTCGCCAAGTTCCTGGTGAGCGGCCTGCTGAGGGGAGACATAAAGACCCGCTACGACGCCTACGGCGTGGGCCTGGACCGCGGCTTCCTGTGCGTCAACGACGTGCGCCGCATGGAAGACATGAACGAAGTGGAGGGCGGCGAGCAGTACTACAAAGCCCTTAACCTGGCCCCTATCAACGGGCCGCAAGGAGAACACAAGAAATGAAAAAGCCCATCCTGGACAGCATAGAGTTCCGCGTGGCCAAGGCAGGCTCGGCCAAGATGGCAGAGCGCAAACTTTCCGGCTACGCCGCGGTCTTCAACATGTACTCCTCCCCTGATCTGGGGTTCATGGAGGTCATTCGGCCGGGCGCTTTCACCAAGACCCTTAAAGAGTCAGACATCCGCGCCCTGTGGAACCACAACTCCGACATGGTGCTTGGCCGCAACAAGGCCGGCACGCTGCGCCTGGCCGAGGACGAGCAGGGCCTGGCCTACGACATAGACCTGCCCAACAGCACCGCAGGCAACGACTGCTGCGAGAGCGTTAAGCGCGGCGACGTTAACCAGTCCTCTTTCCGCTTCCGCACCATCAAAGACAACTGGTTTATAGACGACGCCCAGGGCGGCGTGCTGTGCCGCGAGCTGCTTGAAGTGCGCCTGCTGGAAGTTTCTCCGGCCACCTTCCCCGCCTACGAGGGCACCAGCGTGTCCGCCCGCGCCATAGCGCAGGCCGCCACAGACGTGGCCGGCAAGACGGACGAGACCCTTTTTAAGGCGCTGATGCGCCTCAAGCGCGGCGAGGAACTGCGCGACGAGGAACGCGCCCTGCTGATGGATTTTGCAGGAAACCTGCAGAAACAGTTGAAACCGCCGGAGCCGGGCCCCGCCCACTCCGAAGCCCCCAAGCCGCCTGAAGTCAGGCACTCGGTAGAGGTGCTGAGGAAGAGACTGGACCTGGTAGAAATTGAAATTAACGGAGGACTGTAAACATGAAAGAGAAGATTGCCAAACTGCGCGCCACCATGGTGCGCACCGTAAACGAAGCCCGCTCCATGCTGGACAACGCCGCCGACGGCAAGTTTAACGACGAGCAGAAGGCCAAGTACGACACCATGATGAACGACGTGAAGGAAACCCGCACGTCCATAGACCGGCTGGAGAAGATGGAACTCCTGGAAACCGAGCTGCGCACCGCGGACGGCAAGGTGGAGACCGCCGGCGGCGCCGCGCCCGCCCCCGCTAACAAGGACACCGAGAAAGAACTGGTGGCCTACCGCACGTACCTTAAGACCGGCCGCCTGGCCCCCGAGCTGCGCACCCTGCAGGCCGACGCCCCCGAGTCCGGCGGGTACATAGTGACCCCGGCCCAGGCGCTGACACGCCTGATCAAGAAGCTCGACGACCTGCTGTTCGTGCGCCAGCACGCCACGGTGATCCCCGTCACCGAGAGCGACAGCCTGGGCTGCCCCACTATCGAAAGCGACCCGTCCGACGCGGACTGGACCGCCGAGGTGGGCGCGGTTAACTCCGACACGGCCATGAAGTTCGGCGGCCGCGACCTGAAGCCGCACCTGCTGTCCAAAGAAGTGCAGGTCAGCATGAAGCTGCTGCGCATCAGCGCCCTCCCGGTGGAGAACCTGGTGATGGACCGCCTGGCCTATAAGTTCGCCCTGCCGCAGGAGAAAGCTTTCCTGACCGGCACCGGCAACGGCCAGCCGCTGGGCCTGTTCACCGCGTCCGCCCAGGGCATCAGCACCACCCGCGACATCGCCACGCACAACACGGCCACGGTTATCTCCTTCGATAACCTCAAGAAGGTGAAGTTCTCCGTCAAGCAGCAGTACCAGAAGAACTGCCGCTGGATGATCCACCGCGACATCCTGGCCGCCATCGCGTTGCTGAAGTACGCCGACGGCAAGTACATCTGGGACCCGGAGACGGACATGCTGCTCAACAAGCCGGTGGACATGAGCGAGTACTGCCCCAGCACCATGACCGCCAACCAGTACGTCGGCCTGTATGGCGACCTGTCCAACTACTGGATCGCCGACGGACAGAACTACAGCGTGCAGCGCCTGAACGAACTGAACGCCCGCAACAACAAGGTGGGCTTTATCGGCCGGCAGGAAGTGGACGGTATGCCTGTGCTGGAAGAGGCCTTCGCCCGCATAAAGATGGGCGCGTAACGATACCGGAGAAAAGGAGAAAACAAGATGATTAAGTCACTGCTTAGCAACGCGGTCGTGGACCGCATAAAAGTCAGCCAGGCCGCGGGCACCGGGGCTGTCACCTCGGACCCCGTGGACATGGCCGGCTACGAGGGCGCGCTGTTCCTGGTGGAACTGGGCGCCATAGTGTCGGGCGGCACCAACACCTGCAAGGTGCAGCAGTCCTCGGACGACGGCTCCGCGGACGCCTACGGCGACCTGGAAGGCACCTCGCTGGTGAACTCCGGCGACGAAGCCGCCGAGAAGGTGCAGGCTATCGAGGTGATAAACCCCGGCAAGCGCTACCTGAAGCTCATCGCCACCCGCGCCGCGCAGAACGTGGAGATAGACAGCATCCTGGTGATCAAGTTCGGTTCCAGGAAACTGCCCGTCACCCAGCCCGCCAACGTGGACGGTAGCGAGCAGCACGTGGGCCCCGCCGAGGGCACCGCCTAAGCGGAACTGCTAAATGACCGGAGGCCCCGGTCTGAAACATGGCCGGGGCCTTTTTACTAACCAAGGAGGAATGATGAACATCAGAAAAGGATTTACGTTTTTAGAGCTGCTGGTGGTGGTGCTTATAATCGGGATCATGGCCGCCGCTTCGCCGGTGTTCGCCCAGTATAACACCAAGATATACACGGAGCAGGGCGGCGCCAAGAAAGTGATAACCAGCGGCGGCGAGATGGAGTTGCTGAGCGGGGCCATCCTGGACATCCAGGCCGGCGCCGTGTTTACCAACGCCGCGGCCTTAACGCAGTCTGGCGTGCTTACCCAGACCGGCAACGCCTACTACGGCGCGTCCAACTACAAATCCACGTTTACCGCGGCTAGCGGCGCGCAGGCGTGGACCGGCGTGGCCACCTTTAACGGCGGCCTTATCAGCACTACCGCCGCTTTTACCGGGGCTGTTACCCATACCGCGGCTACCGTCACAGTGTCCACGTCCGTCACATCTTCGCAGTCCTTCTGCCTGATAGGCGCCGTGGCGGCCCTGCCGGCCAGCGGCTATGCCAAGAACTGCCTGGCCGTGCTCACCAGCGACAATGCGCTCTACATCTCTACCGAGGCTCCGGCCGGGGATCAGTCTTGGGTTAAGGTTGGGGCACAGTAAGGAGACAACACCATGAAAGTAAA
>Ga0209727_1003178_pt1 | contig 10773 bp, 13 predicted proteins | sample RifGroC1_FD_183995 | JGI IMG/M metagenome (GOLD analysis project Ga0209727, IMG submission 183995) | Groundwater microbial communities from Rifle, Colorado, USA - Groundwater C1 (SPAdes) (version 2) | ecosystem: Environmental > Aquatic > Deep subsurface > Groundwater | place: Rifle, Colorado...
CATGGGAGGCACAATGGTGATAGATCCGTTTGGTAATGTGTTGGTCAATGGCAATCTTGCGGTAACTGGGGATATTACTGTTGGCGGTACGCTCGGAGTATCTGACATCCGTCCGTCTCTGGATGATGTGTCTATCTCTCTTAATAAAACCGCTTCCTCGTCTTCATTTGGCAAACTTCTGGTCATGGGGACTGATAACAAACCTGTTGCATCCATTGACGCATCTGGAGACGCTTCCTTTGCCGGCGACCTTACTGCTTCCGGATCCGCCACCGTGTCAAAACTCAATATCAGTCTGGCTGATTCAATTGCTAGCAGTCAATCAGGTGAAATTGCTACTTCATCGGCAACCATCGGCACCGCAATCATCCCCATAGGGTCTACAGAAGTCAGTATAGCCACAACGCAGGTGACCAATACCTCCCTCATCTACGTGACTCCCCAATCTTCGACCAATAACCAGGTCCTCTACGTGAAGAAAAAAGAGGAAAACGAGGGTTTCACCGTAGCCATAGACAACGCGTCCTCACAAGACATTAGATTCAACTGGTGGATTGTGAACTAACTCTATGACAAATATGACCTATAAGACCAACCCGACTTCGCTAAACCTGCCTGCCGGCGAGGCAGGGCTACGTCGGGCAAGTAGGACGAATGGGACAAATCCGTCGTATACGTCCTATCCGTCTTATAGGTCCTGTCCACAAAAATCTCCTCTTATCCTTCCTCATGGTGGCTATAGGAAGCTCCTCTCTTATCAGATGGCATCACTCATATACGACCTCACGGTCATATTCTGTAAAAAGTTTCTCGATCCAAAAAGCCGTACAAATGACCAGATGATTCAGGCAGGAAGAAGCGGTGTTCAGAATATCGCCGAAGGATCACAAGCATCAGGCACGTCCAAAAAAACAGAATTGAAACTTGTAGGAGTTGCGAGATCGAGTCTTGAGGAATTGCTACGGGATTATGAAGATTTTCTGCGACAGCGGGGATTACCACTCTGGAATAAAGATGTACCTCAGGTGCGTGCTATCCGCGCATTGTCATATAGAACGGATAAGACGCATAGGACTTATATGACGTATATGACGAACCCGGAAACTGCAGCAAACTGTCTCATCTGTCTCATCCATCAGACCAACTATCTTCTCGATAAACAGCTGCAGCGGCTGGAGGAGGATTTTGTGAAAAACGGAGGGTTTACAGAGAGGCTCTATAAAATCCGGAAAAATGCCCGAGAAGAGGGATAAGACGGATAAGACATATAAGACGAATAGGACAACAAAAACTCAATCCGAACACACGCAGAAATGGGTAGATGTGGATATAAACGATATTCCCATTCCTGCACACCGATCTCTGCTTACAGCAGCATCAAGGTCTGAACGATTCTCCAGATAATCAACACAGAGCATAAATTTATCGGAATCCGGTTGGTAATAATGAAATCCGCCATTCCCGCTATTCAGCGTCGGCGGTTTTTTCATATAGACAGTACCGCATCCGCCAGTTCCGCCTGCTGCAAACCAAAAATCGGGACATGGATATGGAGTCGTGTATATACACTGTGACGTTCCATTTGCTCCGCATCCGTAGAAAGTCGCTTGCCCTTGAACGAGTTCAGGAGCTGGATACCGCTGGTAGTCGTTGTAGTACATGCGCATGGCGTTTTTGAGCTGGTTCATCTCTGCTTTCAATTTGGTATCCCGCGCCCGCTCACGGGCTCCCAAGTAGTTTGGCAAAACAAGCGCTATCAGGACTGCCATAATGGCAATAGCCACCAGAAGCTCAATAAGAGAAAAACCGGTTCTCATCTGCTTTTTTCTATCCATAGTTTCCTCCTTTAAACATGGGACGTATAGGACGTAATAAGACTTATATGACAAATAGTCTTGTCCTATATGTCCTATCCGTCTTATTCGTCTTATTTTTCACGGTGTCGGTGTCGGCGGGATATTCGAACTCAAAAGAACATAGGTGTACTTTGTTGGCGGACTTCCGCTTCCGCAGGTCAGGAGTGGCGATGCGTCATAATCCGGATCATCCGTCCGTTCGAGTATTGCATAGAGTTTGTACCACTTACCGGCACTTGGATCCCTCTGATAACAGTATGACTCTTTACCGGGATCTTTCGGAAGCTTTTGCATGTAGATACTCCCCCTGCTCCATACAGATCCCCACTCACACGCTGCAGGCGTCGTACTGCCACACCCGATGATTTTTCCGGTTTCCGTAGTAGTGAGTTTTGATGCCGGATATCCGTTATAGTCATTTGCGTACATCTCCAGAACTTTTGCAATCTGGGAAAGATCGCCTTTCCGCCGCATATCCCTGGCTCTTTTTTGCGATCCCTGGAACACCGAAAAACCTAAGGTCGACAAAAACCCCAAAAGCACGATGACAATGAGGAGCTCTACAAGTGTAAAACCGGTATTGTTCTGTTGATGATTTTTTGTCTTTCTGTCCATACTTCTCTCTCTTCATAATATATACCATCCTACCACTCACACCAGGTGATTGCAGGACATACGCTGGCATGGCAACAATCCGCAGTTGTAAACCCGTAAGAGCATCGGCCGTTTGAAAAATCTTCTGACGCAAAACTATTGCAGGTCCCGGCAATATTGCATGCCCACGGACCGGTCGCGCTCTCGCACCCCGGCTCATACTGATACCCGGTCGGAGTCGGCGTCGCGTTCGGGTTGAAATCCGCATCCGTCAGGGGTCCGGGTATGGTAATCCCGTAATTGTACGCTGACCTCGTATCTGTTCCGCAGCCCATGACCCAACTGCACCCCACCATGGTAATGTCAGGATCGCCTTTATTCTCAAACTTTGCATACAGCCGGTATCCGAGACACGTATCAACCTCTCCGTCTGCATTGGTAAAAGGATAATAATAATACTTCTGTCTCGTGACCGGGTCGCACAAAAACTGATCCATATACGGAGAAAAACAAGCGCTCCCGCACGTACACGCGTCCCACTGGGCCTCTGTCGGATAACAGTTATGGTCGTTGTAGTAGTCTTCAAACATAATCCGGAATTTTTTCATGTGTTCCTTGCGCGTCGCGTCATGGGCTTTTGCCACCTGGGTCTGGTACGCCATGAGGACAGCAAGAGCAATAAGCGCTACAATCGCAACAACGATGAGAAGTTCGCCGAAGGAAAAACCCTTTTTCATCCGCTTTTGTCTGTCCATACCATCCTCATTTTATTGATAGGACGTATAGGACATATAAGACCTATACGACAAAATTTTATCCTGCGTGTCCTATCCGTCTCATAGTCATATCTTTGCTTCATGGCGTTGGCTTGGCAATTGTTTCGCTGGTTAAAACATAGTTACAATATCGTACGGTAGCATCAGAACTGCAGTCAACTGTATAGTGCGACGGATTTCCGCCAGCAGTGGGTATGTCCGGATCTTCTTCATTTTCCAGCCGGGCATAAAGCCGGTATCCTTTTCTCAGTCCGTCTATTTCCACTGCTTCATAATAATACCTTAAGCCCTGCGAGTCTTTGGGAAGTGAGGTCATATACACGGTTCTCTCATCTTCAGGAGTAGTAACATCGGTAAACGGGTCTCCCCACGAGCAGGCAGATTCAGGAAGCTCAGCGGTTCCGCACCAGAGGATTTTTCCGTCCAAAGACGGCGGGTAGACTCCTTTGTCGTTCATATAACTCTCAAGCGCTTTTGAAAGCGCACTTAAACCCGCTTTACGGTTGAAATCACGCCCTTTTTTCTGCGTGGACCGGAACATGGAAATCCCCAGGACCGCAAGGATGCCCATGATGATGATGGTGATAAGGATTTCAACGAGGGTAAAGCCTCGGGGACGGGAAAATGTCCGCCGGCCTGCGGATGGGCAGCATGAGGACTGTTTCATAAATAGAACACTCCTTCTACCAGTATGCACAGGTGTTTAATAAAATGCAAGGGAAGATTATTGAAGTTTTTTCTCAACGAAATCAACGATCTGACCGGCACAAGTAAGCGCTCTTTGGATATCCTTTATTGAAGGTTCAAATGTGATATCAAGAGGATATTTTGCTTCAATATAAAATCCGTTCAAAAATGCCATATCGTCCATTACATGAGAGAAATCAGGATCAGCCGTCATGCAAAGAGATAACATCTGCGGCAACGCATGCACCTTTGGAAAATCTATGTGGTTGGCTATAAGATATGCTTTAAGCATCAATTCTGCGGTTTGATGCGCAAAATAACACGTCGTATCTCCAAATCCATGGTTATTGTGATTGAGATGTGCTGTCGTAAGATGTCGTTTGGCTTTCTCAATCCACCGTTTGTAATCAGTTTGCATAGAGAATTTTTCCCTTGGTTTCTATATGATTCATAAACCAGCTTCCTTCATTTTTTGCTTGTGTTACTTCCTCAGGCGTATACACAATAAAATCAAACGGTATGCTCCAATTAGTGATTGATTTCCAAACATCATATTGCCGTTTTGTGATGGTACCGGATGTATCTTTTACCATAAAAAGATCGTAATCACTATCAGGTGTCGCATGTCCTTCAGCATGAGAACCGAAAAGGATAATTCTCTGTGGCTTGTAGTTTGTAATAATTTGATCTACTACTGCCTGAACGTTTAAAGGAATGGATGGGATCATATGTACAGTATAGGAAAACAATAGTGTAAATTCAAGAGGGTTTTGTGTGTACGGTAAAAATCAGCTTCAAAAGGAACTTCCTTTTGAAGCTAGTTTCGCAGAAGTTGCAGAAAAAAAGAAAAAACTATCTTTTAGAACCTAATTGATTTTGGCGCAGACGATGTAGACGCTTGCCTGATCGCTGGCGGAATTTTCAATCTGGGCGCAGGAATTCGTACCAACCGTGCAATACATATTGCATTTAGAAGGATTGTTATCGCAAAGATTAGTATTGGATGCTTTCGTACCAAAAACAACATTTTTACCGCTAGTGCAGGCAGCAGTGGCAGTACAGCCGGCGGTTGAACATTCAGCGGTCCGGGTTTCAAAAGCAAGACCAAAGGCAGCAGCAGTGATCGTGCCTGCTACATCCAGCGCCGTAGCGGGTCCCGTCGTCCCGATGCCCACGCTGCCTGCGAAATAACTTTTACCACGTGTATTTGCGGCGTAAAAATCGAATGTGCCACCAGAACTGTAAACACCGTATCCGCTGGGATTAGTAGCAAAGACAGCGTAACCATTATCACTATTGGCGCTACCATAGAGGCCGTAACCGGAGGTGGCTACATTACCAACGACACCCTTACCCCCAGTACCACCGTTACCGTAGACACCATAAGTGCCATTGCCGTAAATAGCGTAAGAAGCATCACCGGCACCTCCAACACTCAGTTTTGATAACGGTCCCCTCGTCCCGATACCGACGAGGCCGGCTCCTGATATAACCATTCTTGGAGTCGAGTTACCATTTGTGAGAAATGCGATAGGAGCGTTGTTACCCTGATATATATTTAGAGAGTTAGCGCCTCCATAAGTTGTGTATGCGGAACCATTAGCAATAAGGCCCATGACAGTACCTATAGCGTTGGTTCTAAGTACTAAGGTAGCACCGCCGCCAGAGTTAGCATTTTTTATTCCGATGCCCTCCTCTGCGGCAGTATTTGTGTAGACATCCAGAAGGTATGCCGGTTCCGTCGTCCCGATGCCGACGGTGCCGTCCACAACCAATGAGATTGCTCCTGACGGATCAAGATAATAATTAGCATCGGCATTATCAATAAATTTCAGCCCAGTGATGGTGTTGGCACCGGTTGTCAATGCAGCGTCGACTGTTATCGTCCCTCCGGTAACCCTCGGGTATGGCGTAGGCGTAACAGCAAAGACAGGCGATCGCATAAAAAAGCATGCAACCCCAGCCAAAAATAAAACATATGCGCTGTTTAAAAAACGTTTCATAGGTGTTGTTATTTCGGACATTGTACTTTTATATCAGAGCATTCATCCAGACAATGATCATCAGCGTACGTTTTGGGACACTCTTTTCGCTGAGCATCTCCATAGTGATTGCAGATGCCCAAGGGGTCGCAGGCGTACGGCCCCGGTCCGGTCGGACGGGGCGTGGGAGTTGGAGTGGATCTCGGAGTCGGAGTGATAGTGGGAGTGAGTCCGCCGGCTGGCGGAGGTCCTGCATTTTCATCACCAGCCGCTCCGCCATTTTCCTGAGCTACGGTTTGAGCTGCCTTTCCGGAATTTCTGGCATATCGCCAAATGCCGATATTAAGACCGACATACGCAAAAAAAATGAGAATACCTGCTCCGACAAGAACCATTTTCTTTTGCGCGGTGAGCGTACGGAAAAGGGATGGGGAAACGGCAGGATATTGTTCCATATTTTCTCTATATTCTCTCTAGTTAGTTAACCACGAAACAGTATGTGTGTCAATATCATTACTCATCAGCTAATGGAGTCTCTATTTTTTTAGTGCATTGAGCCATTCCTTTTTCAATTTGGAAAAATGGTGGGCATTGAGATTGAGCTCGGGCAGTTGAGTCGTATGAGAAATAATGTCTGATAACGATGAAATCAATTCCTTTTTTGTCTTTTTGGCGTGTATACAGTACAAACGCCAATCAAACTCCGGCAATCTCAACAAACTCATGATATCCAGCATATCTTTATATCCCTTACTGCTTCCTGACCGCGCCCCGTAGGCAATTTGCTTAAGAATAACCAGAATTTCCGGCTGCGGGACGCGAAATCCGCCAATATTGTGTGAAAGAGCCATAATATCCTCTGCCGGCAATCCAAGCTTGGACCAAAAAGGAACATAGATATCTATCTGTATCTCGTCAACTATTGCCTCGTATTTTGATAACCGATTGTTTTTCGTGACCGTAAATTTCTCTTTTATTTTTACTAACGATTCCATGCTGACAATAATGTCAATATCTTTTGATTTTAACTGGTGCGTATAAAGCCAGACGGCCCACCCGCCGATAAGGACGAAGTCGTATTCATGACGGAGCGCTTGGAGGGTCTGCCAGCTTTTATCAGTAACGGTGTCACGATAGTAGTCCATCGATGACTCCTTTCAGATAGGTAACAAAATCTTTGGCATACCAATCAGTGAGGTTCCACAGATCGACAAATATGTGTCCAAGGGAAAGCTCCTTGCCGTAGAGGTAAAGAAACGGATCGGCTTGCAGGATGAAAACATTTGGTTTTCCGTTTCTTGTTTCTTTTTGAAAACGGTTTTTCACTATTTCCGGGTGGCTATGATAACAATACACGCTCTCATAGTCAGCAGGCGGTTCGCCAAACCGCTGGCGGATGGCGCTATACGCAGTGAGATAAGAGTCCGGAGGCAGCTGGCCTTCAATTTCCCTGACCGGCTCGTTGAGCCTGAAAGAAAAAGCAACATCTTTTGATAACTGCCGGACATTCGCCCAGTGGTAAAGAATTTTTTCATAATCGACAATGTCAAATCCCCGTCCGCCGACCCGGATGCCTCCCAAGCGCCTGATCGGGATGAGTGCCGCGTTGACCGTAGAAGAAGAAACGCTAAAAAGCGTGGCTAATTCCTGCTGTTGAAAGCGGATCGTCCGTTTTTCGATGACCTCAAAGAGAAGGTGGCGCCAAATGAATTCGTTTTTTTTCATAGAAAAAAGACCTCAATTCGAGGATAATCGAAATGAGAGTGTTTGTCAAGTTGCCGGTTTTGTAGTATTCTAGAAATCACCATGAACATCTATCGGTTTTTCAGAAAAATGTCAAAGACGCTTCTTGTGCTCTCTTTTGTCGTTCTTCCCGTCTTTTTCCTGCCCGTCACGCGCGAGTATTTCGATACGAATAAATGGGCTTTTTTTGTCCTCACATCGCTTCTTGTCCTTGTGATGTGGACAGCTCGGCTCCTACTCACCGGAAACGCAACCGTTTCCTGGTCTGGAACAACTGTGGGGATTGGGCTTGTGACTGTTGCCGGGTTTTTTTCCTTGACCTTCTCGTCGTTTAACAAAATAGAGGCGCTCCTGTCCTTTTTGGGTCCTGTCACCTGGATATCGGCAACCGTCATCTTGTTTTTCGGCCCTTCGCTTCTCTCCCAACGGGAAAAAATACTCTTGCGGCTTGGCCTCACCGGAGTTGCCGGCCTTGCCGGCCTTGGAGCTCTGTATCAACATATAGGTCTGGGGACCATGGTTTTCCAAACCGGTTCGCCTTTTGCCGATCCGTTTTTCACGCCTGTTGGGTCAACGATCAGCCTCATCACGTTCCTCATCCTGTGCCTTCCCATCAGCATATCGATTGCCATACATGCAATACAGGAAAAAAAAGAGATGATTGCTGCCGTATCCGTGGTTGCAGCCGTGATAACCGTTTGTGGACTGGGGATGACGCTTTGGAACTATATCCCCCGTGCATCTTCCCAAATCCTTCCCCTGACGCTTGGCGTGCGCCTGATCCTCTCATCATGGGACACTATCCCCCATGCACTTTTTGGCCAAGGATCGGAAAAATTTCTTGAAGTCTTTACCCTGTTTAGGCCTACGTCCGTTAACATGACACCCATCTGGAACATCGGATTTACGGCAAATGCATCACTCCTTTTGCACATCGGGAGCACGTTTGGGATTTTGGGGCTTATCTGTTTTGTTGTTTTCCTTTTTCAACTATGGAAAGAGTGGGCCAATCATCCAGTAACATCTCTCCAAGCAATACTGTATATCATTCTGTCTCTCTTGGTTCCGCCAACCTTCATTCTGGTTTATATCCTCATCCTATTCATCCTTTCCTCCGACTCCCAACGGGAAATCCGTGTGACAACTAAAGGACTTGGCCGTTTCCTGATTGCTTTTTTCTTATCAAGCATCACTCTGTTGGGTATATTCGGCCTGTTCCGTTGGTACAAAGGAGAACGCCTGCTTTTCCAATCCCTCGAATCTGCCCAGGATGGCAATGGGTCACAAACATTTATCCTGCAGGAAGAAGCAGTCAAAACAAATCCTATGAATCCTTCGTTTCACATGAGTGTCAGCCAAACCGCGCTTCTTTTGGCTGAGAACCTGGTTCAAAACGCGCCAAGAGATGATAATGGTAAGCCTAAATTATCGGATGAAGATAAGACGCTTCTGACAAATCTCGTAAACCGGAGCATTCAGGAGGCAAAACTTGGTATTACCCTTTCTCCCGGCAATGTCCACACATGGGTCAGTCTTGCCCGGGTCTATCAGGGATTGGTCGGTATAGCAAAAGATTCCGATACTTGGGCAATTGCCAGCTATCAAAAAGCATTTGTTCTGGATCCAACCAATCCGGTCTTGCACCTTGATCTGGGAGGATTGTATATGAGCCTCGGCAGGCAGGAGGATGCAGGGAAAGAATTTATTCTTGCCGTCACCCTCAAACCCAATTACGTTGATGGATTTTATAATCTGGCAAACGTATTCAGGCAAATTGGCGATTGGGACAATGCCCTCAAAGCTCTTGAGCAGACGAAGCTCCTGATTGCCAAAGGGTCCACGGATGAAGCAAAAATCCAACAGGAAATCCTTTTCATTTTAGAGGAAAAGAAAACAAAAGGACCGTCCAAAGAACCCACATCCCTCTATGTCCCGGAACTGAAGATGCCACAACAAAATCTACAAATCTACAAATGACAAATCTACAAATCAATGAATAAATATTTAAATACAGAAAAGGATATTCATACACGCATTTACAAATTTATTCTAAATTGCTTCCGTGACGTAGTGAAACAAATTCCAAATACTATTGAAAATACTCCAATAAAACAACAACTCGTGTCTTCTCTTACCTCAATTGGAGCTAATGACCAAGAAGCTGATGCCGCAGGGTCCCGAAAAGATTTTGTCGCGAAATATATAATTGTAAAGAAAGAAGCGAAGGAAACACATTATTGGCTCTGTTTTGTTCGCGATAGCGTCATGGTGAAAGAATTAATTATTGATCCATATATTGCTGAATGCAAAGAGATACTTCTTATCGTAAGTAAAATTATAGAAAACACTCGCTAATTATTTTATTAAGTCATTCCTACATTGATTTGTTTATTTGTAGATTTGTTTATTTGTAGATTAATGTACCCTCCCCCACACCGCTCCTGCTGCAATGAAACAATACAATACCAGTCCTACAAAGAAAGATTTAACCGAAAATACCAAGCCTTTTTCATGATAGACAAACGTGAGGAACTTCCGGATGAGGAAGAAATGCACTATAAGAAGTATGAATAAGGAATAAAGAATGATGGAAACTAATTGAATATTGAAAATTGAGATTTTATTGAAAATTCCTATCCCGAGCGTAGTCGAAGGAGAAAATTGTCCGCCAGCAGGCGGATTGAAAATTTGGGTAATACTCCAAAACAATATAAAACATATTCCCAACCCCACAACTCCGATTCCAGACAGCGCAGTAACAGCTTCCTGTAGCGTAGTAGCCACGGGATCGAATTTTTTCCTCCCCTGGTACAGTTTTGTCCACCAGTAGCTTCTCCAGAAGTATTTTTTTGCTATCGGCCAAAAATCCTCAAATTCATGGCGGACCCGCACGGTGGGAGCAAAAATAATGGCATACCGCCGCGCTACCCGGTACGTAAACTCAATATCCTCAACCAGTGGGGCGCTGTATGTTTCATCAAATCCCTTCAACCTGTTAAAAACCTGCCGCTTGATTGATGCGATGCGGGTAGAAAAGAGATAGTAATATCCGCTTTTATCCCGTTCATTGATCCAGTAGCTCCAGTCGCGGAGTGCCTTAAAGTTCGGAAAAAACCTGCTGGTTTTCTGGTGTTT
>Ga0209727_1003179_pt1 | contig 10773 bp, 16 predicted proteins | sample RifGroC1_FD_183995 | JGI IMG/M metagenome (GOLD analysis project Ga0209727, IMG submission 183995) | Groundwater microbial communities from Rifle, Colorado, USA - Groundwater C1 (SPAdes) (version 2) | ecosystem: Environmental > Aquatic > Deep subsurface > Groundwater | place: Rifle, Colorado...
CCAACTCTTGCAGCCTCTTCCGGAAGAGTCCAGCCTGTATGTGCACCATAACTGACCGGGTCAATGTGTTGAATCCAAACCTCAAGTGTTGTCGAAGATATTATATTTTCCGCGTCAATTGTCTGGACGACAGGAATAATTTTAACTTGACTCTCATGTGCAGCCTCCTCCAGGACTTTGGTCAAAAGGATGGCCTTCTGACCCGAACTTTCCTCAAAAGTCTTGTAATTAACAAATATCATATTATTCCCTGTTGAATGCCAAGTATGGCATTCAACTTTCCTTTATCAAATCCCACAACTGTCTCTTTTGTCCCGTCATCCTTCACAACCGAGACAAAAGGTACCCCAAGAAAACCTCCCGATGAGGCCGCCATTTCCGTCTTTGCCGTTTCATCTAAATCCACAAGCTTCTCCGTAAATGAAAGGCTTTTTTCTTTTAAATAGTCCTTCAGCATTTTGCAGTAAGGACACGTTGTTGTTGAATAAACAGTTATTTGCACATTCTCACCTCCCGCCTACCCGTATATCTATATTACGCAGAAAAATGGCCCAAGTCTAGAAAGAGCCTTCAAGAATGTGTTTGGTGCCCACCGCGACGATTACCTTATCGTAACCGGGGTAGGCTGAAGAATTGTAACTCAGGATCCATCCGCCTTTTGCCAATTTGAAAGTTCCGAGCAAAACGGTTTTCCCATTGTTTTCGAGCCAGGCCTGATAGGCCTCTCCGTTGGGTAAAGACGGAAGGTCTGCCAAAATTTCACTTCTTGTGGCAAGTCCCATCCCGCTCCCTCCGGAAACGTCCTTAAGCTCAATGGCCTCCCGATCTTCAGGAATCATCAAACCATTAAACTTATTCCTTATTTGTTGCTGAATACTTGGGGTGGGGGTGGGAGTTGGTTTCTGGGAGACCTTCGTACGGTTTTTGATCAGAAGAACTACGGCAACAACGGCTACTACAACGATAAAAGCGGCGAAGATGTTCTTTGCTCTCATTCTGAGCGAAAAATACCACCTGGTAAGGATAATGTCAAGTTTTTGGCCAATCTCAATTAACGCAAATTAACCGCACAATTCCCGCCAGGATCAGACCAGCTTCAAATAAATTCCAAAAAGGGTCAGCACCGCTGCTATTAAAAGCCATTGGGTTGAGGCCAACCAGATATCGCGGCCCATCCAGCCTGCGACTGAAAGCAAAACAGCAATAACTGCTCCGTAAATTAGATATTTCGAAATACTGGCCTTGCTTTTTTTATCTATTTTCAATTTACTCACCCCCCTATTTATATTACCACTTGACCGAATACATGTTTAAAAGTAAATTAGTTCCTGTTGGTGAATTACGGCGAAAATCCGTAGAAGTGCCGCTACTGTTATATCCAGAGCCCAACTTTTCAGTCCCGAGCAGGAAAATGAAAAAATATCTAAAAATAATTCTTCCCACAGTAGTCATCCTCAGCTTTGGATTAATTTTTTGGCAAGCCAAGACAAGCGGCCCGGTTTCCAAAAACCAAGAAGGGGAAACTGCCAAAAAGGTATCAGCCGTCTTAATAATAAATGGTTCCAGTCCACAATCTTACGAAATATCTGAGTTTGTGGGCAAGACCGCCCTTGAGGCAACCCAGTCCGTAGCCAAAGTGGCCACAAACGGAACCGGAGAAAATGCCTATGTAACATCAATAAACGGATATACGGCGGATGCCAAGAAGCGCGAGTTTTGGGAACTTGATGTCAACGGATCCCAATCCCAAGTGGGGGCAGGAAGTTATATAATCCAAAATAATGATGAAGTTCAATGGAAAATCAGTAATTACTAAGCTAGCCCAACCGGGGATTTTAATCGCAATCGGGGCTTTCTCGCGGCTAATCCCCCACCCGGCAAATTTTGCCCCTATCACCGCCATGGCTCTTTTTGGGGGTGTTTATCTGACTAAAAAGCAGGCCCTGACCCTACCTATCGCCGCCATGATTCTATCCGATTTTTTTCTGGGGTTCGACTCCGTTCCGATGAGGCTAAGCGTATACGGGAGCTTCATCTTGGCAGTCTTGGTCGGATTCTGGGTCAAAAATCACAAAAACCCAAAACATATTATCTTTGCCTCCATCCTTTCCTCAATACTTTTCTTCATAATAACCAATTTCGCAGTCTGGGCATTCGGCAGTATGTATCCAAAAAGTGTAACGGGTCTTATGCAGTCTTACTTTTTTGCAATCCCGTTCTTCCGGAATTCCGTATTGGGCGATCTTTTTTATAGCGGAGTATTTTTTGGAATCTACAACCTTCTTCTCAATAGCTCTCCCCGCGTGGCTTTGGCACAAAAACCCTGACTCTTTCCATTTCCCTTATCACCTTGGGGTAACTTTTTTTATCCGCCGGATCAATCCCCATTAGTTTCCCAAGTTTAATCCTGATATTGGGATTTTGGGCCCAACAGCCAAGTGTCAAACCAAGATAGATTCTCTGCCATTCCTGGTCTTCCCAGAGCATGTCGATATCCCAATCAACTACCGCTCGCCTGTCCTTCTTAATTTTCTGAATGATTTTCTGCAGTTGGGGCATTTCTCGATCAACGCTCCGAATTATTCGGTACGCCAATTGAGGCCCCGTTGGACTTTCCTCATTGAAAACACCTACCAAATTAAGGTCAAGCCCCAATGCGACCGCCATGCCAATGTCTACCCTTGAACCTTCCGAAGGTTCTCCTCCCAAATTCCATAAAATATCAACCCTTCCTCCCTCCTCGGCAGCTTTATGCAAGAAATTTAATTCCGTCATAACAATGTTGTAGCCGGTTGCATCATCCTGAGGAGCGTCATCAATGGGGTTAAAAACTCTGGCACCTTGTTTATGAAGAGACTCTACGTGTTTAGCAATTTGATCCGCCTGGTCCTCCGTGACTTTCCTGACAGGAGCTAATACGTAAACACGTTCTTTCGACATATTACGTAATATACATCCACAATCTCTGAAGTCAATCTAAGGAGGAACTAGAGAATAAAAAGTCCCACCAGGCCCACTAAACCAACATAAATTGCACAGGGAATTATTACACCTTTTAGTATTTTCCTTTCCTCATTTTTTAGTCCGACCGCAGCCTCTGCTGCCATTATGTCGGCCAGTGCGATCATGTTTCCTGCCGCTGCTCCGACAAGGGCCAATGCCAAAATTTTATCTACGCTAAAATTCAGTTCCCCAGCGGCAGCGGCCAAAAAGTTGCCAAACATCAAATTGGAAACGGTTATGCTTCCTGTAAGGAAGCTCCCGAAAGCTCCAACAATTGGTGCCCAAAGAGGTAAAAAGATATTTTTAACATGAACTGCAAGAAATTCGACCATCGACGGGAGAGATTTTAAATTGTTGACCGATGTAACCATTATTTGTGAAATTGCGGACATAAAAACAATCACCCAAAATGGTCCCAATGATCTTTTAAATGCTAATTTTATGGAAGATTTGAAAAAAACCACATCTCTTTTAAACGCCAACAAAGCCACGAATCCTGCAATCATAAATGCAAAGCCCGGATTAAAGTAGGCAAATGTATGCCTAATTATTATCGGAATTTGAACCCCAGAACTTCCAAGGATAAACTTTCCGGCAATTAAAATCAGGATTAAAAGTAAATAAGGAAACATAACCCTGCCGGGAGAAAGCGTTGCGGGGCGCGGATTGTCCACAAGTTCTTTTTCCTTCCTGGGTACAAAAATTCCTAGCTTCGTAGTGGCAAACACCAGGGCAAGGCCGATTACGGATCCAATTATTGAAGGGAATTCCTGGCCGAAAGGTACCGTTAAGATTGACGGTACGCAAAAAGCGATACCGGCCCAGATAGCAAAAGGCAGGGCTTCAAAAAATTCCTTTCTACTTTCCTTCTTGCCTTTGATCAAAAACCACAGCATAAAAACAGGTACCAATATTCCTACCAAATTAATATACGCCGCAGTCAGAGGAACCGAAGCTCCTGCAAGAGAACCGAAGCCTACTTTAATTGGGGTCCCGGCGGCACCAAAAATACCAGAGGTACTATTTCCCAAAATGGCAATTATGGCAGCGTTTATAGGAGCAATTCCAAGCCCAACCAGAAGAGGGGCAACGACTATCGAGGGGGTCCCAAACCCGGCAGTTCCTTCCAAAAAATTTTCAAAAAACCAGGCCAGAAATATTACCTGTATACGAAGATCTTTCGAAATGGATTCCAGGTGGTAGCCAATGTTCTCGATAATTTTTGTTCCCCGCATAATTTCCAGGAAAAAAATGGCTCCGAAAATGATAAAAAATATATCAAGGGCCACAAAAAACCCCTTTAAAAGGGAGCCTAAAATATATGCAGGATAAACCTGCCAATAAACCGCGGCTAGGGCGATCACCAGGACTAAAGTAATAAAAGAAACCCAAATAAGCGGAGTCTTTCTCCAGAGAAGAAGTATTAAAAACAGGATAAAAGGAGAGGCTGCTAGAACTGCCGGCAAAAGAGTCATTGTTCACATTCTAAACCAAAAGTACTCAGGCTTAAAGATTCTTCCTAAATTTGTTTAATATATGCCCTGTATTTCCCTCAACAAACGCTGGTAGAGCAGGTGCGTTCTTTGGGCAACGTCCGTGTGTCTTAATATGGATGATGGAGATTTCCGTACATATTCCATACCTTCAGGATAATCATCGCCGAATTGGGTTTGTGTAAAGTCTTTAATTCTTTTATCAGGAAGAAGATTAACCCAGTGGAATTCCAAATGCTTATATTTTGGGAGTGATTTCAAATCAGCCCGTAATAGTAAACCACCAAAAATTGGCCTCGCAACTAAAGAAACCGGAACACATGTACCATAAAGGGGATTATCCGGAGTCCACCTTTCCGGATCATATGAAATGCTGGCATCACAAATTCTGGGAAGAATCTGTTCAAACTCTTTTTCTGATATTTGGATTTCGGAAAACCTAGTTCTTTCTAATTTCATACGCGGTATTTATACGTTGAATCGGGCCAGATCGTCAAGGTGTTTCATAAAACTCTCCGAAATGAGAGTCCTGTTATTCGAATAGTTTTCAAGCCACCTGTAAGTATCATTCACAAAATATTTTATTTCTTTAGTGGGAATGTTTTCCAAATCGGGGTCGTGATAATAAATTCTTCCCAAGGTCATTCTTCTGCATTTTACACAGCTACCGCACCAGTGTTTAGGACTTTTTTCCGCAAGAAATTGTGTTTCTCTCTCCCATTTCCTACGAATATTGTGAAGCTGGTGCTCAGCTGAAAAACAATTCTGCACCAAGGGCAGAATATCAATCCCCATCTCCGATTCCAATTTAAGTACCGCCCCTACTGTTTCAACATCGTGCGCGTCCATTCCTTCTACTTGAGAACTAAGACCTGTGCCTTTTATCAGTTTATTAAAAAATATCCAAGCAGGCTTATATTCACTAAAGTGAGCATCGGGCTTTGTCTGCATATCTCCCTCTATAAAAATTTTTTCAACGTTAAATTGCTCAGCCGTCATTACGGTAACCAGGGCCAAAAACATATCCCGGGTGCGCATTACGGCAGACCCGGTATTGTCAGTTCCGTTTCTTAACCTTATTTCTGTGTATGGAACCCCAAAAACTTCCGCTTGAAGCCTGCTTGCCATCGCCTCTTTGTAATTCCCTTTGGGATTTAAGTTTCTAAGGTGGGTAATCATCACTTTCTGGTTTTCGTTAAGAAGCGTCGCCACTCTATAGACGGAGTCGAGTCCTCCTGAATGAGCATTTGCATATAATACCTTTTCCGTTTTTTTACCGTTCGCTGTAACAAACTTTGGGCGAGTTTGTTCGCTACCTTTAACTATCTTGGGCGGGGTAAAACCATAATGTTTATATAACTCATCCAAAAACACCCCGTAATCGACATTAAAATTTGTTTCAATTTTTTTTGGAAAATGACGGATTACCAAGTGTGCCAGCATTACCGTACGCAGAAGTTCTTGTGAAGATAATGGAGTACCCGCACCAAAATCAACTGGTTCCTCGATAAAAAGACTCCTGTCGTTATTTGTTGCTTTAAACGTTAAACCAAACGGATTTTTTGGAGAAAGATTCACTTGGATTTGCCCGGCACGCTCGGTATTCATAAATTTCCCGATTGTAGCACTTTTAACTACTTAACTCTGCCGAGATACTCTCCTGTGGTTGTATCAAGTTGGATTTTTTCTCCAACCTTGATGAATAAGGGAACTTGAACTTCGATCCCCGTTTCGAGTTTTACAGTTTTTTTGGGAGCATTTACGGTATTGCCAGCCACGCTATCCGGAGACTCGGTTACCTCCAGGGTAACATGTGCCGGGAGTGTGGCACCTATGGCTTTACCCTTGTACCATACAATCCAGCATTTTAGGTTTGGCAAAAAATATCCGAATTGATCCTCAACCAGGGCTAGCGGAATCGAAGCCTGGTCGTAGCTCTTGGGATCCATAAAGGTAAGATCGTCCCCGTCTCTATATAAATATTCCATTTCTTTTTTCTCAATCTCGGCAATCTCAACACTTTCGCCGGTTTTATAAGTAAACTCCCCTGCAGAGCCAGTCTGAACGTTTTTAAACTTAATACGCATAACCGGTGAGCCTTTCCCTGGAGACATAAATTCCGTTTTTGTGACATAAACGGGGGCTCCTTTAAAAATAATGAAGCTGCCTTTTATGATGTTGCCTGCGTTTATTGTGTCCATCGCACGCGTATTTTACCATTTCGCCAGTGAAATGACCAAGCTCTGCTAATTACGGATGTGCCAAGATTCGGCAATCTCAATCCAGGCTCAAAGGTCAAATATTTCTCCGGCGGGAAAGAACATGGTTTCGGAGACTGAAGGAACATCCGCCGCAAGCATAATGAGTCTGTCAACGCCAACCGCAATACCGGAAACCGCAGGTAGACCTTCCTTCAGAGCTTCTATCAAGTCTTCGTCAATCGGATATTCTATTTTTCTCTGCCGCTTTCTTTCTGCCAAATCCGCTTCGAAACGTTTCTTTTGTTCCTTGGCATCCGTCAGCTCCGAAAAACAGTTCCCCATTTCTACCCCCGCCAAAAACACTTCAAATCTTTCCGCAAACCGGCCGTCTGCTGCTTTTTTAGAAAGGGATGCTTGGGAAATCGGGTAGTTATAAATAAAGTAAGGCTTTCTCAACTTCAAAAGCGCCGGTTCAATCTTGTTAAAAAATATTTGATAAAAATCTTCATCTGCAACATCCTCAATTTTAAGTCCTGCGTATTTGGTAAAAGCTTCCTCAAAACTAATTCTCGGCCAAGGAAGACTCAAATCATAACTCTCCCCCTGATAATCCCACTTGGACAAATCTGCCTTGGGGTTAACGCTTGTGATGATCTTAGTAAAAAGATGTTCAAAATCCTTCATTACGTCCGTATAATCGGCATGAATTTTGTACCATTCAAGCATCGTGAATTCCGGGTTATGAAGAGAACTTACTTCCTCTTCATTCCTGAAACACTTCGTAATTTCAAAGCAATTACCGATTCCCGCCGCAAGAAGTTTTTTGATTGAAAACTCGGGACTCATAATTAAAAACCCTTGACGTTTTAATCCTTTTGAGGTTCTGAGTTCGGTTTGGAAAACTTCCAAATTCGGCTCGATTGAAGGAATGGGCACCAAGATCGGAGTAAAAACCTCATGAAAGTTTCTATCCTTAAAAAAAGACCTAATCGTATCAATTACCTTTTCCCGGACCAGATACCGGTTAATCAGCTTCGGATTATTTTTGATTCTTTGCCAAGTGCGCATATGAGGGTATTATATATCTTGTGAGGAAAGTGATCATTGTCAAAAAAACGGGTAAAAAGGGACGCGGGGTTTTTGCCCTCAAGGATTTTAAAGAGGGGGAAATAATTGAAACGTGCCCTGTAATTAATATTACTCCCAAGGAAAGAAGGATTGTTGAAAAAACAATCTTTAATTACTACATCTACCCTTGGCGAAGTACCCTAAGCGGTTCGCTGGCCTTGGGCTACGGCTCGATCTATAACCATGCTTACTCCCCCAACGCGGACTGGAAGCAGAATTTTAAAACAAACTCCATGGTATATAGGGCAGTTAAACCCATTAAAAAAGGTGAAGAAATCACCGTTAACTATAACGGCGAGCCCGATGACCAAACCCCGGTTGATTGGTTTGAAGTATCTTGAGAGTCTATGGAGTAAACGGTTTACCGTTAAAGAGGACTTCGATCCCCCCAGTGTCTCCATCTCACAATTCATAAGTAACCCCCGCCTCCATAAACATTTGTCTGGCGATTTCGATCGGTTCTTTCCAGTGATCGGGGGAGGAATCAAAGGTTTTTTTATGTCCAATCACTTTAATTATTCCCGAATCAATAATTGATTTCGCGCAATCGTTACAGGCAACCCAGCTTCCGTACATCGTAAGCCTTCCGTTTTAACCCCGTTTCTGGCTGCATATAAAATCGAGGCATGTTCTGCATGAACAACATATAAATATTTCGCGGGTCTTTCCAACCGTTCCGGGCTTTCAACCACACCTTTCGGAAAACAATTTGTTCCCCAAGCAACAACCCTTCCGCTTCCGTCAACCAAAATCGCCCCATTTTGAGTGCTTCTATCGGTGCTGTTTTTAGCCGCAAACTCGTAAGCTTGCCTTAAGTATTCTTTGGACATTTCTGATGCTGAAGTTACAGCAACTGGATAGATTAGGCGCAAGTGGGAAAACGTGATACAATACGTAAACTATGGGAAATTTTAATAGAGATGGTGACAGGGGCGGCGGATACCGCGGCGGTTTTAACCGCGGCGGAGGCAGGGGTAGTTTTGGCGGACGAGGCGGGGGGTCTTCTTTCGGTGAGGATAGAGGCAGACGCGAGATGTTTAAAACAGTTTGCAGCAACTGCGAAAAAGAGTGCGAGGTTCCTTTTAGACCCACAAACGGTAAACCGGTTTATTGCAGTGATTGTTTTGAAAAAATGGGTGGTGGCGGAAGAGGCGATACACGGAGGTTTGATGACAGGAGCCGTGCTCCCCAAGCTCAAGGTGGACCGGATTTGGGCGCAATTAACGCCAAACTGGATAAAATTTTGAATATCTTGGAACCCAAGGTAGCTACCCCGGTTATTCCCGCTCCGGTTGTGAAAGAAGAAAAAATTGCAGATAAGGTAGATCTTTCAAAAATCAAAAAAGCGGTTAAGAAAGCAGTCAAAAAAACAGCTTCAACTAAGAAAAAATAACTGCTATTGGTCCCTTTCCCCCCGTATCGTTTCCGATTCCTGATTTAATGTTTTACCCATTTCCCTAAAAAAATCGACCATATTAATACATCTACAAGGTACATAAAAAGTTACCAGTACCTTCCCTTCCGAAACCAGTTCAGATTGAAAAGGTTTATGTGCTTCTCTATTAAGACCAATGTCTATTTCTATCCCTGAAAATTCGGTATGGCATTTTATCATCTCGCGGACACTAAGGGCTTTCGTGGTTTCCATCAAACAAGCCATTTGGTATTTGTCCGGTCCGTCAAACATACTTGGATATATCATAGGACTCAAAATGCCGTGAAACAATCGGGAGTTATAAATTCATCCGAGGAGTTTCCACGAGTAAGAACAGCTAGGCTCCCCCGGGAGGATTCGAACCTCCAACCTCGATCTTACAATAGCCCTTCTGTTACCAAAAGGATTGGACTATCTCATCACCCCAAAAGGGCGTCAGGTATATAGTCTCTACACATTTACACCTTTGTGATTTAGCTCGGGATTGACCCATTTTTAGTGGGTGTTCCCCGAATTAGCCTGATTTTCACTTCTAAATTGCTTTAGAAGGCTGCCTAATTTGACAGGATCTCGCTCTACCGTTGAGCTACAGGGGATTATAAAAGAACGCCTGATTATATCAAATATTAAGTTCGGCTGGAAGTTCAAATCTCAAAAATTTGAAATACCCAAGGATCTTGTAACCATCCAAAAAGCGTGATATAAACCTGCTATGGCAGAAAGATCTCAGGGAAATCCTATCGGTGATGAATGGGATAGTGGAAACTATGATAGTTTTTTTAATCAGGGTTTAAGTGCAATGGACCCAAGGTTTGATCATGAATTAAGAAGATACAGAACATCTTTAAATGATAAGCCGGGGTTGCGGGAAAGAATAAAACAAATTATTGAGAGTGTAGGTTCAAAATTAAGGGTGCGTAAGTGAATTCCCTATTTTTCCCAAACGTTGTATAATCCACTGATCGGTATGTCGCTAATCTGGTTGAAAAAACAAGTCCAAGACCTCAAAGACCAACATCTCTACAATAACATTCTGACTATTGAGAGCGCGGTCGGACCCGAAATTAAAATTGGTGGTAAAAAACTTCTGAACTTTTGTTCCAATAATTATCTTGGTCTTGCCAATAACCCCGAAATGAAAAAGGCTGCAATTGCCGCCATTAAAAAATACGGAATTGGTCCGACGGCAGTCAGAACCATAGCAGGAACAACTGTTTTGCATAAAGAACTGGAAGCTGCCCTTGCCAAATTCAAAAAAGCTGAAGCAGTAATCACTTTTCAAAGCGGATTTAGTGCAAATACCGCCGTTATCCCGGCACTAGTAGGTGAAGGGGATTTAATTTTTTCCGATGAGCTTAATCATGCAAGTATTATTGACGGATGCAGGTTAAGCAAAGCCGAAGTAATCAGATACGTTCATATTAACCCGGTCGATTTAGAGGAAAAATTGAAAGCAGCGGATAAAAAAACTAAGAAATTAGTTATCACGGACGGGGTATTTTCTATGGACGGC
>Ga0209727_1003180_pt1 | contig 10771 bp, 10 predicted proteins | sample RifGroC1_FD_183995 | JGI IMG/M metagenome (GOLD analysis project Ga0209727, IMG submission 183995) | Groundwater microbial communities from Rifle, Colorado, USA - Groundwater C1 (SPAdes) (version 2) | ecosystem: Environmental > Aquatic > Deep subsurface > Groundwater | place: Rifle, Colorado...
GTCTGAACGAGGCCCTGAAGTTCTTCAGCCGTCCGGAAAGCAAGATCGCTATCCATAATATTTCTGTCCAGGTCAGCGATATCGGTTGGGCTCCGAACAGCGATGTGATGGTTTTTGAACCGCCGCACATGCCGAAAGACCTGATAGCCGGCGCTTTGCGTCAAAAGATTGCAAAGATGCTTCTTGACCCGGTCGAACTCCAGAAAATAAAGAAAGCCCTCGATCTTCTATAGACCGAGGGCTTTTTCATTGAGTCAAGAAAGAGCAATTAATAACACTCCTAAAACCATTAAGATCGAACCCAGGAGTTTGGGTTTAATGTTACGTTCCTTGAAGGCGATAAACCCTAGGATAACACTGAAGAGAGCGCTGGTTCTTTTAAGGGAGATGACGTAGGGCACTATTGTTAGAGTCAAAGCGATCATTTGGAGAAACAGGGTCAGGGCGGCGAAAAAGCCGGCTATTAAGAGAAGTTTATATTTAGACTTTATCTCAATTAGTTTTTGAGTAGATTTATACCAAATCAGGGGGAGAAGCATTAATGCCATTAACGACAGAACTATAATATTTCTAGTAATGGGGTTGGAGTTTTGAACAGCAATCTTATCAAGATTAGAAGTAATAGCATAAATAAAAGCTACTAAGAGAACTAACTGTCCACCTTTATTTTTGATGAAAGCCTTAAAGGGGCCGAAGGCGCCTTCACTTTTTCTCATTTCCAAGAAATAAGTTCCGCAAACGATTAAAAGGACTCCTAAGACACCGATTAAATCAGGAAATTCGCCGAGCATTAAATTAGATGTAAGAATTAAAAATACCGGAGTAAAAGAAAGAAAAGGCATGGTCAAAGAAAGCTCTCCGATATATAGTGCTTTCATTAATAAAACCAAGGCAATAACATTCAGCACCGAAGTTGTAAGAGCTGACCACCAGAAAGTAAAATTGAGCGGCGCCAAATCAAACCAGAAAAGAGCGATAAGAAAATAGGGGAGAGAAAAGGCGGCGTAAGCGAAAGCAACTAGATAATAATTAACACCCTCCAGAGCTTTTTTACTTACTGTGTTTTGTAGGGCAAAGAAAAGCCCGCTAAGAAGTCCTAAGATAAGCCACATATAGTTTTATTTTAAAAGAAAATCGTCTAAATTAAAAGGCTGGGGTTTAAGGCCCCAGCCTTTTTATAGCTTCGCTTAAAAAAATAACCAATGAAAGAGCTTCTAACGGCGGAGCAGGATTTTTTTCTTCTCCTTCAAAATAACGGATAGCTTTGGCGATATGTCGGTTCATCGGCTTGTCTTCCACTTCTATCCTGTTTATCATGACGCCATCTTTATAAATAAGCACTTGTCCTTTGTATCTTGGCCAACCGGGAATCGGCTCAAACTGGCCGATGATTTTATAAGGACCGTCTTCTAGAACCATTATGCGGTATCTTGTAGGATCGCCGAACGGAATGGTGGTTGGGGTATAAGTTTCCTGCAAAGGGTGAAGAATATCTCCGTCCATGGCGGAAAGAATTGTTACTTCGCAGTCGTCTTCTGTTCTGTAAACGATGCGTCCTTTGCCTTGCCGCGGAAGTATTTTTCCGGAAGGCAATTTCATATCCTCCAATGAGACGTTTTGTATTACTGCCGGCGATCTTTTATCGCCGGTGGCAGTAATGGCCGTAAGGCTGTGGGGGACCTCCAGGGCAAAGACGCCAAGCTCTTCGTCGATAAATCGTCCATTGACGATATCTTGCATCCGGTTTTTAGATTGTTCCATTACGATACTGGGATGGAATACTTGGTACTTTTCGCATATTTTCCGGATTATTTCAACCACCAATGAAGAAGCATAGGTGTCTTCCGTGCAAATTTTTGCGTTCGAGAACCTTTTCAACAGTTTTCTCATCTCCGGAATTTGGCTCGGTTGGCATATTGGTTTTTCAACCAATATTTTTTCAAACCCCATTTGTAGCAGTTTTTTCATCATCGGATAATGGCTTTCATCCGGGACGCAAATGTCCCAAAGGTCAACTTCTTTTAACAACCCAAGCGGCAAAGAAGCAATGTCCGAAAAGGCGGGGAAACCTTCTTCTTCCGCCTGCTTTCGTTTAACGAGGTTTATTTCGATAACCGCTATGACCGTTGCCTTTTCGGCAAAACACTCTCGATGCATTTTGGCCACATTGCCGTTGCCAACCTGGATAATCCTCATTGAGCCCATTTTTCCTCCGATCTTTCTTCCAAATTTTGGTAAGGTGCGATATAAAACTATAACAAGATTTTTCTTCTGTGTCAAGCGAGAGCGTTCCGCACTTAAGGGTTGACTTTTGAAGATAAATACATCTATAATAGGATATAGAGTTTTTATAATAATTAATAATCAACTTCACATGTTTAAGCGATTTACCAAGATAGGCGTTGTCGGTGTCGGAATGGTGGGAGGGTCAATGCAGCGGTACTTGGAGAAAAAGCAGGGGCTAGAGATTTTTTTATACGACAAGGGTAAGGGATTGGGGTCTCCCGATGATATCAATAAGGCGGAGATTATTTTTGTGTGCGTGCCTACGCCCTACCAAAAAGACGGCAAAGGGTTTGATCTGTCTTACGTTGAAGAAACCTTGGACATGCTTCGGGGCGAAAAAATAGTGGTGATTAAGTCCACGGTTTTGCCCGGTACCACAGAAATGCTTCAACAAAAATATCCCCAACACCAGATTCTGATGAATCCGGAGTTTTTGACTGAAGAGACAGCTGATCAGGACATGCTTTATCCCGATAGGCAAATCGTCGGTTACACCGAAAAAAGCCATACGGTGGCTGGAGACGTGATGCAATTGTTGCCGTTGGCTCCTTTTGAGAGAATGTTGCCGTCAACCGAAGCGGAAATGGTAAAATATTTCGGCAATACCTGGTTTTCGGTCAAAGTCAGCTTTGCCAATCAAATGTACGATTTATGCCAAGCCGTCGGGATTGATTACGACCGGATGGTGGAAGCGGCGGCTGCCGATAAAAGAATCGGCCGAACCCACCTTAATGTTTTTCACAAAGGAGCGAGAGGTTACGGCGGCAAATGCTTGCCCAAAGACACCAAGGCTATTATTCAATTAGCTAACGCCAAAGGCGTTGATTTAAAACTCCACAAGGCGGCTGAAGAAATCAATAACGCCTTGATGACTATGCAGGGCATTGACGATCCGGAGAAAAAAGGCATGAGGCCGGGTTTTTAATTTATTATTATGCCCGGTAGTGAAAATTCGACAACTCTTGAGTTGTGAGCAAAACTGCAGGGGCATAAAACACTAACAAACATAATTATTAATTAGAGACGACAGATAGTTTGACCGAGTTAAACAACTGTCGAATTTCTACTACCGGGTATGGCAAAGATCCTAGTCACTGGCGGAGCCGGCTTTATCGGTTCTAATCTCGTTGATGCTCTTATCGAGAAGGGGCACGACGTTTTGATTATCGATAATTTAAGCACCGGGAAGAAAGAAAATATCAATCCCCGTGCCAAATTTTTCGAAGTGGACTTGAGAGAACTGGATAAAATCAAGCCCATTTTTCAGGGCGTTGATTTTGTTTTTCATGAAGCAGCGCTGGCCAGAGTAGAGCCATCAATAAAAGATCCGATAACCTATAATGACAATAACGTTAATGCAACTCTTAATGTTTTAGTGGCCTCTAGAGACGCGAAAGTGAAGAAAGTGGTTTATGCTTCTTCTTCTTCAATTTACGGCGATCAGGACGTCATGCCCTTATTGGAAGATATGGTTGCTGAACCAACCAGTCCTTACGGATTACAGAAATATATCGGCGAGCAATATTGCCGGGTCTTCAGTTATTTATATAAACTGCCCACTGTTTGCTTGAGATATTTTAATGTTTATGGCCAAAGGATGGTCACTGAAGGGGCCTATGCTTCCGTTATCAGTATTTTCGGTCATCAAAGACAAAAAGGTGAGCCAATGACTATTACTGGCGATGGCACACATTTGCGAACTTATACTTTTGTCGGCGATATAGTCAGAGCTAATATTTTAGCGGCTGAAAGCGACATTGTAGATGGCTGGGCCATTAATACGGGCCAAAGTACAGAATACAGCGTTAATGAAATTGCCAAGATGTTTGGCGGACCAACGACCAATATTGCGCCAAGAATTGAGCCGGTCAGAAACTTATGCGGTAACAGTTTGGCTAAAAAGCTATTAAATTGGGAGCCAACCACGGATTTACCCCAATGGTTGCCTGTTTATAAAAAAGAGATGGGGATAAAATAATGCCAAGTAACAAAAAAATATTAATTACCGGCGGGGCCGGCTTCATCGGCTCACATTTAACAGAAAAACTCTTACAAAGGGGCGAGGAGGTTTTTGTGGTCGATAATTTATCCACCGGCAGTTCGGAAAATATCAAACAATTAGAGAATAATCCGAAATTTCATTTTATCAAGGGTTCGGTTTTAGACAGAGACTTAGTAGTGCAAACCGTAGCGAAAGTTGATGAAATTTACCACCTGGCGGCGGCGGTGGGAGTCAAAACCATTATTGAAAAGCCGCTGGAATCTTTTTTGGTCAACATCGACGGCACGAAAAACGTTTTGGAAGCGGCCGATATCCGCAAGATCCCGGTTCTGATTACCTCCTCCTCGGAGGTATACGGCAAAAATGAAAAACTTCCCTTCAAAGAAGAAGATGATAGAATTTACGGATCGGCTTATCACGACCGCTGGGGATACGGCTTGTCAAAGGGTAGCGACGAGTTTTTGGGTCTAGCTTATTTCAGAGAGAAAGGGTTGCCAGTGGTGATTGTACGCCTTTTTAACGTCATAGGTCCCAGGCAATCCGGATCCTATGGCATGGTGGTACCCCGTTTCATTAAGCAGGCCTTAACTAACGAACCTCTTGAGGTTTATGGTGACGGAGATCAAACCAGATGTTTTGGCTATGTGGGTAGCGTGGTCAATGCTTTAATTGAGCTGATGGGGAACAAGGAAAAATCATACGGCCAGATTTTCAACGTAGGTTCGGATGAAAAAATCAGCATCAAAGAGTTAGCGCAAAAAATCATTCAATTGGTGCCCAAAAGTAGCTCAAAAATCAAATTGATTACCTATGCTCAGGTCTACGGTGCAAACTTCGAAGATATGCGCGATCGCCAGCCGGATCTTTCTAAAATCAAAAAAACCATCAACTATCAGCCGATTTGTTTAGCAGAAAGCCTGCAAAAAACCATTGATTATTTCCATGCCCTCTAAAGTATGTTTTGCTTCTATTGATGTTGAACAGGACCTCGGCAGCGGCTTCCGGGGCGTAGAAAGTTTAGATAAAATTCTAAACATCTTTAAAAAATACAATATTCCAGCCACTCTATTTGTGACTGGCGAGGTGTTGCAAAAATATCCGGAGAAGTTCCAGGAATTGGCACTTTCATATGAAATCGCCAGCCACGGCTTTACCCACCAGTTCTGGAATACATTGAGCCCCGAAGAGCGTGCCAAAGAACTCGACAATTTCATCAGCCTTTACCGCAGCGTTTTTAAAAAAAGCCCTGTAGGGTTCCGGGCGCCTTCGCACGTCATCGACGAAGAGGCCACCGACCTTCTCGCCCAGAAAGGTTTTTTATACGACTCGAGTGTCGTGCCGCACTACCCGCCTTTTAAAAAATATCGTGGCTACAAAGGCAAAGCGCCCTTATTGCCTTTCCGGTTCAAGGGCACAAACCTTTTAGAGATACCGGTTAGGGGACAGCTTTGGGGGATTCCTCTGGCCGGCGCCTGGATCCGCAGACTGCCCGTTTGGTTTTATCGCATTTTGTTCTTTTTCCATCAGCCGGAATTTATTACCTTAAATATGCATTCGTGGGATATTCTTGATAAAAGATTTATCGGAAAATTGGAAAAAATCATCGGAATTTTAAAGAAAGAAAAGTACCAATTTAAAAATGCCGAACAATTTTAGGAAAATCGAAAATCAGGAAGAATGGCGAGCATTATTAGGTAAGGTCTTGTTCAAGACCTTCTTTCATTCTTGGGAGTGGGAAGAGTTTTTGGAAAAAAACTTCAAGTGGCTGAAATTCGAACGTTATAATTGGCGCAACCAGGCGCTTTTAAGCTTAGCCAGGGTTAAAGTTTTCGGCAAAGAAAAATTAATTTCTCATCCGTTTTGCGAGTATGGCGGCCCTTTGCCGCTGGTTGATAAACTAGCTGATGACGAAGGGTTCAAACAAGATCTTTTCTCAGAATTTAAAGACCAGGTTAAGATCAGTTTCCACCCTCAACTATTAAATTACCTGCAAACTGCACCTAGAGTAGATTCGCACTCGTCTGGCAGGGTGAGTTATTTAGTAGAGAGAACCCTTGATTTGAGAAAAACTACCCGCCACGAGATAGAAAAAGCTAGGGCCAATAATCTTCAGATTGAGAAATGCTCAAATCAAAAAGACCTCAAAGATTTTTATAGTTTGTACGTCAGAGGCGCAAAAAAACACCGAATCCCGGCTTACCCTTTTTCCTTTTTTGAATATTTTACCAGATCGCCTGATTCGGAAATTATTTTAGCCAAAAAAGACGGCAGGGTAGTGGCTGGCAGCGTCTTTCTGTTCTACGACAAGTTCGCCCACTATTTTCAAAACGCGGTTGATGAAAAATACAAAAATTTAGGCGTAAATTACTTAATTTTGTGGGAGCAAATTAACAAATATCTGGCAAAGAATCTAGTTTTTGATTTTGGCGGAACTAGGATCGGTTCGCCCCTAGAAATTTTTAAAAAAGGCTGGGGTGGCAAAGAATATCCTATTTTTGAACTGAAAAACTACTCTGAGGGACCATCGTTGCGCCAATCAAAATTAAGAAACGTTTTTAATTGGCTGCCGCCATATTTGATTAAAAAATACAGCCCCTACTTGCTTAAGTATAGATTATGAAATCCAATAATCAGCGGGGACGAAAACAGAAATGGGAAGAGAAAAACCGGGGATATAAATTAAGCCCGTCTCGTGAAGCCAATTTCATTTTAGCGGTTGAAAACACCCTTAAGCTTTTGAAAAACAAAAGAACCGGCAGAGTGCTGGATATCGGGTGCGGCTTCGGAGAGATTGACATTCTTTTGGCCCGAAAAACCAATTTTGAGATAACTGCTTGCGATATTTCAAAGGTTGCCATCAAGTTCGCCAAAGAAAACGTTAGGAAGGTAAATCTTGAAAAACGGATAGAGATCGAGGAAAAGGACGTTTATGACCTCAAATATCCCAACAATCATTTTGATATTGTTTTGAGTTTTGGTTACGTTTCGGCGGCCACATATCCCCGGGCGCAAAAAGAGATTGCCCGAGTTTTAAAACCAGGAGGAATTTTAATTTGCGATTTTATAAATTGCTTATCTTGTTATAAAATTTTCAATACTTTTGGCAGAATGCTAAAAAAACAAAAGATTGCTTATTACGTTTCTTTGGCCGGAATTCGCCGAGAATTTAAGAAAGCGGGTCTTATTTTTACCAACCAGCGACTTTTTAATACTTATCCTCCGGTGAATATAGGCTTGAGCCACTCAACCTTTATTTTGTTTGAGAATACGGTGGGCGAGGTATTCAAGAATTTTTTAGGCAGGGTAAGATTAGTCAGTTTTAAAAAAATCAAATCTTAATATGTTTTTTGTCCATCCTCAAATAAAATTAAATAAAGTAATTAAAGCTGGATTGTCTTTAGTAGAGCCCGTTGACTTGGAAAGAGTCGCTAGGCGTCTTTCTCCTTTTCTGCCGGAAAAGCAATTTATTTTCACCGACATGGGTCGGACGGCTTTCCGACTGATAATTGAGAAATTTAATTTGCAAAACGCCCAAATCCTTTTGCCCGCTTACATCTGCGATATTTTCTACCCCATTTTTAAGGAATACAATATCAAGCCCATTTTTTTGGATATTGATTTAAGCACTTTCCATGTCCAGCTGGCAGAAATTAAACAAAAAATAAGCACAAATATCAAGGCGATTTTAATTTGTCACACTTACGGTTTGCCTATTGATATCGGAACGATCCGCGAAATCGTGGGCCGGAACGTAATTATCATTGAAGACTGCGCCCACTCTTTCTTTGCCAAAAAGGGCGGTAACTATACGGGTAATTTCGGCGATGTTTCCTTTTTCAGTCTTTATAAGCAATTCCCGACGCTGCGGGGCGGAATGCTGGCTTGTCCCAAAGATTGGGACGTTAAACTACCGAAAACTTATTTTAACTTCCGCGATTTTATATCTTTCTTAAACTATTTTTGGCCGTTCGCCTTCTTTTTCAAAAAATTCGGTGCGGGGTATGCTCGAACCCATCTCCGCGAAGAAAAAATGTCCCGACCTAGCGGTATTATTAAAGCCTCATTGAGCCTTTTTAACGATTTTTTTGGCGACCGCCAAAACTCTTTAATAGAAAGGAAAAAACTAGCTATGCTTTTTCAGGAAGAACTTAAAAAGCTGGGTTTTGAGGTTCAGGAATCGGCTGACAATGTTTTTTGCTATCTTTCCGCATTAGTTCCCAAAAATATTCGAGACAAAAGGGATAAAATTGTCCAGGAATTGAAAAAATACCGCGTTTTCTGTACGAGAATCTGGAACGAGAAATACGTAATTATTTTAAACGAAGATGTTCAAAAAGAGTATCAAATTAACCCCGCTGATTTCCCCAATACCCTGGAAGCGGCTGAGAGAATCATTAATTTTCCACTGCAAAACCATTACACCGAGAAAGACGTAAAAAAAATAGTAGTAGCGCTTAAAAAAGTAATGGCCAATTTATGAAAGTATTGATGCCAGCCACCCACTATTATCCAGTGATCGGCGGGATAGAAACCTGGACTCGCAATATCGCCGAGAACGTTGCTAAAACAGCCGAGATTTTTGTGGTTACGGGAAAAGTCATAAATCAGCCCAAGAAAGAGCAATTGGGCAATCTTCAGATCGTCAGAACTTCGCTTTTTACTCTTAAAAATTTATCCCACTCTCCTTTGTTTTATACGCTGTCGTTGCTGCCCTTAGTTTTTTTTAGATCGTTGTCTTTAATAAAAAAAGAGAAAATTGACGTAGTACATTGTCAGGGATTTTTGAGCAGTTTTTTAGGGTTTTGGTTACTTAAATTCACCGGCGTGCCTTATATTGTGACGGTTCAAAGGATGGAGGCCAAACACAATCATCTTAAAAAATTTATCTATCGCCACGCCGCCGCTTGTATCGGCGCCTCGCGGGCTATTGGAAAATATTTCGAAGAGATCGGCTGCAAAAATGTTGAAATTATTCCCAACGGCATTGATCTAAAAAGATTTGAAAATTTAGACCGCAAAAAAGGCGACAAATTTAGCATTATGACGGTAGCTCGTCTTGAAAAAGTTAAAGGTGTAGCATACTTGATTCGAGCAATGACCGGTTTACAATTTTCCAATTTTGAATTATTGATTATTGGAGCCGGTTCGGAAAAAAGAAATCTAGAAGAGTTGGCAGAGAAATTAGGTTTAAAAGATAAGGTGAGGTTCTTGGGCGAGATTCCCAATGAGAAAATACCGTCTTATTTAACGCTGGCCGATTGTTTTGTTTTACCATCCCTAAGAGAAGGTTTTGGCATCGTTGTTTTAGAAGCGCAGGCGGCAGGAGTTCCGGTAATCGGCACTAAGGTTGGCGGAATTTTAGATTTAATCGAAGATGGTAAAACTGGAATTTTGGTTAGATCAGGAAGTTCCGAAGACATCTCCCAAGCTATATCCAGGGTTTATGCAAATTTAGATTTCAGCCGAAGTTTGGTGCAAAATGCTAAAATTGAGTTAGAGAAATATAGCTGGCAAAACATTGCTGAAAAAGTTTATGAAACTTATCTTCGCTACGGGCATATTTCCTCCTGACATTGGGGGACCGGCAACATATGTAAAAAGATTGGCCCAAGAACTGCACGGGCGAGGTTTTGATATCCGGGTAATCACTTATTCTGGCGCCAAAGATAGAGAGTATGATTTTCCGGTGATTAGGGTTTCTAGGAAGTGGCCTGCGGGCATAAGGCATTTTGTTTACTTTCTAAAGCTTTTGAGATCAGCTGGAAACTGCAATGTTATTTACGCCCAGAACGTAACCAGCGCGGGATTACCCGCCTTATTGGCGGCTAAATTACTGAGAAAGAGGCTTGTTTTGAAGATTGTCGGAGACGCCGCCTGGGAGCAGAATAAGGGCTATCTAAGGGCCGTACAAGAGGCTGTGGCGAGGTTTGCGGGCGGCATCATAGTTCCGAGCCTCTATCTCAAAAAGAGGGTTATGGGGTGGCGCGTGCCCGGAGATAAAATAGTAGTGATCTATAACGCTCCGGAGCCGCGGGAAGACTCCCGCCTTTTAGATATTTCTAAAAGCGAGGCTAAACAGAAACTCGGATTGTCGGGAAACATTATTTTATCGGTCGGCAGATTTGCTCCCTGGAAGGGCTTTGCCGAACTGATTAGCGTTATGCCGGACCTGCTTAAAGAAAACCCCGCGTTTTATCTGGTTATTGTAGGGGACGGTGGAGAAAAAAATAATTTAGAGTTTAAGATTAAGAATTTAGAATTAACAAATAGTGTAAAACTAACCGGCACTGTTCCTCATTCCCAGATGCCACTTTATTTTAAAGCAGCCGATGTTTTTGTTTTGAATTCGGGCTATGAAGGTTTGTCCCACGTCATCTTAGAGGCCATGCAGCACGGGGTGCCGATTATTGCGAGCGCCGAAGGCGGTAATCCTGAATTGATTGAAAATAACGTTAACGGTCTTTTGGTGGAATATAAAAATCA
>Ga0209727_1003190_pt1 | contig 10753 bp, 17 predicted proteins | sample RifGroC1_FD_183995 | JGI IMG/M metagenome (GOLD analysis project Ga0209727, IMG submission 183995) | Groundwater microbial communities from Rifle, Colorado, USA - Groundwater C1 (SPAdes) (version 2) | ecosystem: Environmental > Aquatic > Deep subsurface > Groundwater | place: Rifle, Colorado...
TCTGTGCCGAGTGTAGTTGTGATCTTCTTGCGGTTGCTCCCTGCAAATAGGCAGATAGTGTTCACATCCCAAATATCTGGCTGTCTCATCTCTACTCCTCCCCTTTCGTCTCTGCCGCGAGGGCGGCTTCAAAACCACAAGAGCATTTTTTACCTAGTCCTTCGCCCATGTTGCAAGCACAACCAGAAGAATGCCAGCCGTACAGCGCAAACGCCTCCCTCAGCCCCCTCTCGCGCTGCTCGGCGGCTTCGGCGCGCGCAAACTGGATGTTATAGCAGCCCCTCCACAGCGTCACCTCCTCCCTCGCCTGCGACAGCTCCGCATCCAGCCCTGCCTTTTCTTCTGCGTGGCGGGTGAGGGCGGATTCGGCTTGCCTGTAATCGGAAGCGCGATCCTCATAGAGTTGCTTGAAATCTACCAGTTCTCTCCCCTGCTCCTCGCAGAGTTGGGTGAGGCGGTCGAGTTCATCGGCCACCTTATTGAAAAATTCGCCGCTCATCCCGTTGCCGTAGTTTGCCAACTTCTGCGCTCTGAGTTTCCCCTGCAAATCCATGTTGCCTCCTTGGGCGGTCACTTGCCGCGCTGCATCTTCACCCTACAATGACAGCACGTAACTTTTGCGGGGTCGGTAGTCACCGTGTCACTGTCCTTGTGGACGGATATTGCAGTCTCGCTGTAAGGGTTGGCGCATCCAAGATATCTCCATACGCTGCTGCGCTTGCTGTGCAGATAAAACGGGTCTTGCCCCGCGAGATGAACTCTTCCCTTTTTCACACTCCCCCCCCTTGCCCCATTCCCGCCCTGTTATCCCTCGCCCCTGCCAACGGTATGCGCTTTGGCTAGATCGTGCCCGTTTGGGCTATCCTTGCGCGTCCTGCGGTGGTTTCATGCCCTTGACGTTGCCCTCTGCGGTTTTAGCGGCGGCTTTTTCCTCTTTGGTCGCCAATCGGCAGTAGCCCATTGCGGACCTGATAATCAGCGGCTTGTTTTTCTTCCACGGCTCACATGCGTACCTGCTGCTGACTACGGAGCGGTTCCCGTTCCACGAATAAGTAACTTTCCCCTTTTCGTGGTCGACTTCTAAAACCCTCACCTCGTAAAGTGACAACGTGTTTATGGTCGTGTTGCCCATGCGGTGTTTGCGAATGTCGTAAACCACCATCCCCGGCTTCAAGCTTTCAAACTTCATCTCCCCTCCCCCTTCTTCTTCCTCGCCTCGTTCGCCTTCTCCAAATTCGCCAACTGCGCCGCCTTCGCCTTCGGGGTCCGCTTGTTGCTCATGCTACCAAGGACGGCGGCAGGGTTTATCTCGTCTACGTGGCCGCAGACGGTGCAGGTGTGTTTCATGGGGTCTCCTTTGCTCCTTTTATTTCCATGGCTAAACGAACAGCCGATTCACTAAGTTTTTCCCCCGCTCTTTTAGTTAGCCGGTAAGTTTGCCCTTTGTGGTCCAAGTTCCAGTACATGCCTCGACCGGTAAGCCCATCGCTAGCATATCGTTTATATGCACCTAATGCCTTAAGTTCACTGGCAATCTGTCTGCCACTGCGAATGGGGTTTCGTAGTTCTGCCAACTCTTTTTTTAGGGCGCAATTTTCAGCTATCAATGAATCTATCAATTTGTTATCCAGTTTTGTGCGGGCCATGGCGTCCCCCTTGGTGTGCTTCATCGTTAATAGGAGATTACCACCGGAGCGCTCCGGTGTCAACGCCTTTTGCAAATTATTTTAAACGCCCCGGCTGCGTTTAGATTGCCAGGGACATTTGCGGTTGATCCCAAACCGCCGCGCTGTTGTGCGACTCAATCCTTGCCGCGATAACCTCGGCCCTCTGACTTGCAGTCGGTGGGACGTACATTCCAAATCGGGACAGTGAACCACTGTTGATAGTGGCGTTGCAAGAGTCAGCAGACGATAACGGGAGCCGGGAAAATATCAGCGGGTCCAACATCCGCAGCCCATGCAGTTTGCATTTAGGCCGCCCCTTGCTGTCACACATCGCCGCCATGACTTCGCCCATCCGGTTCCACCATGATTGTGTGCCGGGGTTCGGCCATTCACCACTTGAACCTATAGCCACACGCGGCCAGGTTTCGGCCAATTGTGCGGCGTACTCTAGCGACTCATGCAGATGATATACCGGGACGCCGTAAGGCGCTTTACGGCCATACTGAAAGTTGAGACAGCGGTTTTCATCTTCGGTGCCGCCAATCACGTCAGGAATAAGCCACCAATCAAAGCCGGGGTGTTTAGACCAATGCTGCACCCATTTAAGGTAGGCGTCCCAATCAGGGGTTTTGCCGCCGCGCCACATGGTAAAAGCTCCGTTGTCCAAAACGAAGGATGCACAGGCATCAGCCACTATCGGCATATCTTCGGGGTTGGCGTATGAAACCAGCGCGTGACGGCTTCTAAGAAAACGTGCTGCATCGGGTCGAGTCGCCCCGCATGGTGTACCGTGATATGCAATCATTTGCTCTCCTTGGTTTGCAAACGCCCTGGCTGCGCCCTTTTCCGCGACAAGCACGCCCGCACCTGGGCGGGGTCGTCTAGAATGTGCGAGGTATATTCGCTATTGCTCCACAGCTTGTACCTGTCCTCTGGCGGCGTCTCCGGCCATAAGCGGCGGATTTCCTCATCCGAGCATTCCCACACCTCTTGATCTAGCACCTCATGCTTAACCATCAGTAACCCCCCGTATCTTCGTCCTGCTCAAAATACCTCTTATATTCCCCGAAATAGTCAATGGGCCGAGAACCGTGAACACTCAAATATTGCAGCGAATCGGAGTCGTAAAAAAGCCCATACTTCCCCTCAACTCCTTCCTCGTTGCGGCTCTTATCGCAAACCAATATTGCATCCGGCATGGTCATAATATCTTCAATCTTTTTCCCTTTCGGCAATTCCACTGCTTCCCCATTTCGGTACGACTGCATAGTTTGCTCTTTCTTTTTGTTGCGCCACACTGAAAACACGTTGAAGGCAAGGTCGGTTAATGCCCCTGTCCCCTTGATAGCCATTTTCCCAGCGGGTATGCTTTCATCTTCCTTGCGGGGGTGAGCTATCAGGTGGATATGTGCCCCGGTAGCGTTTGCCCAATCGCACAGCTTTTCCATTATGGCTTTTTGCCCGTTGTAGTCGTCCTCACTCAGCCCTAGCTTCATAAGAGAATCAATCAGGAAGTGGCGGACCCCATGCCGCTTAAACGCATATTCAAAAACATCTAGCAAGCGATCCGTTTTGCCCGTCCCTACAAGGGCAAACAGCCAAATCTTGTCAGACAGCCACTCTAGCGATTCATCTATGGTCTTTTGAGTCGGCTTCTTGTGAGCTGTGGCTTGCCTGACTATGCGAGCAAGAGTCGTTGCCGGGGCCATTTCAAACGAGGCAATACAAGCCTTTTCGCCTTGCAGCGCACCGGCAAGAATTACTTGCCCCCACATCAGGCTTTTACCATGGCCGTTGCATCCGGTAATTATTGAAACCTCCCCCCTGCGGAAACGAAAGGGTATCTTTGGCCATGGCATATCAAAGCCCGGCACCTTTCCGCCTGGTGGGTAAAATTGGTCTATTACGGCTTGCGTGTAGTCGCTGGTTCTTTTCAGCTCCTCCGGTTCGATATACCGTGCCTCCCTAAAGCAAACGGCGATCTCCTTTTCTGTAACGCCAGACTGCAAGCACTCGTTAGCATCCTTTTTGGGAAGGGTCACTATCCGACAACGGTGGACTCCTAGCCGTGATACCAATTCCTCAACGGCAACGTGTCCCTCCTTGTCGTTATCCATGCAAAGGTAAATGGTTTCAAACCGCTCCAACTCATCCCAATCATAATCAACCCACTGCTGCTTTTCGCCCTTGCCAGCTCCGAAAGGAACCGAAACGGCGGGGTGTCCATACTGGTGCAGCGTCATAGCGTCAATCTCGCCCTCGGCTATGACAATCTGCCTTGATTTGGGGTCTATCGCCTGCCAGCCAAAACATATTGGCTTGCACCCTGCCTCAACTAGCGTTTGTTTCTTTCCTTCTTTGCGCTCCAAGTGAAGGTATTTCATCGAAACCAAGTCGGTACCATGGAATGACGGAAAGCAAACCCACGGGCCGCTCCAAGGTTCCTGCCGCTTCCACCCTGCCCATGGGCCTATCTTGTCGGCCTCGGCTACCCTGTAAGCTGCTAGCGTTTCCGGCGACAGTTTGCGCGTGTCAAAAAGATATTTCATGACCGGCGAGGCAGCGGCAACCTTACGCGCTCCCTTCGGGGAAGGTTTGCGAAACTTCCTCTCCTTGGTTTTAAGAAATTCCGGTTCAGATACACCAAGGTATGCTTTGGCTTCCTGCAATGCTGAGGCAAGAGGCATGTTTTTAACCACGCACCACAAGTCGAGCAGGTCTCCGCCCTCCCCTGTAGCAAAGTCCGCCCATTTGCCCTTTTTGTCTCCTGAGAGGCAAAGCTTTAAACTGCGGCCCGATTCGCCGCCTGTCGATCCAGCTTCCCATTCGCGACCGACTTCACGCCCCCCAGGAAGTAGCATCTTTGCAATGGTGCTAACCTGCGAGGTTAACGACTCTACTACCTCTGAAATTTCCATCAGATTTGCACCCCCCTCATGTAGTCCGGCCTTTCTTGTGGATTATTTTCTTGCTTAGGGGTGCTGTTTTTCCGCCAGGTCCTGACTGCTGCTTTCCAATCCTTCATCTTGTTTTTGCCGATCATCCATCCCTTTGCTGAGTAGTAATCTACAAAATGTTCCCCATCTGATCTAAACCCAATCTCATCCATGTATGTTTGGACTTGTTCAGGTGTAGGCAAAAAGAATTTTACATCCCCCGTTTCTTTCTTTTCTTCTTTACCTTCTTCTTCCTTCTTTACCTTCTTGTTTGTGTTCATTTGCTGTTCATCTGTTGTTCGTTTGTTGTTCATTTGTTGTTCATTGTGCTGTTCACGCGCTTGGTATTTAAACCAGTTAGTTATTGTTATTACACGGAATTTCCCTTTATTCTGTTGTTCAATTTGCTGTTCACTTTTGAACAATTTCAGTATGCGCTCCACCTTCGATTCTTGAACTCCCGTTCCTGCGCTGATTTGCTCCCTTGACGTAATAAACTGCCCCGGCTCAAGATGCACAACGGCACCACCTTTTGTTACCACGTCGGCGGGGTTGTAGTTGGCTCGCAGCAAGCAGTAGACCCATACAGCTACAAAGTCAGGGTGTCGGGACCAACTGCTATCCAGAATACACCGGTGAAGTTTGATGTATCCCTCTTGCATCATCTGGCCCTCTTTGTAAGGTTGCATGATTTGCAAAGCGTCTGCATGTTATCTTTCGTTGTCTTGCCACCTCTAGAAAAAGGGACAACGTGATCCACCTGCAAATGGTTATCGCTTCCGCAGACGGTGCATTTATTCCCATCACGCTCAAAAATCTCATTACGTAAGCTTTCGGGAATTGCCATTCTGCGGACGGTAATTGCTTCGTGGTTTTTCAACTGAGGGTCAACGTGATATGTTGTCAAATTAAGCAAACATTGGTGGCAAAGGTCGAAGTCCGACGCTTGCCAGTAAAGAGTTGGCCTACCATCGTCCTCTTCACAATTGTTGCAAATGTGGGCCTTCTCGTTAGTACAGCCGGGAGAGTAATATGTGCTCATTGCCGCTCCTAAAAAAAGAACAGCGCCCCTCCAAGAGTGCAGTCTCAGAGGGGCGCTGTCAGACTGACCCCCGATAGTGGGAGTCAAATCCTTATGGTGAACACTCAACCCTGCACGGTGAGTTTTCAATGCTGTATTAAATTGTGCCCCCATACTATCACACCCGCTCAGACATTGCAAGCTATGAGGGGTTAGGGGGATTGGCGGCTTTCTCATGTAGTAGGTCGAGCCGCTGTGAGAGAACACGAACTTTGCTAGATTCTGCGCAAAGCTGTTCGCACCATGCTCCTGCAACTTCAGCCAAACCTTTTACTTGGCGCATCATTTCACGGTAAGCAAGGCATGGACCATCACCACCATCAGGTATCATACAGTCAGGGAGTACCCCTCCGGCAGTTTCTGGGTTTTTAAGGTGTTTTATCTGTCGGGCTTGATCATCACAAAGACTGTCAAGCCGCTTTATCTCCTCAAATAACCACCTAATGGCGTCATCATCGGCTATATCTGTCCGCTTAAGCTCCCACCACTCATGCACGTCTGCCACATTCATATTCCCTCCTACGGGTAAAGTTGCTCAATTTTGTCGTTCACGATGTCAATTAGCAGCGATGCCGCCCGCAACTCCTCCACAGAGAACACCGGCCCATCAAACACCTGCTGCGCTGCGAGGTCGGCCTTGATTAACTCTATGTAGCGGTTTACGGCGTCCACCATGCCGTCAAGCCGGTTCCAGCGTGCGGACTTGGGCTTCTCCATCTGCATCAAGGCGTCTAGCGATCCGAGCGCGACTGAGGCGTGCAGGGCGGCGGCTTTTAGCTGGTTGGGGGTCATGTGGTTATAGCCTCCCGGTGGGTGGGAACAGGTCTTTGATAAGCGTGGGATCACCCTTGTATGCAACTATGATTTTCTGCTCACGCTTGGGGAATTTGCGGTAGTTCAGCGTCTTTTTAGCTTGTGCAAGCCGCGTAAACTCGCATTCAAGGTAGATTATTTTGTTGTAGACCGACAAGCCCTGTTCCTTGAAAAATATCTCTGTCTCGGATTCGTGGCAATGATACGACCCGTTTTTGTCCCGGCTGTCTCCGGTCATCACCACAAAAAAGCAGTTATCATTTAAGGCTTCAATGGCCTTTTTGTAACCGGCAAAAAGGGTATTTCTAAAACCCTCGTAGGTGTCGATGGAGTTAATCTCCCCAGCTGGTGATTTGCCGTCGTAATCGATGTACTTTTCCACCTTGTAATAGGGGGGGCAACTGAAAACCAGATCGGGGCGGTTTTCGGGGGTATAAGTAGAGCTGTCGCTTTTGATCCATTTTGCGCTATTCAAGTCCTGGCAAATAGCATTGTTGGTGTCGCACTGGTTTTGCCTGATCTCGCTGGAAACGTAGTCATACCCATACGCACCGGCAACAAAACCCATCTGTACCCCGCCGCCAAAAGGGTTGTACACGTACCGGCCATTTTTAGGCATGAAGAACCGGAGGATCACCTCACAGGCTACGGGGTCCAACACAGAAGCGTTGCCGTTGTGAGACTTCACTTTGTCGGTCTTGATCTCTCCGTCTTCCACGGTATGGGTCGAAAGGACCACGTTAGAAAAACCGCTTTCCCCCTGCCAGCACCCTTCACGGGAAGCAAATTTAGGGTTGGGAATATTGTACTTTTCCCCAGCCGCTTCAATCTGTGCGTTCCATTCCTTTTTGAGACGCAACCAATCACCTTTAAGCGAGTTCCACACGTTTGTCATGGTGATGTGAGCAAGAAGTTTCATTCTCACATCCTTTTCGTCGCCGTACACCATGTACTCGTACCCAGACATGGTGAGGTAAGTCTTGAACCCAAGGCTTTTAAACCGCTTGGGAGTTTCAAACTTGCTCTTCGGATCAGTGGTAATTATCATCGGGTAGCCCTTGGTATTCTGGGCTATGATCGCTTTGACCATGTTGTCGTAAATGTCAAAGTTGAACCGGTCCGGCCTTATGGTCGATTGCAACAGGCAAAACTCCCCGACTTCCTCGTTGTTTTGGAACGTGAAAAACCCGCAAAACTCGCCGTCTATTTTGAGGATGATTGCAGAATGAATCTGCATGTTTTTGCGGGCCGCACGATAAGCTATCTTATCCTCTATAGCTAATTGCGCCACATCTGCCTCGTAACCGGACCCTATAACGCTTTTGACGTACAGGTATTCTACGTTTTGATGCGGCGGTGCTATTACCTTGTTGGCCCTTGGAACGGTGACTTTGTGTTTCGGTTCGTGGCCAAATAGAATCCCCTGTATTTCGCTCATTTGTTCCCCTCTCCTTTTTTCGCTATGTAATTTTAATGCCGATCGGTTAACGCCACATTGGTCTGGACAGCTTTTGCAACAGCCCAGGTAAACATTTGGCCGGTGTAACGAAACAAACTTCCCCCCACCTATTGATTCATCTTTTCTTGTTACGACTATATCCCCGTTTATTACTCTCTTGTTGGCGCTGCTTGCTCTTAGAGGGTTGTCAATTACCTTCCCAAGCGATAGCAAATATCGTTGCTTGTCATGGCAGCTTCTAGCCCAATCAGACACCCCGTACTCACAAGTAACAACCCTGTTCACGCTTTGCACCCCCGCCGATTCCAGCCGCGTCATTTGCCCCACACGGTGAGCTATTTCGCTATCGCTGTCCATTCCGCTTGTGGAGGTATTTACAACCGCTGAAAGCTTTTGCAACCGCACTATGTGGCTGTCCAAAAGTGGCAACCAGTGCTTAGTGATAATGACCGGTGTTTTGCCTGTACCTTGCAACGCCTCACACACCGAAAGAGTGTTGTCCCAATCGTGGCAGGGATCGCCAGCCGTCCCGATCCTGTACCATGCGGCGGGGTGTCTTTTTACAGCTTGGAAACTGTCGGCAAAATGTCGGCGGCTTGGTTTCCTTGACACGCTTGTGGTAAAATCAATTCCATACCTTGACGCAATTTTGTTGGCGTAACATTCACCGTAACACCCCCCATCTGGATACGCTGCCATTCCAAGGCTACAGCCCTTTACCGTGTCAACGTCTAAAACTCCTTTAAAGTTTTCGGCAACGGTAAGAAGTGGCCGATACCTTTTTGCTCCGGGGCAATCTTCAAAAAAAGAGAGCTGGTCTTTTTTACTGGCTGATTGCATCGCGGTACGCTCTTTCCAGTTCTGGGTTCCACCTTTCGCGCCCATGTTCTAGCCTAGAAAGGTATGTCGGTGATTTGCACATGTGACGGGCGACGGCTCTTAGTGAGATGCCGAGCTTTTCACGCTGTCGCTTCAAACTCTCCCCCAGTTCTCCGTTTTCGGCCTCAGTGTTTACTTTGCCAGCGCCTCTACACCTTGGACATTCGTTCAATAGTGGCCTCCTTGCTTGTTTAGTGTTTCCAGAATACATTACACCTTTAGCGCAAGTCAACAAAAAAAATAGCCCCTTTGTGGCAAAACAAAAGGGCTATCTTATTATCTCCTACTCTTGCCGGGACGGTAACGGCTGTTATCACCGAGCCGTTGGCAGCACCGCCGCTGTATCTCCAATATCGGTGTCACCTTCACGCTCTCCCTTTCCTCGGGGGTGAGCACGCGGCCCTTGTCGAAGTGGTGGGGGGCGGGGATGGTTAGTTGCATGTTAGCGTCCTCCATGCGAGCGCAGCCACTGCTGGAACCTGCCCATTGCCAATGGCTTTAGTTCGGTCCACCCTATCGGCCATCCCATTACCTGCTCCAAGAACAAAGGGTGGGGATAAGTCGTCTTCATGCCTTGGGAAAATCGGACATGGAGCCATTCTTTTAGTTGGCTTTCCCTTTGTTTTTCGCCTCTGAAGTTCGCCCCCTTGTAATCCATTCTTACTGGTGTCGGATGCCACAATCCACATTCTGTCCCTTTGGTGCGAAGCTCCAATGTCACCGGCCCCAATAACTCCCCATTTTCCCACATACCCCAGGTAGGCAAGGTCTGCAATGACTCGTACTCCCCCCCGAATAGTGAGCGCTGGTGAATTTTCCACGAAGACGTATGCGGGTCGAACTTCGCTAATGATCCGCTGCATTTCGCCCCAAAGCCCTGAACGCTCTCCGTCGAGTCCTGCACCTTTACCCATGGCGCTGATATCCTGGCAGGGAAACCCGCCAGAAACCACGTCAACACATCCGCGCCAAGGCTTTCCGTCAAAGGTGCAAACGTCATCCCAGACAGGGAACGGGTCGAGAATGCCGTCATTCTGTCGCTGCATAAGTATGCTAGCGGCATAGGGCTCTTGCTCGACGGCACAGACTGTGCGCCATCCGAGGAGTTTTCCGCCCAATACGCCTCCACCAGCGCCCGCGAAAAGTGCCAACTCATTTAAACCTCCTTCCTTCCTAGCAAATTCACTATTTTGTTGTCGTACTGAGCGTGGCATGATCTGCACATCCTCCTGTAATCAGCGGGGTTATCATAATCCCCTGTCAAGTTTGCCCAATCATACGTTTTGGAACTATCTGTGGTGCCGCAAACATCACATCTTTCTGGCTGGCCAAACGCTCTATACAAACGCTTGTGCTTGCAAACCAAATTAGCTGCCGACCCTTTCCACATGTGGTTATCTGGCCCAGTTTGGTTGCGCTTTGCCGCCACCCTGGGTTTAATTCCTAACCTCTTCATAGCGTTAGCAACCACTTTCCTAGACACACCCAATGTAGCGGCACATTCATCTTGCGTCATGCCGCTGGAGTACAACTCTGCCAGTTTCATGTCATCAATCTTTGTCCTGAACTTTTCTGACGTAGCTTTTCTCCATTCGGGAGTACAACGTTTTTTTGCAGATACTGACATTTTTTGGCGAGACTCAAATTCTGGCATAAAACCCCCTTGTTTTAAATTTAAAGGGTTTATACCACATTTGCTAGCACATTGTCAACCCACCTGCTCCTGCAAAGAGTGCGAGCTCTCGTAAGCCTTCATCATTGCGTTGCTGATATGCCAACTCACTCATGCACCCCCCATCTGCTGCACCATCCAGCTAGGCGCATACCTTGCCGCCAATAGCAGTGGTGGTAAACTCTCCCGCACCTTCTCCAACCGCCGCTCTTCCTTCTTGCACTCCTTCTCAACCTGCTCGGCGGT
>Ga0209727_1003193_pt1 | contig 10741 bp, 14 predicted proteins | sample RifGroC1_FD_183995 | JGI IMG/M metagenome (GOLD analysis project Ga0209727, IMG submission 183995) | Groundwater microbial communities from Rifle, Colorado, USA - Groundwater C1 (SPAdes) (version 2) | ecosystem: Environmental > Aquatic > Deep subsurface > Groundwater | place: Rifle, Colorado...
TAAAGAGCCAAGCACACTGGTAACTTATTAGAGAATATCCAAGACTATGGCTTTTATTGAACAAATAACCCGCACAAAACTCAATCTTTTTGAATAACTCTTCAGCTTTATGTTTCGGAAAATTATTTGCAACACAGCCATCTATAAACTTTACTTTTAGTTTATTACGTTTGACAAGCGCTTCATCTTTTGTAGAAAAGATACGTTTGAGAACAGCTTTTCTAAGAGCATCACAATCTTCCATATTCATTCCTGCAAGTTTGTTTGCTATCAATAGCATTTCTTCTTGATAAATCAGTTCTCCATTTGTCTTCTTCAAACATTCTTCAATAGCTGGATGTTCATAAATAACTTGCGTTTTGCCAGCTCTGACATTTAGAACTTTTGTATGCACATCTGCAGCAAGAGGCCCCGGGCGCCATATAGACGTAATTGAAGATATGTCATCAATTGATGATGGCTTGAATTGTTTTCCAAATCTCTGGACATTTTTTTCTGAAAATTGGAAGATTGCTGGATAACGTCCTTTCCACCAGACGTTCTTGAATACTTTTTCGTCATCAAGATTTGCATTGTCTGGATGCAGATGCTTATTGTAGAATAATTTCACATTGTCAAATGTTGGTTTCTTGCCCTTATTTATGAGTATCTTTTCTATACAATTTCTAATAATTCTGAGTGTCAGTAACGCAAGACAATCAAACTTTAGAAAACCGAACTCTTCCAAATGCTTTGCGGTGACACCTTCTACAAGTGGTGATTGAATGACACCGCCAGACTTTATCAATGGCATTCTATTCTCTAAGTTAGGACATATCAGTATCCCGCCAGCGTGCCGGCCTATACTCCTGTTCTGTTGGAACAACACTTTGATGTGTGTAGCTACGTGCGGGTATTTCTCAATAAAATTATTGAATGTCGGCGAATGCTCTGTTGTGTTTTCCCACGTGAGCTGAAATAAGTTTTTATCATCTCCCTTTTTCAAGACTTTTTTGCGAACTTCTTGTTCAATAACACGCGTCATCGTATTGACTTCTTGAAACGGAACATCATAAAACTTTGATATATCTTTTATCAAACTCTTCAGCTGCATCGTATTATAATTTGAAATTGGGACTACATTGTCATCACCAAATGTTTTTTTGAGTATCTTTGTGACTTTATCTTTATTTTCAAAATCAAGGTCAACGTCTGGATATTGAACTCGCGCCTTGCTCAAGAAGCGTGAAAATAGTAAATCGAACCTGACCGAATCAACTTGATTGATATCAAGCAAATATAAAACTAACGACCCGCCGCCACTTCCGCGGGAAGTTCCAAGCAAGAGATGCTTCTTGATGGCATTCACACCTTTATGCAATGTTAAGAAATAATTCTCAAACTTCTTTTCTTTTATGAGCTCAAGTTCTTCTTTTAGTCTGTCAACATATTCTTGCTTCTTATCGAGCTCTTTATCTTTCATAGCTTTCAAGCATAGTTCTGTTAGCTGCTTTGTTGGTGACTTGAACTCCGGAAGCTTGATGCTTGTGTCTGCCTTGATGTCTTGAACGAGGTCGTTAGTTATATGCCAAGAATTATTGATTGCTTCTTTGATTACTTCATCATTGTAGAAACTATATGTTGAACAGTATTTCTTATATGCTGTGTATGTATCTTCTGCATTCTTTGGGTACAGCTCATAATCAAGTTCGTCAACTGTCTCAGGCAATTTCAGATTTTCATCTTTGAAGTTCAAGCGACCTAACTTTTTATACAGCTCTCTATCTTTCCAGAGCTCGGGCCGTGGGTAGTGACAGTCATTTGTCACAACAAGTTTTATGCCTGTTCTTTTAGAGAGGTCAAGCAAGTGCTGATTGATTGTGTGTTGTTGAGAGAGCTTATTGAATTGGATTTCGTAGAAGAAGTTTTCGTGTCCGAACAGTGAGACAAATCTGTCAGTTAGATTTAGAAGCTCTGCTTGTATTTCATCGTACGTCTTGTTTTCGTGTGACAAGCGAGAAACGAGTGATGAAAATGGTCCAGCAACACACCCACTCAGGCAAACAAGATTTTTGTCTTTGTTGTGTGTAGTGAGCGCATCAAAATCCAGCCGTGGGTATTTATAAAACCCGTGTTTGAAACTCTGTGAAACGAGCGTGAATAAGCTCGTTAGTCCCTGTTCGTTCTTCGCTAATAAAATAAGATGATTTCTGTGTTTGATTTTATCAAAATGAAGTTTCTTTGTGTCTTCTTCAACTTCATAGACAAGTGTCTCTGTTTCTTCGCTTTTCTGTCTGAGTTTCTTGCCCTCTTCTTTTTCTTCTCTTGTTTGATTATAAACTTCCTGCCACTCTTTTAGAGATGGTATGAAATAAGCTTCAATTCCAGGAATAGACTTTATTTTTACACCCTGTTTCTTCAGTTTTTCTGTATAAAGATAGTAATACGGATAGCTCGACATATTCCCATGTTCAGTGAACGCAATCGAGTCGCCACCGGTGCTGAGAATGTAGTCAATGTATTCTGGTGCTTGTTTTATCGAATCGTAGATACTTAGATTAGTGTGGCAATGGATATTAGAAAACTTCAGTGTCATATATAAATCCCTTCAATCTTGTTCTTGAAATTAGTCAGACAGTTACGAGGCGTGAAATCGTCTCTTAGCTAAGCATTATGAGATACTGCATCTCAGGGAACAGTTTCCACAATTTGCTTTCACTTAGTTGTGAATAAGACGCACAATCGAGAATGACAATGTCAGGCATCATTTTGCTACCATCAGTGTGTAGCGTCGTCCAGTATAGCGGCCCAGCTTTTAGCACAGCACTTTCTGATAGAACTTTTTCGTTCAGTTCATCACGGAACTGACGGTCATATATGTTACTTATATAATTGTCACCAAGTCTTTCTCTTGTGTGCTGTGCTAATTCTTCGTTATTAGTTATAATAAGTATATTCTTATACTCGTCAAATAATTTAGCTGACGCTGTAGTATGTCCAGCCTGTCTTCCAAGATTTATTTTTATTGTTTTGTGCTCTTCTCTTACTTGTTTCTCTGTTAGCAAAGCTGTAGCTACACGCTCTCGCTGCATCTTTCGTTCAAGTGTGCTTCGTAATAGCTCAAACAACAGCTCACCACTTTCATTTTTTGTGTGTCTCTGTTCTAACATACTTTCTGCTTTCTATATCTGATTTTACTATCAGATTGTAATGTGTTTCAAATGCAATTTATATTGTCAGATTTTGGTTCTGAACAAAATGTCTCTGTATCTCATCACCATCACCTACAGCTTTATTATTGCCAAGCAATGCTGCAACGTCTGCTAATGACTTTGTGAAGTGATAAGACAGCTTTAGTGTCTTTGACATCTCGTCTGCAAGTCTTTTTAGCTCTCTCATCTCTTCTTTTAGGTCAATGTTTTCTTTGAAAAGCTTTTCCATATTTTTTTTCATCTCTTCTTGAGATGCAGTTTGCATTTTTTCTAATTGTTTTTCGTATCTCTTGTTCATTATCGTACGTCCCTCCTGCTTGACTATAACTATCTCATAAACATTCGTCTAATTGAAAAGTTTTTGCTTCATATTTCCATTCTATGCTTTCATAATTTAGTATTCTTGCATAATTTGCTTCCCAAGTGCTTCTAAAATATGCGTTCAAATCAGTTCTTATTCCGCCCTTTGCATTAGAATATAGATTTTTATTCTTTTTAACACGATTGGATGACGCTACAGACATATTATGTCTTGTTTCAAGACTTACTTTTTTATTTTTTTGTATATTACTTACATATTTTCTACCTTCTGGTGTCTGTGTCCAGTGATTATATTTTGTTGCATCATAACCAGCAAGTCCTCTAGTTGCACTAGCTTCATTAGCACGTTTGACTTTTTCGCCGAAATCTTCGCCAAAATGCTTCTTCTTTGTTTCTAGTTCTTTTCGTTTAGCTTCTTCTGTTCTAATATATGTTCCGTTTCGTTTTCGTGTCTTTACACCAAATTCTAAAATACAAACTTGATTACAAAAATTATGTACACTATTTCTGTTTCCTGTCTTTATTAGTGAGCAATATGCTACACTACAATTTTTGCATACCTTATGTCTCTTCATAATCTCAGTTTCACTTTTTGGTGCAAAAATTATCTTTATATTCGCACTATATTGTCCGTCAAGTGTCTTATGTAAGACGCCATCTTTGTCAGATTTTGCTAAGTTGGAATGTTCATTGCAGCAGAAAAAATGTCTTTGTGCTCTATATTTGATATTGTTTCGTAAATTGTTTATTGCAGTCTTTATAATCACAACTGCATAAACACAAATGACCATTATTCTTGCTTCTTGAACCATCTTTGTTTATGCATGTATTTTCTATGATGTCAATCAGCACAGATATAATTATAGTGTGAGTATGTAAATTATATAATTTTTTCGTTAGCCAAGCATCACGAGGTACTGCATGTCTGGAAACATCTCCCACAACGTGCTTTCGCTCAGCTGTGCGTGTGAGGCACAATCAAGAATAACAATGTCTGGCATTATTTTTACGTCATCTTGATTTTGATGCATTGTTGTCCAATATGCAGTCACAGTTTTTAGAATTGCGTTTTCTGACCAGATATGAGATTTTATATAATCTCGTTCATCTTGTGTAGTTTTCCGCGAAAACAGGCCAGCTATTCGTCTTGCGTGGTCTGCTAAATCTTCATTGTTTGTGATAAACAATATGTTTCTATATTCACTAAATAGTTTCAGGCCAGCCGTCGTGTGTCCAATTTGTTTCCCAAGAGCTATCTTTATGGTCTTATGCTCAGTTCTAAGCTGTTGTTCTGTTAAAAGAGCAGTAGCAATACGCTTTCTATGTTCTTTTTGTTCTAATGTGTTTTTAAGTAATTCAAATAATAATTGATGACAATTATTTTCTTTGCTCGATTTTTGTAACATAATTGCTTCCTTTGTTTGAGTAGATTATACTATTAGATTGTAATGTGTTTCAAATGAGAAAAATGCTGAAGAATTATATCGTCAGGTTAAAGTTCTTGGGCTGGATAAAATGCTTTTGCATAATATCATCATGAACATCATCGTTTAGCAAAGCTGCAACGTCTGCTAGTGATTTTGTGAAGTGATATGATATTTTTAGTGTTTCTGACATCTCATCTGCAAGCTTCTTTAGCTCTTTCATCTCTTCTTTTAGGTCTATATTTTCTCTAAAGAGCTTTTCCATATTCTTTTTCATCTCTTCTTGTGATGCTGTCTGCATTCTTTCTAACTTTTTTTCGTATTTCTTATTCATCCTACGCTCTCTCCTACTTGACTATAAATATAACTTAGTTATTCAAATACTCTTTGTAAAGGCTGTCTTGCTTTCTTTCGAATTGCGCATAAGGCTCGGGACGGCAGCCATCACATCTTCATCAGCGTTTATGCTTTTACAGGACACCACTGCTCTCGGAAAGCACGACTTTATTAAAAAATCTGGAAATAAGTCTTCTGGTGTTTACTTGCAGCTGCACAAACTATATCACTATTCAGCACACTTCTCTCGAAACCTGCCCGCCGTCCCATTGAGCCATTGCCCAGATTTCGGCACAGTCGAGGAAACTTTTTTGTCGCAGTGTGTTGAACTGGTCTCACAGTTGATATATAGTTTGAAACTACAACAATGTTCTAAAGTTTTGTCATCAAAATGAAAAAGTTCTCAAGCACGAACGTTTTGATTGTGAGACCAGAGTGTTGCGTGCTTGAGAACTTTAGAATTATGTATTATATACTTCAAATCTTTTTCAACCATTCTGGCCACATTTTTTGTTCTGCAATTTCTTTTTGTTTTGAAATGCTTACACTTGACTTTTTATCGCTATCTATATCAGGAATTATTTCATATTTATGACACAGAGCAAGCAGCAAGCTATTTTGTTTTTGCGTCAATTTTTTGGCTGCACATAGGCTGACTAAACAATTTTTGTCTGCTTCTTCAAGATTATGCAACGATAACAGCACTTTTATATTTTTGCGCTGCATCTTCGGTCTATTTATATTTATACCTTGCTTGTCATTTCCTGTCTTGTATGTGTAATAAAATCCGGGCAGCTTTTTATTTGACATAAAATTATTCTTGTAGCGCTTTATACGTCTTTCCAAAAAATAGATTATTCTCGTTGCTTAGCAGCGAGCATTCTTTGAGATAAAGCAAGTCACGCTTTGTAATTGAATGATTGTCAAGAAGTCTGTCACGTATCTTCCATACGTTCTGCAAGTATTGATACGAAATCATTTTATTCTCACTCAACTTCATTGTGACACGATAAGCTTGAAGCACTATATCTTTGTCGTCTATAACTTCATCAAGATTATTTTCTTCGTTATTATCCATTTTAGTATTTGGAAGAAATTCGTTCGTGACAGACTGCATCTTTGTCACAATATGCTTTATAAAAGTCAGCCGGCGTTATATCTGCTAATATCATAGCTTCAATAAGGTATTTTTGCACATCTACACACTCTTCTAAGAATGCAGGTTTATCAAAATCTGTTATATTGGTTTGTCGATGCTGCTTAGTGTTCTTCAATTCGCGTGTCGCTTCAAAAATCTCAGAAACTGCGTTGACAAGCACATCGTGAACAAATTTCTGCTGCTTTTTGTCAGAGAAATCAATCGGCCAAGCAGGAAACGTTTCGTCTCTTTCTGCATACTTTTTCATTAGCGCTTCTTGCATCACAAACATCACGTCTAAATTATCAGACATTTTATTCGCTACTTTCTTTTAAGATTGCTAATATGCTCCTTCTATCAATTATGTGAAATACTTTATTATCGAGTTTTGCTTCATATGCAGACAATTTATCATAAATCACAATGTCACCAACGCTGATATAGTGTGTTTGCTTTGTTTCAAATTGCTTTCTGTCTTCACCGCATTGCGTATAGGGATAATCTATTTCTTCTATCAAGTCACCCGTCTGCATTAGAACAAACTTACCTAGAAACTCATTCCAGACAAGCGTCGAGACATTGACGATTTTACCTTTTGCGGCTTTTATATCTTGTGAAGCTTGGACAATAAGCCCAGCATTTGTTGTTTCTTCTGTAATTGGTTCTATAATTACTTTGCCGTTGAGCGCATATAAGTCTGTTGTCATCTTTTTCTATCCCCCCACAATGAACTGTATCATTTGTTTCCACGGATTTCCATCTGAGAGTGTATTTAGTATTTCATCAACATTTACAGATTTGTTTAGTGTGCTATTTCTAACATCACGTTCAATCATCTGCAGTAATCCTGAGTGATTGTATGCTAACGGCTTCATCGGCTCATATCGCATATCAGCTTCGTTGATGATATTTTTTACTTTTGTAAAATGTCTTTCGTATATGTGTGCAGAACCGACATTATGAATATAGTACCCAAGCTCAACATCATTGAAACTTCTGTCTTCAAGTCTCAAATCAATTAGCAAAAGCTCCTGAAACATTGTGAAGCAGAAAGTGTCGTGTAAATTTCCGAGCACGAAATCGTTGGAGCGCATATGAGTTATCATATGCAGTCTATTTTCTCTAATAAAAAATTGCAAGTTCAACGTGCAAGTCACGTCCTTTGTAGCTCTATTCTGGTCTTCTGCATAATTGATGTTTATGATAGCTTGTCTTGTGTCTCTATCACTCACAAGCTTGCTAACAACATTTTTCCATTGATTCGGAAAATCTTTGTGTGTCCCAAATATGCGTTCACCATATGCAGAATTGAGTGTCTCTCCATTATCAGAGAACTGTCTAAGTGTCGGAGCATAAAATGCTATTTCTTCAAGACTGTTAGACCCACGAAGATACCACAATAACTCAGCAACAGAGTATTTATAGACATTTCCTCGTGCTTCAGATTTCAACAGTCGAGCTCTCGGGTTTGTTAGAATTGCTGTAAAGTTGATGAGCTCTTTGATTTTCAGGCCGCGTGGTGAACTTTCAATTCCGTAATCTAATATAGCTTTATTTGCAGCTCTGTATAAGTCAGAAAAATCGTCAGCGACGACTTGCCTATTGAACGCATTAGTAATTCTATCTAAGCTCTGGACACATTCTGACATCAATCTCAAGCTTTCTTCGCTGGAACTAATTTCTTTGTTACTTCGTCGACTTTTAGTTCGAGAGCTCTAAAGTCTTGTGTGACATCTCTACACTCGATGATACCTCGCTGGAAGATTTTTACGAACTCCAAGATTGTCTCGTCGCTTAACGAAAGATTTTGTTTGTTTTTGTTCTTGTTGAGAACTTCTTTTTTCTGTTGCATTTATTTACTCTACTTTCTTACAGCTCAAAGATACTTCATAGACTTCACTTTGTTCAATTTGGCTGCTGCCGTTGCACTTTTTGCATATATCTTCTATAATTTTACCGCGCGTAAAACATTGCTGACATGGTTGTGTGTTTTGCATAATCATCATTCCTTTACGTACAGTAGCCGTTACATATCCAGTTCCGCTACATACTCCACACGTTGTCTTGCTTTTTCCACCAATACCGCCGCAATCGACACAGTCCGCTAGTCTAATAGCTGTAAATTGTGACGTGTGTCCTTCTCGCAATTTTCCGAACGGAATTTGAAATGAAATAACAGTATTATCATCAAAGCTTCTGCGTTTCTGTGAAAATGCTTCTTCAAACGGGTTTCTTCTGCGACCACCACTGAAACCGAAAGACTTTAAGATTTCATCTATATCAACTCCTCTATCAAATCCTTCAAAGCCAAACTCAGATGTATTGCTAAAATGCTCACCATACTGGCGTTTTAACTCATATTCTTGTCGCTTATCAGCATCAGACAACGTCTGGTATGCTTCATTTATTTTCTTGAACTTTTCTTCTGCTTCTTTGTTGTCAGGATTTTTGTCAGGATGATATTGCACAGCAAGCTTGTGAAATGCTTTTTTTATATCGTCTTGAGATGCAGTTTCTGCAACACCAAGAGTTTCGTAGTAATTATCCAAATTTAGCGTCCAGTCGAGCCAATTCCTGCTTCACTACGTGCTGTTTCTGAAAGTTTGTCTACAATTTCTATTTTGTCAATCCGTCGTGCATTAAACAAGACAATCTGAAATAGTCTATCTTTTTTTTGTATTTTGTGATGGTAATTACTTGCATTTAGCACATTTGCCTTTAGCTGGCCTCTGAAGCCGGTGTCGATCAAGCCAATCCCGTTTGTCATAATTAATGGTGTCTTTGATATAGATGAGCGAGGCACAAGCATAAACGGAAGATTTCTATAATCTTTTGTAATATCTCTTACAAGCTCGACACCACCGGAAAAAAGTTTATCGAATAATTTAACATTCTCTTTCTTCTTCCATACAAAACCAACACCATCTTGAGTAATTTCGCATGCTATACCAAAGTCTATTTCAGTTCTTTCGTGACTTTGAATTATCAATTCGTTCGGACAAAATAAGTCTAATCCGATATCTCCGGCATACTTGTAGCAATGATTTCTATACCACTCACCAATCTCTTTTGTGTCAGGTTTTATTTTTAGTGTTGTCATTGTTCTTAGTCCTCTTTTTCTATATGATTATATCTGCGAAACCCATCTTTACTGCTTCTTCAGCAGAGAAGTATTTATTTCTACCATCTTCCATAAGTTCTTTCACTTGTTTTTTAGTCAAATTGCTAACCTCGGTGTATGCATCTTCCATCATTTGTTGCAATCTTTTTTGCTCCTGTAGTGCGTCGTCTTGCTCAAATATATTCCCAAAGTTGACACCAAACATCGGATGTATCATCAGTGTCGCGTGCTTCCCGATTTTTCTGTGCCCTTTTGCACCAGAGGCTGAGATGAGAACACCGGCACTCATCGACTTGCCCAAAATTGTCGAATAAATTGGAGCTGTAGTGTTTCTAATAACATCATATAGAGCGAACATTTCGTGTGCTGTGCCGCCGTATGAGTTAACAAAGAGATAAATCGGTTTCTCAGTGTCTTTCAAATTGAATTCAAATAATTGCTTGATTACGTCTCTGACATTTCCTGAATCGATATCTCCGTGCAGCATTATGAAACGAGATGCGTCTACAGAAACAGCTGGTGCTTTTTCTTCTTTTGCCACTTATTTCATCTTTCTTGTTTATTTTAGAGAAAACTAATTCCAAGTAACTTTCTTTTCTTTCGTTTTTTCTTCTGAACAATCTGGGCACAAGCACTCTTCTTCGTCGTCATTTTCGTCTTCTTCGTCTTTTAGAGCATCAAACGAAGCATTTCTGTAAGCGTGCTGTAGTTCTGTGATGATGCCCAAACTTTCGAAGTGTGTGCTGCCGCCCCAAATAACTAAATCAAAACAACAATGAAAAGCTGCATCACTTTTGCAACCCTCAAAGCTTTTTATCAGAGATACAAGTTTATCACACTGCTCTTCAATCTCTTTTTGCTGGGTTTCTATCTTTTTCTTATTTATGCTTCCTTCTTATTGAGATTTTATCTTCGCTTTTATTCTTGTTTCAAATGATGTTTTCTGTCAACTACTATGCTATGTTTTTTGTGATAACACGGTGGGCAGATATCTAAATTCCATGGCTTTAAGAATTCACAATGACAAATTTCACATTCTGTTTTACAATCTTCAATGTTACTAAATACATTTTTTTTAGCTATACAAGCAGTACATGTCATAGTAGAGCTGAACCAGCTTGTTGTACATCCGCAATCTATACACGAAAAACGTTCATTAGCTTCAACTATTTCTTTAGTACTTTCAAGCTCTTTATTATGTTTTTTGCAA
>Ga0209727_1003196_pt1 | contig 10734 bp, 10 predicted proteins | sample RifGroC1_FD_183995 | JGI IMG/M metagenome (GOLD analysis project Ga0209727, IMG submission 183995) | Groundwater microbial communities from Rifle, Colorado, USA - Groundwater C1 (SPAdes) (version 2) | ecosystem: Environmental > Aquatic > Deep subsurface > Groundwater | place: Rifle, Colorado...
CGCGTCGAGTCGCTCGGCTTCGACCCGCTCAAGGATCTGTCGTTTGGCGACTGCGCCGAGTTCGACGGCTGGCGGCGGCTGTTGTGCGAGGAACTCGCGCGACGGCGCGGCGTCGCGAAGTCCGTGCCGTTCGACGACGCGGTGACGTTCGTGCAGTTGTCCGCGGGCGTCTCGCGCGCCGTCGCGGAGCAAGTGATTCAGGAGACGCTCGATTCGGACGCTTGACTTGACCGCGGGCGTCACCTAGCATTAGTGGCGTCACGCAGGCATCGGGAGGATGCGATGGCCGACACGAAGACCGAAGTCACCGCCGAGCAGTTGAAGAAGGCCGCGAAGGCCGCGGCGAAGCTCGCGCGCAAGCCGCCCGACGCCGACAAGCGCGACGACGACGAGAACGACGAGAACGACGAGAACGACGAGAAGGAGAAGTCGATGAAGAAGGCCGGTGCTCCGCAGGCGTCTCCGCTCATGGAGGGCCCGTGCCCCGAGTGCGACAAGCCGGGGTACGTGCAGGGCGAGCCCTGCAAGGAGTGCTCGTACCGCGAGGAGCCCGCCGAGGTGCCGAAGAAGTCGAAGCAGGGCGAAGGCACCGCGGGTGGCGGCAACGCCCCCAAGACGAAGGGCCACGAGAACTACGCGGGCGGCGGCCGGCAGAAGGGCGGCGCGGACGCCGACGCGTCCCCGCTCGACAACCCCGACGTGCAGAACGCCGTGGAGGTGTCGCCGTTCCTCAAGGCCATCAGCGATCACACCGTCGGCGCGCTCGCCGCGCACGGCGAGACGCTCGCCGGCATCGCCAAGTCGTTCGACGCGGTGCGCGAGACGAACGCGCGCCTCGCCGACGTGGTGGTGGGCCTGACCGACGTGCTGGAGAAGGCCGAGGCTGCCATCGCCGCGCTGGACGACCGGCTGACCAAGGTCGAGTCCGAGCCGGCCACGCGCAAGTCCGCGTTGGCGGGCAGCGGCTCCGGGTCGTTCCGCAAGTCGGGCGCGCCCGCCGCGCTCCCCGCGGGCGCGGAACGGTTCACCAACGCCGACGGCACGCTGAACAAGAGCGCGCTGCTCGACGCCATGCAGCCCCTCGTCGAGGCGGGCAAGATCGCCGCCTACGACGTGGTGCGTGTCAACACCGGGGCGCTGCCCAGCGCGCAGGCGCTCGACGCCCTCGGCATCAAGTTCACGCGGTAGCCCGCGGCTGAGACCACTCAAGGAGGAACGACGATGTTCGCGACTTCGCACGACGGGATCAACGGCTTCGGGCTGGCGCCGGAGGCCGAGGTGCTCGAACTCCAGAAGGCGCTCACGGCGGGCTACGCCACCGATCCGTCCTCGATGGCGGGCGGCGGCGCGCTGCGCGTCGAGTCGCTGGAGCCGGCCCTCAAGGCGCTGTCCTGGCAGGACAAGCAGATCGTCCTCTGGCGCGACGTGCCGAAGACCAAGGCCTTCTCGACCGTCGAGGAGTGGGCGGAACTGTCCGCCTACGGCGCCGACGGCGCCGGGATCTGGAACCAGGAAGGCGGCCTGCCGACGACGCAGGACAGCACGTACCAGCGGCGTTCGGGGTTCGTGAAGTTCGCGGGCACGACCCGCGAGGTCACGCACCCGATGACGCTCGTCCGGTCGCTCGTGCCGGACGTCGTCGCGCGCGAGAACGCCAACGGCATTCTGTTCCTGCTCCGCAACCTCGAAGCGGCGCTGTTCTTCGGCGACTCGAAGCTCGGCGTCGGCGCGACCGAGTGGGTCGAGCCGGACGGGCTCGACACGCTCGCGGACAACGCCAACGTGGTCGACATGCGGGGCAACCCGCTCGACGAGCGCTCGATCCGCGACGGCGCGCAGACCATCCTCGACAACTACGGCGTGCCGACGCACATCTACGGCTCGCCGAAGGTGCTGGAGGACTACTGCAAGACGTACATCCCGTCGAACCGGATCCTCATCCCGCAGGCGAGCGGGACGATCACGGCGGGCGCGCTGGTGGACAGCGTGAACACCGTGGCCGGCAAGATCATGCTGCGCGGCGACATCTTCCTGCGCAAGTTCGGCGCGCCGCCCGGGACGGCCAACGCGGGCGCTCCCACGGCTCCGGCGTCCGTTGCCGCGGCCGCGATGGCGGCGACGGGCGACGGCGAGTGGGCGAAGCAGACCGCGGGCGGGCTCGTCGTGACCTACCAGGTCACGGCCTGCAACGCGGCGGGCGAGTCGACGGCCGTGGCGAGCGGCACGACGACCGTCACCGCGGCCGACCTCACGAAGAGCATCACGATCACGATCACGAACGCCAACCCGATGGCGACCGCGCCGGTGTACTACAAGGTGTACCGGAAGGACGGCAGCGGCACGTACTCGCTCATCAAGCGGACGCCGTGCACCGCCGGGCAGAACATCGCGGGCGGCACGACCACGTGGAAGGACGTGGACAGCGTGATGCCGAACACCTACAAGGTGTTCATGCTCGAGATGACGCCGGACGTGCTGGAGTTCCGGCAGCTCGTGGACCTCGTGAAGATGGACCTCGCGGTGGTCGCCCCGGCGTACCGCTGGATGCTGCTGCTGTACGGGCTGCTCACCGTGTACGCGCGGAAGAAGATCGTGGTCTACAAGAACATCGCCGACGCGACCTGATCGACGACTGCGATGAGTGATCGCTGCGGGCCGGGCCGGTGCGAACCCGCCCGGCCCGCTGCGTAACGGGCGAGTGCGGAAGGGAGAATGAACATGGCCGAGACGCGGATTCTGACGACCTACCAGAAGCGGGTGCTGAACGACCTGTTCCCGGCGTGCCAGCAGAAGGAGTTGTGGGGCGGGCGGTACTTCGCCGACTTCATCGAGATGGTCCTCGCGTTCGGCGGCGAGACGGAGTGGAAGACCCCGTGCCGCGCCGCGTCGGTGGCGAACGTCAACGTCACGACGGCCCCGGCCTCGCTCGACGGCGTGACGGGCGCGGCGGGCGACCGCTGGCTGCTCAAGAACCAGAACACGGGCGCCGAGAACGGCATCTACGTGTTCAACGGCACGGGCAACGCGCTGACCCGCGCCGAGGACGCGAACAGCGACGCGAACGTGCGCAGCGGTCTGTCGGTCGGTGTGGCCGAAGGGACGCAGGCCGACACGTTCTGGACCGTCACGACCGAGAACCCGATCATCGTCAACACGACTGCGATCACGTTCGCGCAGACGTTCAACGCCATCGTCGCTGGGGCAGGCCTCACGCTTGTCGCCGGCACGCTCGACGTGGGTGACGCGAACAAGGGCGTGCAGGTCAACGCCGACGACGTGCAGGTGGACGCGAGCGAGATCGCGGGCAACTGCCTGTCGCAGATGGCGGGCGCGGGTAACGAGCACATCCTCGACTTCGACGGCACGAACTCGTCCGACGCCGCGGGCGTCACGGTGGACAGCGGCGTGACGGGCGCGACCGTGGACAGCGGCGTGACGGGCGTCACGGTGGACAGCGGCGTGACGGGCGCGACCGTGGACAGCGGCGTGACGGGCGCGACCGTGGACAGCGGCGTGACGGGCGCGACCGTGGATAGCGGCGTGACGGGCGCGACCGTGGACAGCGGCGTGACCGGTGCCACGGTGGACAACGCCACGGCCACGAACAACGCAGAGACTCGGACCGGGCAGGTCGTCTACGCCGCGCCCATCGCGGCCGAGCTGATCACGATTTCGGCGGACGCTGCGCTGGCGGCGGACGGCGCGCGGGTGCTGACCGCGGGGGCCATCGCGGAGACCGCTCCGGACGTGCCGCGGTGCCTCGCGGTGCGCGTCACCATCGCTGTCAACGCCGTGACGGCCGGGGTGCTCCGCATCGTCGGAGATGACGCCAGCGGTGCGGCGCGCACCGAAGACGTCAGCCTCGTCACGGCGATCAGCGCGACGATCAACTCGACTCGCGCCTACTCGGTGGTCGCCTCGGCCACCGTGGTCGGCCTGGTAGGTGCGGGCGGTGCGGGCGACAACCTGAGCGTCGGCGTGGCGGCTGCGCTCGGCCTGCCGGCCGTGGCGTCTCACACGTGCTCGGCGTTTGCGGGCATCCTGACGGCTGTGGCCGCGAACGTCGCCGGCAACCCGACGCGGGAAGCTGTGGCCGGGTACGACGCAGCGAACGGAACCGTCACGCCGACGACTGCGCCGGACGCCGCGCGGGTGTTCACGTTCGTCTACGCGTACAGCATCACGCCGACGCAGGCCGCGCACGGCCACACGGTCACGGACGCCGGGCACGTCCACACGGTCACGGATGCGGGCCACGTCCACACGGTCACGGACGCCGGGCACGGCCACACGGTCACGGACGCCGGACACGTCCACACGGTCACGGATGCGGGCCACGTCCACACGGTCACGGACCCGACGCACACGCACACGATCTCGTAACCGTTCGTTCTTCTCCGGCACGGGGCGCGCGGCTCGCTTCACCTTGCGTGGGGCGGGCCGCACGTCTATGATCCGCCCATGCCCGGGCTGTGGACGAGCGTTCCGTTGCGGCCGGAAGACCTCAATCCGGCCTGGCTCAAGCGTACGTACTTCTTCGGTATCGCGTTGAAGGACGAGGACGACAACGACCTCTCCGACGACGTGATCGCGTTTTACATCAACCGCGCGTTCGACGAGATGGAAGGGACGCTTGACGTCCACATCCGGCAGCGCACGGTGACGGCGGAACGGTACGACTACAACCGGGATCAGTGGCGGAACTTCTCGTTCCTGCAACTGCGCCATCGCCCCGTGCGCGCTGTAACCGCGATGAGCCTGATGAGCGGCTCAGCAAACGTGTTCGCCGTGCCGGTGACGGGAACGAACTCGTGGGTGCGACTGGAGCCGCGGTGGGGGCAGGTGCATCTGTACCCTGCGCTCGGGAGCATCGCGAGCATCGACGCCGGCGCGTTGCTGTCGCCCATCCTGTCGCAATTTCAGTGGGCGCCGCACGTCATCGAGACGACCTACACAACGGGGATGGACGAGATCGAGTCCGACCTCGCCGACGCGATCGGCATGACGGCAGCGGTCAACATCTTCAACATCCTCGGTAACCTCATCATCGGCGCGGGCATCGCGTCGTTCTCGCTCGGGCTGGATGGCCTCTCGCAGTCGGTGTCCTCGACGCAGAGCGCGATGTTCGCCGGGTTCAGTTCGACGGTGCTGGAGTTCCGCCGCGAGTTGAAAGGCTTTGAGCAGGGCAGGCCGGGCCTCGTGGACCGCCTGCGCTCCAAGTGGCGCAAGCCGGTGTTCAGCGTGCTGTGATGACCGCCGCCGAGACGCACCTGATGTCCGGGCCGTTCAACGGCTCGTGGTACGAGACGCAGGGGCCCGCGCCAGTTGTCGCGCGCCTCGCGGAAATGATGCTCTCGGCTGCGATGACCGACGTGTGGGCGGCAGGCGCGGGGGTTGTCGTTGCCGCGCTGCGTTGCGCGCCGGGAGCGGTGAAGGCCGGCACCGTGCTTGCTCCCGGCGGCGCGCAGCCACTTGCTCTCGCGCGCCGCGTGTCCCTCGTTGTCGAAGGCGGCAGCGCAGCGGTTGACTGGTCCGCCATGTGCGAGGTGCGCGGCGTGGCGACCGAGGATGGCGCGGCGGTCGAGTGGTTTATCCGCGGCGGTCGGCTTACGCCCGTGCTGCCGCTGCCCGAAGGAACGCGGCTAACGGCGGAACTCGTGCTGCTGTGCCGTCTGCGCGTGGCCGAGGTCGTGTCTGAAACCGCGTTTCCGCGCAACGACTTTGCCGACAAGACGCTGGCCATGTGGCGCGTGGAGGCCGCGTGAGCGACCGCCGCACCACGCGCCCGCCACAGAAGGTCTGGCCCGCGCGCTTCATGCGTGTGGACTGGGGTGTGAAGACCCAGTTGTTCGATCATCTGATCCGGCAACAGGGCTATCGCGTGCGCTACCAGCGCAACGTCGCGTGCCCATGCGTGACGTGGCCGCAGGACGGTGGCACGGGACAACCGGAACTCGACTGCGCCTCCTGCCGCGGCGTCGGACGGCTGTACGACAAGTCGCGCGAGGTGGAGACGAAGGCGGTTGTCGTCGGTGTCAGCCAGGGCAAGCGTGTGTTTCAAGCCGAGGGGCAGATGGACCTCGGCTCTGTTCAGGCGACGTTCTTGAGCGACGTGCGCGTGGACTACTGGGACCGCTGCAACTTCCCCGATATCCTCATTCCGGTGCAGGAGGTCCACAAGCGCGCGGGGCTCGGTGCGCTCACACTCAACTTCGAGGCGGTCGAGGTGCTTGACGCTTACACGCGCGACCAGACGACCGAAGCGCAGGTGCGGTTGGTCGAGGGCACCGACTTCACGGTGAACCTGACGACCGGCGTCATCACGCTGCTCGCGACGGCCAAGACCTACGCGGACATGCGAGTAGCGTTTCGCTACAACGGCTACCCGTGGTGGTACGTCAAGGATCTGCCGAACGCGTACCGCGGCCGGATGGTGAAGTTTGGCTACCCGGCGGAACGGTGGGTCAACATGCCGACGCGCACCATCCTGCAACGCGGCGATCTGATGGGGCGCAACCCGTGATCACCGTCAGCATCCAACTGCGTCGGCGCAACATCACTGCGGCCGTGGCCGAGGCGGTAGTGGCGGCCATCGGCGCAACGATGCAGAAGACCGCGGCGGTGTGGGCGCGCAGCGCCTCGACCGCGTTGCGCTCGACCTACATCGACTACGTGAACGGGCTGGCGCAGGACGGCTCGATGGAAGCGCCACACGAGACAGGCAGCGGGTTCGCCGGTGCCGTGGTGCTCGTTGGCGAGTGGCCGAACAAGCTGGAGCGCGGCTTCCCGCCATACGACATCAAGGTGGGGCTACTGCGCGGCGCGGCGCAGGGCGGCAAGGTCTACCGCACGAAGGACGGCGCGGCTTACAACATCGTGCCTTTCCGTCACCGGATGAGCGGCTCGGGCGCGGCGGTTGGCGGGTCGCTCATGCCGCCGTCCGTCGCGCGCGCGGCGCGCCGACTGAGCGGCCGCGGCGCAATCCAGGAGGACCGCGTCACCATCGGCGGCTACACGACGCGTGGCGCGCGAGGACGCATCGCGCGCACGCCTGTTGGGTTCGGCCAGCGAACGCAGTTGCCGACCGGCGGCATGGACGCGCCGTACACCTGGAAGAACTCGCCGTTCGCCGGCATGGTTCGCGTGCAGCGGCAGTACGAAAAAGCGCGGCAGTCGCAGTACCTCACGTTCCGCTGCGTCTCGGAACCGCGCGTGGACCCCAAGACGGGCGAGCGCAAAGGCAGCGATCCGAATTCGTGGTGGCACCCGGGGTTCAAAGGCGTGCATCTCGCGCCTGTCGCCGCGCGTGAGGCCAAGGACGTGCTCACGCGCGCTGTGCAGCGTGAACTCAAGGCGCGGGGGCTCTGATGGCGATTCGCTACCCCGACTACACCATCCACTCGCTGCTCCAAACCGAGGCGGCGCGTTGGAAAAGCGGCGCGTGGTACACGGACGCCGACGTGTTCGGCTCTGAGGTCCCGGTTGCGAAGGCGTTGGAGTTCCGCAACGCGCTCATGGACCGCGGCGTGCGCGTGTCGTTCTCCTACCCGGAGAGCGACGCGGACTTGCCGCAGATCTGTGTCATCAGCGAGTCGTGGAGCACGCGCGAGCAGGCGCTGTCGAACTTCGTCTCCGGTGAGGGGCAGGACCGCGCGGGCGTCGTCAACGAGACGGTCGTGGCGGACGCGACGGCCGGGCAGACGACCGGGACGCTCGACCACGTTCCCGTTATCGACGACGGCACCGTGCGGCTCTACAAGAACGGCGGCGCCGGGTTCGTGCCGACGACCTTCGACCCGACAACAGGCGCGGTGACGTTTCCCGCGCTCGCGCTGCACGACGTGTTGACCGCCGACTACGCCTACGTCACGCCAGTTACGCAGCGGTACGGCGAGTTGACGGACCTGACGATTCGCGTGTTCGTCGTGACGCACGCGCCCGAGGCGACGATGCTGCTCGCGGGGCTCGTGTGGCGAAAGCTGACGCTCAACCTCGCGGCTCTCCGCGCGGGCGGGCTGGAGTCACCATCGCTCTCGTTCGCCTCGCTCTCGCCGTGGGCCGAGGTGCTGCCCACCATCGGCTTCCGGCGTGAGATCGTCGTGCAGGGCTGGGTCGAGAACACGGTGGCCGAGGTGTCGTCGCCTGCGACCGCAGTGAGCGTTGACCTTGACGGTTCGGGACCTGTGCAGGTACAGTCAGACGTGCGGTTCGACTGACACCCGGGAGGTACTGCGATGCCCGTTTTCGTGCGTTTCGGCGGCAGGGACATCTATCGACCGGGTTGCTACTCGAAGATCGACGTCTCGACCCTGAACAACCTCATCTCGGGTGAGGCCGGCACGGTCATCGTCGTCGGTGAGGCGACGGCGGGCGAGCCGCTCACCGCCTACGCCTTCTCCGACCCCAAGAGCATGATCGACGCGTTCGTGGACGGTGACCTCGCCGACGCGGCGCAGATCCTGTTCGACCCCGCCCGCGCGGGCCAGGTCATCGAGGGCGTGGAGGTCGCCGGCGCCTCGCGCGTCATCGCCATCAAGACGAACGATTCGACGCAAGGCGCGCTCACGCTGCTCGACGCAACGAGCGCCGCCGCCATGATTGTTAGCGGGCGCATCTGGGGCACCGAGGACGGGTTCACCACCATCGCGGTCGCCGCGGGCACGTCGGGCGGCAAGAAGATCACGACCGTTCGCACGCGCGCCCCGCTCATCGGCACCGAGACCCACGACAACATCGGGCAGTACGCGTGGTTCAAGTGCCAGCGCACGAACGCGGGCGGCGCGACAGGCGCAGCGGTGCGGTACGCTCGCGCCACCGGCAACCTCATCCTGCGCAAGCAGACGGTGGGGCCGGTGTGGACCGACGAGTTCACGATCTCCTGCGCCGGCAAGACGGTCGCGGATGTGATCGCCGAGATCAACACGAAGACCGCGTGGAGCGCGGTCACGGTCAACGCAGCGGCCGGGTCGAAGTCCGCCGCCGACCTCGACAACGTGGCCGCGGACTCCGACAGCGCGCTGTCGCCCGACTACTCGGACATGTACGGCGTGCTCCAGGACTGCGTGGACACGCTGAACGCGAGCAGTTCGCACGTCGAAGCCACGCGTTCGGCGCTCGCCAACGGCATCGCGCCGCCGAACACGCTGTCGGCGACGTACCTCGTCGGCGGCGCGCTCGGCACGACCGACGGCACCGACGTGGACAACGCGCTCATCGAAGCGGCGAAGTACGACGCGCGATTTGTCGTCTCGCTGTTTGTGACGACGACCAGCGGCGGCACGGCCATCGACACCGTGAACGGCAAGTTCGCCACGCACGCTTCGACGCTTTCCGGGATCACGGGGCGCGCGGAACGGCAGGTGTTCCTCGCGCAGCATGTGACGGCGAAAGCCGACGCCATCACCGCCGCGCAGACGCTCGCGTCCGAGTATGCGGCGCTCAGCGTCACCGAGGTCTATCGCGAGGACGCGGCCGGCGCGAAGCAGTGGCTTGGCGAGTGGGCCGCGGCGGCGATGTGCGCCGGCATCGCGGCGGCGACGCCCATCGGCACGCCGCTGACGTTCAAGTACATCAAGGCCTACGACCTGCGGTACGGCTGGACGTGGAACCCGCTGACCGACCCCGAGGACCTCATCAAGACCGGCGTTCTCGTGTTCGAGAGCGACCCGGGGCAAGGCATCCGACTGCTCAAGGACGTGACGACGTACACGGCCACCGACAACGACATCCTGCGGATCGTCTCCGGCAAGGAGATGCATCTCTGGCACAAGAAGATGATCCGTCTCAACATCGAGCAGTACTTCGTCGGCGTCAAAGGCAAGGGCATCGTCACCGATCGCGCCGTCGAGAGCCGGATGATCGAACTGCACCGCACGCTGTCGGACACGTCGAATCCGGACTTCCTGTTCATCGCGTCCACGGCGGACGACGGCACGGTGACGCCGCCGTTCCGCAACATCGTCGCGCAGTCGAGCGGCGCGGTCATCCGGGTGACGGGCGAGGTCAACTACGCGCCCGGCATCCAGTTCGTGCTCAACGAACTCGTGGCGATCCCGCAGGCGTAACGGAGGCCCAGCATGTCCAACGTCATTCATGGCGCACGCGCGAAGTTCCTGCTCAACGGGCAGGTCATCGCGTGGGCCAACGACGTGACCGTGACCGAGACCATCGAGCAGGAGGAACTCGCTGTCCTCGACCGCTACGAGCCGATGGAGAACGTGGACACGGCGTACCGCGTGCAGATGCGCGCGCGATTCTTCCGCCTGCTCAATGGCGGGCTGCGGTCGCTTGGCTTCTGGCCGCTCACGGGCCGCACGCCAGAGGAACTGCGCAGCGCCATCCTCGCGCGGCCGGAACTCATCGCGGAGATCCACGACGCCACGGGCACGATGCTCAAGCGCGTCTCGCGCGTGAAGCCGCGGTCGTGGACGGTCAACTTCGCCGCGCGGCAGGTGACGGCGAACGACGTGGAGTTCACCGCCATCTACGCGACCGACGAGGGCGAGTCGGCGTAACAGGAGTCCGCCATGCTCGGCCAGTCTTCGATCTTCATTGCTCGGCTCGCGGCGTCGCAGGTCGAGGTCGACGCGCTGTTCATCAAGGGACTGCCCAAGACGGACGGCCTGCACGTCGCGGACTTCGTGGCGGGGAACAAGTACACCATCACGCCGCCGACCGGCATGGGCGTTCTGCTGTCGCGCATCGAGTTCTGGTCGAGCGTTTACACGCGCTGGA
>Ga0209727_1003204_pt1 | contig 10727 bp, 10 predicted proteins | sample RifGroC1_FD_183995 | JGI IMG/M metagenome (GOLD analysis project Ga0209727, IMG submission 183995) | Groundwater microbial communities from Rifle, Colorado, USA - Groundwater C1 (SPAdes) (version 2) | ecosystem: Environmental > Aquatic > Deep subsurface > Groundwater | place: Rifle, Colorado...
CGGAAATAGTGTTCAAAGCCCCGAGCGTAACCGCCACCGAAACATTGATGATGGCCGCTGTTTTGATTCCGGGCGAGACAATCCTTCATAACGCCGCTTGCGAGCCGGAAATAGTCGCCCTGGCCGATTTTCTAAATGAAAGCGGAGCAAATATCAAAGGGGCGGGCAGTCATACAATCGCGATAAAAGGCGTTGATTCTTTGAAAGCCGAAAAGCCGTATCAAACCCCGGCCGACCGCATTGAAGCGGGAAGTTTCGCTATTTTGGCGGCAATTTGCGGGAAAGACATTGAAATAGCCGGTTGCCGGCCGGAACATCTGAAAGTTTTTCTTAGAGTTTTAAAAAATATTGGCGTTGAGATTGAAGAAGCCAAAAACAGCATTCGCGTCAAAAAATCAGGAAATTTGCGGGCGATTAATATTAAAACAGCCGAATATCCGGGAGTTCCCACTGATTTGCAGTCGCCTTTGTCCGTGCTTTTGACTCAAGCAAACGGCAAGAGCTTGATTTTTGAGACAATTTTTGAAGGACGACTTGATTATCTTAATGAATTGAGCCGAATGGGCGCCGATGTTACTGTTTGCGATCCCCATCGCGCTATTATTTCCGGGCCGTCCGGCCTAAGAGGCAGAGAGATGGAAAGCCCGGATTTAAGGGCCGGCCTGGCGTTTATCATTGCCGCCTTAGTTGCAAAAGGCAAATCAATCATACATAATGTTTATAATATTGACAGGGGATATGAAAGAATAGAGGAGAGATTAAGGCAATTGGGCGCAGACATTAAACGGATTTAATTTTTAATAAAAACTATGGCTTTATTCGTCAGAAAAATAGGAGTGGATTTAGGAACGGCGAATTCTTTGGTTTTCGTGCCAGGCAAAGGCATTGCTTTGAACGAACCGTCGGTAGTGGCGGTTTTAGTTCCGGAAAACAAGGTTTTGGCGGTAGGCAATGAAGCCAAGGCAATGATCGGCAAAACCCCGGATACGATAATCGCTTACAGGCCGCTTAAAGACGGAGTTATCGCCGATTATAGAGTTACGGAAAGCATGATGCGTTTTTTTATCAAAAAATCGCTCGGCCCGTGGAACATTTTCAAGCCGGAAATCATGATTTCGGTGCCGGCGAGCGTAAGTTCAACGGAGCGGCGTTCTGTGATAGAGGCGGCGGTGAAAGCCGGGGCAAAATCCGCTTATGTGGTGAAAGAACCGGTTTTGGCGGCAATCGGAGCGGGCATTCCCATACAGGAAGCAAGGGGTCATATGGTTGTTGAAATCGGCGGAGGCACAACCGATATCGCCGTGATTTCTTTGGGGGGCATTGTCGCCTCTGCTTCGGCAAAAATCGCCGGCAACGCCATTGACCAGGCAATCGCCGATTATATCAAAAAAACTTTCAATCTCGCCATAGGCGACCAGACTGCCGAAGAAATTAAAATTGCCGTAGGCTCGGCCGTTCCCGTGGAAAACGAGCTGAAGTATAAAATCAAAGGCCGTGATTTTTTAACGGGCCTTCCCAGAAGCGCCGATGTGTCAACCAACGAAGTTTTGAAAGCGATTGAAGGAGAATTAAGAGACATTATGAAGACTATAAAAACGGTTTTACAGGATACTCCGCCGGAGCTCGCTTCGGATATTATTGACCAAGGCATTTCAATGTCCGGCGGCGGCTCTTTGCTGCGCAATATCTGTGAATTGGTATATCAATCAACCGGAGTCAAAGCTCAACTTGTTGAAGATCCTCTTTTGGCCGTGGCGCGCGGCACAGGCATCGCCCTGGAGCACCTGGATAGTTATAAGCGAAGCATCATCTCAAAGCCATAATGGCCCGGCCCGCTATGCCTCCTATTTTAAAAGTTCATTTAGAAACCGGCAATTTCAATCCAGGGTATTTGTTGATAGGCAATTCCGAAGATTTTAGTCCTTTGGCGCGCAAGGCGGCTTCTATCATATTGAGTTGCGATGAATTTTCTCTTGATTCCCACCCCGATTTTTTTGGGCGTTCTTTTGAATCGTTTAATAAGGAAGACGGCCGCGATTTAATCCAAAAAATCGCGACAAAACCTATTTTAGCGGAGAAAAAGGTTTTTTCTCTCTTTTTTTCTTCTATGGCGCCCGAAGCGGCGTTCGCTTTCTCAAAAATTTTAGAAGAACCGCCCTTATCCTGTCATTTTTTCTTTTTGACAAATTCCGCCGAAAATTTGCCAAAAGTATTTCGCTCAAGATTGTTGAATGTTTTTCAAAACGGAAGTTATAAATTAAGCGAGGAGAGCAAAATCTTCTGGCAGAAATTTTTGAAAAGCGGACCGATGGAACGGCTTAATTTCTCAAAAAACGCCGTCTCCGACAGAAGAGCAGCCCTGGATTTTTTGAATGAACTGGAAATTATTTTAACCGAGCGCCTTAAAAATGAAAATAAAGCCTCGCCGGCGTTCAATAAAATTATATCTTCTCTTGAAGAGTTGAAATCAACGCGCCAATTTTTTTTTGACCGATCCGCTTCTTATAAAATGATTATTGAACATTTTAGCCTAACAATTCCAAAATTTTGAGATAATATAAATATATGCCTTACGACCTCGCCGGATTAAAAAAGAAATTTTCAGAAACCAAAGAATGGTTTAAAAAAGAATTGTCTTTACTCAGTACGGGCAGAGCTTCGCCGGCTTTGCTGGATAATATAAGCGTCAATTGTTACGGCGCGAAGACGCCGATAAGGCACATTGCCGCTATTTCAACCGAAGACGCGAGAACCCTGCGCGTGAAGCCGTGGGACATTTCCATGATTTCCCAAATAGAACAGGAAATTCGCGCCTCAGGATCGTGGTTTTCGCCGGTTGCCGAAAAAGATTCTTTAAGAATAATATTCCCGGAACTTACCGAAGAAAAAAGAAAATCGCTTGTCAAGATTTTAAACGGAAAATTGGAAGAAAGCCGCGTCAAATTAAGAAAATTAAGGGATGAATGGTGGGGCGATATTCAAATAAAAGAAAGAGAAGGAGCAATTCGCGAAGACGAAAAATTTAGATTAAAAAACGAATTGCAAAAAATGGTTGACGAAACGAACGAAGAATTAGAGGAAATGGCGGGCGCGAAACAGAAAGAAGTTGGCGAGAAATAAGGAATACGGCGTTCACATAATTTTAATATGTCAATTATTTTATTTTTTGCCGTTTTGGCGATTTTAATTCTTGCTCACGAACTTGGGCATTTTCTTTTCGCCAAATTGAGCAAGATAAAAGTGGAGGAATTCGGGTTTGGTTTTCCGCCGCGCGTTTTTGGGTTTAGGCGGGGCGAAACAATCTACTCGTTTAATCTCATTCCTTTCGGCGGATTCGTTAAAATCTGCGGCGAAGACGGTTCGCCTTCCAACCTGCCCGCCGAAGCCCTTACCAGAAGTTTTGGAGCTCAAAAAGCTTATATCCGCGCCTTGGTTCTTTCCGCCGGCGTTTTATTCAATCTACTTTTAGCCTGGTCGTTGCTGACGGCGACATATCTGATTGGCGCGCCGGTCAGCGTTGAAGAAAACGGCATCCCGGGAAATTATTTCAAGGAAAAAGGAGTGATGATTATTCAGATTCAGGAAGGAATGCCGGCGGAATTATCCGATCTTCGGCCGGGTGATTATCTTTTGAGGTTTTTCGGAAAAAATGAAAAAACTTTGGAAATATCCGACATCAAAGAAGTGCAGAATTTTATCGCAAATCATCCCGAAGAAGAAATTAGAATGGATTATTTAAGGAAGGGAAAAGTTTTTTCAACAAAAGCAATTCCTCTAAAAAATCCCGAAAACGGAAAAGGAATTTTAGGAATTGCCATGGAAAAAGTAGGAATCGTCCGGCTTCCTTTCCATATGGCGATTTGGGAGGGGCTGAAAACAACCGTCAGATTAACGGGGCTTATTGCCGAAGCCTTTGTGGATTTTTTCACCGGTATCTTTACCGAAAGAAAGATATTGGCTCAAGTCGCGGGTCCTGTCGGTATAGCCGGGATTATCGCGTCCGCGGCGCAATCCGGCCCTATTTTTATTCTACAATTAGTAGCCTTGCTCTCCATTAATTTGGCCTTGATTAATTTTCTGCCTTTCCCTGCTTTAGACGGCGGCCGGCTGATGTTTTTGGCGATAGAAGTCATTCGGCGCAAGCCAATCAGCGCCAAATTCAGCAATATTGCGCATAATTTAGGATTTGCTATTCTTATTTCATTGATGCTCATTATCACTTATCTGGACATTTTGAAATTAATGCAATGAAGCAATCGCAATTATTCGCAAAAACTTTGAAAAATCCTCCCAATGACGAATTTTCTCAAGGCGCCCGGCTCTTGACACAAGCCGGTTTTATCCAGAAACTGTCGTCTGGAATTTATTCGTTTTTGCCCCTCGGATTTTTGGTTTTGAAAAAAATTGAAAACATAATCCGCGAGGAGATGAATGCCGTCGGCGGGCAGGAACTTTTGATGCCGGCGCTTCATCCGAAAGAAATATGGGAAGAATCAAATCGCTGGTCAGCCGCCGATTATCTTTATAAGCTTAAAGACAGGCAAAAAAAAGAATACGTTCTTGGCGCCACTCACGAAGAAATTATCGTGGATATTGCCCGAAAGCGCATTTTTTCTTATCGGGATTTGCCTTTAGCGCTTTATCAGATTCAGACGAAATTCCGCGACGAATTGCGGGCAAAATCAGGATTGCTTCGGACAAAAGAGTTTTCCATGAAAGATTTATACAGCTTTCACGCCGACGAAAAAGACTTCCGAAAATATTATGAAAAAGTCAAAGAGGCGTATTTTAAAATTTTTACGAGATGCGGCTTTAAAGATATTATTGTCGCCGAAGCAGCCGGAGGGATTTTCACCAAAGAATATACTCACGAATTTCAGATTCCCACCGAAGCAGGAGAAGACAATATCGTGTTTTGCCCCAAAGGAGATTACGCGAAAAACCGGGAAATTTTTGATAAAACAAAAGGCGATAAATGCCCTGTTTGCGGAGCGCGGCTTGAAGAGAAAAGAGCCATTGAAGCGGGTAATATTTTTCCCCTGGGAACGCGCTTTTCAGAGCCGATGCGCTTGAATTTCATTGACAAAAACGGCGAAAAAAAACTGGTCATTATGGGTTGCTACGGCATTGGCTTGGGAAGGGTTCTTGGCGCGGCGGCGGAAATTCATCATGACGAAAAAGGCGTAATTTGGCCTGAGGAAATCGCGCCTTTTAAAATTCATCTCGTTCTTCTTGACGGCGAAAGCGGAGGTAAAAGAATCAAAGACATGGCCGATAAATTTTATCAAGATTTACGAGGCAGAGGGATTGAGGCGCTGTATGACGAGCGAGAAGGGAAAACCGCCGGCGAGAAATTCGCCGACGCGGATTTAATCGGCATCCCATATAGAATAATAGCGAGCGAGAAAACCATAAAGCAGGACTGCGTAGAAATAAAAAGACGCAACGAAAAAAAAGCCAAATTAATAAAAATAAAAGATTTTAAAAAAAGATTTGAGATTTGAAATTTTTCCGCCAAAGGCGGATCAGCCTCTGGCTGAAAATTTAATTTTATGTTTGATAAATTATATAATTTATTTTCGCAGGACGTGGGCATTGATTTGGGCACGGCAAATACGCTTGTTTATGTTCCGGGAAAAGGAATCATCATCAACGAACCGTCCGTCGTCGCCATAAATCAAAAAACCGGGCAGATAGTGGCGGTTGGCAATGACGCTAAAAATATGATTGGCCGCACCCCGGCCCATATTAGCGTCATTAAACCTCTTATTGAGGGCGTGATTTCCGACTTTGAAACAACGGAAGAAATGCTCGCCTATTTTATTCGCAAAGTCAACCGCAATAAATTTTTAAGAAAACCGTCCGTTATAATCGGCATTCCCACCAATGTCACCGAAGTGGAAACGCGCGCCGTTCGGGATGCCGCCAAAAACGCCGGCGGCGGAAAAATTTATATCGTAGAACAGCCGATGGCCGCCGCCGTAGGCATAAAATGCCCGATTCATGAACCGGTAGGGAATATTATTATAGACATCGGCGGCGGCACTTCGGACATAGCCGTGATTTCTTTGAAAGGAATAGTTGTTTCAAAAAGCTTACGCCTTGCCGGAAACAAATTAGACCAAGATATTATCCAATACGCCAGAGACGAGTTTAAGCTTCTTGTTGGAGAAAAAACCGCCGAAGACGTTAAAATAGCAATCGGTTCGGCCATGGCGATAAAAGGAGAAAATATGGAAGCCGGCATGCGCGGAAGAGATTTGATAACGGGCCTTCCCCGAGAAATAGTCGTAACTGATTCTGATATCCGCCAAGCTATTTCAAAATCGCTGAGAAGTTTGGCAAACGCCGTTAAAGAAGTTATTGAAGAAACTCCGCCTGAATTGATTTCCGACGTGATGCATCGCGGCATTGTTTTAGTCGGCGGCGGCTCTTTGCTCAAAGGTCTTTCCGAATATCTCCAAAAAGAAACAAAAATATCCGTTTATGTCGCCGAAGACCCGCTTACCGTCGTTGCCAGAGGAATGGGAGTTATTCTTGAAAATTTGAAGGAATTTCAGGAGATACTTATTGAACACGAAGATGACATTCCGCCGCAATATTAAAAATCAAAACCGGCGAGGTCTTTCTACCCCCCGAAAATTTTTAGCGATTGGCTTGGCGGTTTTTTTTCTGCTCGCTCTTGTTCTTCAAGATTTTTCTTTCAAGTTTGCCATTCGGCCGTTTTTTTACGCCATGGAGCCGCTTTTGAAAACTAAAAAAGATTTAAAAAATTGGTGGGAAGGGAAAAGAGCCGGCTTCGCCGAGAAAAAAAATATTTTAGCCGAAAACCGGGCTTTAACTGAAAAGGCGGCTGAAATGAAAATCAGCCTTTCTTTTCTTGAAATTTTTGAAAAAGAAAATGCCGAACTCAAGGCGGCATTTTCGGCCGAAGAAAGAAAAAATTATATTTTCGGCTCTGTTATTTCGAGGCCGCCGTTTACTCCTTACGACCTGCTTATCATAGATGCCGGAGCCAAAGACGGCGTTGAAGAAGGAATGCAGGTTCTGGCGTTCGGCAAAGTTTTGCTCGGCTATGTGGCCGATGTTTTTCCGGATAAAAGCAAAGTAAAACTGATTTCTTCTTTTGGCGAAGAAACGAACGTGGTTTTGGAGTCTTCCGGCATTCCGGCTATCGCCGCAGGCAAAGGAGGAGAAAATTTTGAAATTATTCTTTCGCGGATGACGGATATTGGCGTTGGCGAGAAAATAATTACTGCGGGGAAAAACCCGCTTCTTGTCGGAATTGTTGAAAAAATAGAGCGTCAGGCAACCGATCCTTATCAAAAAATTATCTTTCGCCTGCCTATTAACATCCAAGCCTTGACCAAGGTTTTCCTTTTAAAGAAATAATTATATGGCGCTTAAGAGAATTATGGCTTTTGCGATTTTATCTTTAAGCGCGGCGTTTTTGCCTTGGCCCGTTGTCTTGTTCTTGGCAGTTTTCTTTATCGCTCTTTTCTCTTGGTTTTGGGAGGCGATAATTATAGGATTTTTACTTGCTTCTTTTTATGGTCTATCCGGCGGAGAATCGGGATTTTTACCCGCTTTTTTTGTTTTAAGTTTCGGGGTTGCTCTTTTTATTGAAGAATATTTTAAGGTTGTTCTTGAAAGGAAAAAGATTCTTTCTTTCGGCGTTATCATCGCCTCGGGCGGAATTTCCGTCTTTTTGCTTTGGCTCCTGTTTGAGCTAACATTATATAAATAACTCTATATGAGGAAAGCAAGGAGAAAAATCATTCATACGATTGACCCCGATGAAATTTTTATTGATTCCAAGAATATTCCCGATTTTGACAAAAATCAATTTGAAGGACGGCTTGAAAAACCTGTCTCTAAGTCAAAGTTTATCGGCATAGGCGTTTGTTTTTTAGCCTTAGGGCTTATTTTAGTTCTAAAAATCGCCCATCTTGATATTATCAAGGGTGAAATGTACGCCCTGCGGAGTAAAAATAATTATTTGCGCGCCGTTACGATTTTTCCGGCAAGAGGAGTAATTTATGATAGAAACGGCAAGGAGCTGGCTTGGAATGATTCTATAACAAGAGAAAGCGAATTAAAATCTATTCGCGCCTTTTCTGCTTTTGGCGGTTTGGCGCACATTTTAGGTTATGTGGGAATTGGCCAAGCGGGGAAAATAATCGGCGTAGACGGAGTAGAAAAAAAACAAGAAAATTTATTAGGAGGAAAAACCGGCGTTAAAATAATAGAAGAAAATTCAAAAAATGAAATTAATTCGGAAAGCGTGTTAAGGCCGCCTAAAAACGGGAAAAATATAAAACTTACGATTGATGCCGATTTGCAGTCTATGGTCTACGGCGCCCTGGAAGGCGTGGCAAAAGAGCGTGGTTTTGTTGCCGGCGCCGCCGTTATTTTAAACATTGATTCGGGAGAAGTTTTAACCCTTGTTAATTATCCCGAATACGATTCCCGGCTTTTATCCGCCGGCAAGCCGAAAGAAAACATTGAAGAATATCTTAAAAATCCGGCCAAGCCTTTTGTCAATCGCGCCATTTCCGGATTATATGCTCCGGGTTCTATTATCAAGCCCCTTATAGCCTTAGCGGCTTTGAACGAAAAAATTATCAATCCCGATAAACAAATTTTCAGCTCGGGGAGCATTTCTTTGCCTAATCCGTTTTTTCCCGACCAACCGAACATATTTAACGATTGGAAAGCGCACGGCTGGGTTGATATGCGGCGCGCCTTGGCTGTTTCTTCAAATGTTTATTTTTACGCAATCGGCGGCGGATACGAAGATACTAAAGGATTAGGCATCAATAAAATTTTTAAATATGCCAATCTATTTGGCTTTGGTTCCAAAACAAACATAGACCTTGATAAAGAAGAGAAAGGATTAATTCCAAACGCAAATCTCAAGGCGGTTTTAAATCCAACAGACCCTATTTGGAGAATAGGGGACACTTTTAACGCTTCAATTGGCCAGGGTGATTTCCAGATAACGCCGCTGCAAGCGGCGGTATACGCCGCGGCTATTGCAAACAACGGACGCCTTGTTCAGCCTTATGTTGTTGCGCCCGATTCTGATTTCAAGGGGGAAAAACAGACAGCCGGCCGAACAATAGATATATCGGCAGAATATTTTAACATAGCAAAAGAGGGAATGCGTCGGGCTGTTCTTGAGGGGACTGCCCAGGGACTTAATGGATTAGGAGTTACGATTGCGGCTAAAACCGGCACCGCGGAAATGGAATCAGGCGCCGGCAAATTCGTTAATTCTTGGATAATAGGCTTTTTCCCTTATGAAAAACCAAGATTCGCTTTCAGTATTATTTTAGAAAAAGGACCGGCAACAAATTTAGTAGGCGGCGTTTTTGCCAGTCGTCAAATTTTCGAATGGATGCTTAATCATACTCCGGAATACCTAAAATAAACCATTATCAATGTTTATAAATATTTATTAGTAGAAAAATTTTCCTTATCTAAAACAGCTAAAATTTCAATTCAATGGCTGCGATTTTTTTGATGTGGAAAACAGAATCGTATATTTACACGATACTATATGTCGGTTTGCCATCGCGACATAAATTATTCATTACTTATCCACAGAAATTTTGTGTTTGATTTAGCTGATATTTTAATGATTTGATATAATAAATTTATATTCAAATGAACTGATACGATATATCGGAGAATATATATCGGATAGATTGAGCATAAAATATTTTATGAAAGACATAAAGATAAAACAAATATTTCATATCATTTTTGCCGTTGCCGTAACCGGTTTATTCTTGAGAATGTTTGTCGTTGACACTTTTGAAGTAAAAGGGGATTCAATGGCTCCTGTTATTTTGAAAGGCGACTATGTTTTTGTTGATAAAGCATCGCATCGGTTTAGGTTTAAAGGAGGCGATTATATTTTCAATCGTCAAGATATTATTGTGGCAAAAGCGCGGCGCCAATCAGGTCAAATTATCAAGCGGATTATCGGTTTACCGGGAGATAGATTAGAAATCACAAATAACGGCAACGGTATTTTGATTAAAAAAGACAGAAAAGACGAAGGCGAACCGATTAAAGAAGATTATATTTCTAATCCGGCGGTATCTATCCCTGTTGTCGGCTTAGGCGCCATCAAATTGGACCCAAAAGAATATTATGTGTTGGGAGATAATAGATATTTCAGCTTTGATTCAAGAGAATTAGGTCCTATTGATGAATGGGATATTGAAGGCAGGGTGTTTTTGATCTTCCGGCCCAGCTCATTTTCTTTCAAAATCCCCTAAAGTCGTGATAGCCTGAATCATTAGTAAGGATTATCAACGCTTATCCTTAGAGCAATTCGGTAAGCGTTTTTTATTTTCTATTTTTTGTTGCCGCAAGAAGAAATTTCCGAAAATTTTTATCAAAACTTAAGATGAGAAAATTTAAAACGGAATCTTATCGGATGATTCCATTCTTTTGGAAAATTTTTGAGTTATCCACATCATTTTTTTGTTTTATTTTCTCTGTATTTTGTTAAAATTAAATTAATTATAAATGAACCGATACAGCATATCGGCGAGCATATCGGATAAAACAAACAGATAAAACTTGAACTCGGATTTAAATAAAAATTTTAATAACGACCTCAAGAACTCTTCCGAACATAAATGGCTTACGATGTCGGAAGCCAGCCGTTTTACCCCTTACAGCGCGGAGTATTTAAGCTTGCTTGCGCGGAA
>Ga0209727_1003209_pt1 | contig 10719 bp, 9 predicted proteins | sample RifGroC1_FD_183995 | JGI IMG/M metagenome (GOLD analysis project Ga0209727, IMG submission 183995) | Groundwater microbial communities from Rifle, Colorado, USA - Groundwater C1 (SPAdes) (version 2) | ecosystem: Environmental > Aquatic > Deep subsurface > Groundwater | place: Rifle, Colorado...
ATGTCTTATCCAGAAATAATGTCCTCTCGGTAAATAAGATAAGACCTGCTGTAAAGCAGGTTCTTATGAAAAAACTAAACACCAAGAAAATAAAATGGATTGTTAGAGAAAGTGAAAGGAGGGAGCTGGGTTTTTACTCGATAGGAAAGCAGCAGAAAATAACACCGAGACATGCGAGAAGAGTTGCGAAGAAATACAAAAACGACAAAGACCCCAAACTAAAAAAATGCGGAAGAAAACCAAGACAGATAACAGAAGAAGAGAAAAGATTAGTTATCGAAATATATCAAGAATACTTAGCGAGTGCAGTAATGATTGAGCAAATCCTCGACGAGAAAGGTGTTCATATCAACCATAACAGGATTCATAAAATCCTGCTGGAAGCAGGATTTGCAAAACCAAATCTAAAGAAACAAAAGAAAAGAAAATACAAATGTTATGAAAGAAAACATTCGTTAAGTTTAGCTCATACTGATTGGTTTGAATATCGCGGCAAAAAAATTATTTTGTTTGAGGATGATGCGTCGCGCTTCATCCTGGCTTACGGAGAATTCAACAGCGCGAACAAAGAAAATTCAATCAATGTTTTCAGGCAGAGCCTGAAATATGGCGTCTATAAAATTCTTCATTCGGATAACGGCTCCGTATTCCGAGCCAATGAGAAGGATGGAAAGAAATCTGGCGAAGCAGATTTCGAGAAGGAGGTAAAAAAATTTGGAATAAAACAAATTTTTACAAGGGTTAGATATCCGCAAGGAAATGGAAAGCTAGAACGACTTAACGGGACGATAAAACGTTTGTGGAAACAACTCGGTTCGCTGGATAAAGCGGTTGAACATTACAACTACAAGCGACCGCATTCTGGTTTAACTAACGGAAAACTTAGAACTCCCTCTCAAGCTTTCCTAGAAAAACAGAGAAAGAAATAAAAACAATGAGCAACTCAAATAATCGAGAGGACATTAATAGCGGACACTACACTTCGTCCATTTCCCGTCAAAACTCTTCCAATAGCTAATCATCGACGCAATAGCAATAAACGCAAGAGTCCACGCCGCAGAAAAATAGCCGAATAACCAGCATCCAATTCCCAAAACAACAGAAAAAATAATCAACGCCTTAAACCATTTCCTCCCGGAAACCAACTCCTCTCTGCAAAGCCAGCTGAGCAAAAATCCCGTCGGAATTGCCAAAATCAAAACGACTATTTCAATAAGCATTATATTTCAATCCAAAGATAGTTTATATTTCTTCTCAATTAATTGAAATCTCATAAATATGCACAGCATAACCAGGCGCATCCGGGTCATTGTCAAAACCAACTCCTTTCTGCATCTTAAAATCATCAGCAAACGAATTTCCGCTAAATGAAATCATCCTGTCTGATGACAAATCAATCTCACCTTCGGCATTTTCGTTCAGCGCCTTAATCGAAGAAACAGAATATTCTCCAGAAAGAGAAATTTGAACATTGCTTAAATCTTCATAATGATTGCTCGCCGCAAATAAATAAATCTTCCCGTCATATTTCTTCATCATTATTTCTATTCTATCGTCGGAAACACTCCACTCGTCGTAAAATTCCGGCTCCAGAAGAACTTCTTTCAATTGCCCAATTTCTTTGGAAAGCATCTTGACTTGGTTCCAATGATTGCCATAATAAGGGTCTTCAATGCTCATTTTATACAATCCATAAAACCAAACCCCTGTAGCGCCATTGATAATCTGGCTCCATATTTGATACCTCTGCAGATTCAAAGGAAGATAGACGTTATACCTTGTCCACGGAGGATTTGTTATTACGCCATCCCAAGTCGTCCACGGATACACCCCAATTCCGAAAGCAATCACATTTTTTTCTCCTTCATTAGAATTGATATAATCAACAGCTCTTCTTATCTGGAGTCTGTTTTTGTCTAATCCCGTTATTCTGTTTTCAGAAGGATAAGCTATTCCAAGGTTTTCAGTGTTTGTTATTACGTCCGCCTTAGAATAAAAATAATTTTCCTTATCTTCAACCAGCCCAGTATAAGCTCTCTCACTGCCGCAAAAGTTATACAGCAATTTTGCTTCGGGAGCGTTTTGATGAGAATATGCATTCAAAGTGTCAAGCTTATTCATGCTTGAGATTGAAACGCCATAATAAAGCCCGTTGCCGGGACAGTCAGATTCATCAGGCGCCAAAATAAAAAGCAAATTTTCATAATCCCCCCAATCGTCAATAGATTTTTTTGCAATCGACACCCCATCGTAATTTATCAAATGCTGAGGATCATTCATCCATTTGTCAGGCAATGCGCTGTTGATTGTATAATGAAAACTAGTCAAGCTCAAAAGTACTGCGATATCTTCGTCTGTCCAAAGCTGCTTTAATTCAGAATTCGAAAGGCCGTTATAAGAGGTGCCCCAAACAGTATTAAATCCCGCATTTTTTACCTCATCTATCGAAACCATGTTCCCGTTTAATTTCGGAAAGCCCAAAGCAACTATCGGGAAGAAAATTTCTCCCTTATACTTTGTAAATTTTAATATTCCCGACTTCTTGAATTCAGGCAGTGTCGGATCACGAGAAACCTCTTTAACAGCTATATTATCAGCATACACTTTTCCTCGCGGATAATTATAATTTGAATAAACATAAGCGTAAGATGTCGTATCACTCGTTTTAATATATCTTCGGTATGTTCTCCAAGGCTCAATCCCCCGAATATCAAATGTTCTGTAAGTCCAGCTGCTTTCATCCCAGTCGCTGAATATAATTCCAGTTGACCAGAAACTTACATCCAATCCTGAAATTTTTTGATTTTCCGTATTAAACGGAATCAAGGAAACTCCTGCCCAGTCGCTCGAGGCATCTAAACTATTATCAGCTGCAAGCGTAGGCTGTAAATTTTCTGTTGCAATGTCTGCGCTGAATTCATACCAAGTATTTGGCTTTAGAGAAATTTTCTGCTCCCACCCCAAATGCCCTGACGGAGGATTTCCGATGTTTTCTGTCTTCAGCACCATTCCATGTCCCGTGCCTATAAAATCCATCTCCCAAAAAGTTCTTCGTTCAGTATCCTTCATTCTCACCACCCAACTGTCTGGTAAATTGTCCCCATCCAAATCGCATTCTGCACGCCCGTTCAAAACCAAATTTTCAGGGTCGGGATTCGGATTGCACATTTCAGAAGAAGTTTCATCGTCAATCTGGCTGTCATACTCGCCGGCATCAGCGCACCCAGAATCGTCTTCATCAGCATATCCGTCTCCGTCATTATCAATTCCGTCGCCGCACGCTTTTGCCGGAGCCGCAGCATTTTTTGTATTATCTCCTCCGCTCACATCCTCAACAAGCGTATTAAACTCTTCAGAAATCTGTTCTCCTGCATTTTCATTTAAATTAATGACAACAACAGCCACGCTCCCAACCGCGACGATTGTTATAAGAACTATCAAAACCGTTGTGATAACACCGCTAATCGCACCTCTATTCATGCAATCTCTATCTTTTCTTAATTTATATACCTTGTCTAACTTACAAGAAATTCCCCTTCCAATTCGTCAGCATGCTCGGCGATATCAGTCATCGCAATAATTCCAGCCAAGTTCCCCTCGTCGACAACAGGCAGGTGTTTTATTTTATTTTTCTTCATCAGCTCTAGGGCGACATCAATGTCTTCTTTTGATTCAACAGTCACAATTTTCTGTTTCATAATTCCGGAAACATTTCCCTCTTTCCCAAAACATTCTAAAATATCGCTGGCAGTAACAATCCCTATCATCTTTTTTTCAGCTACAACAATTAAACTTCCAATGTTCGAAGAGCTCATAATCTTCGCCGCCTCGCCAAAAGAAATATCCTTGTCAACAACATGCGCTTGTTTCATTATGTCCTTCACTTTCATATTAAACTAAAAATCAATAATTATATAAATCCTTTCTTCCGTCTAATAAAATGAAAAAAGAGGAAAAAATAATTAGCGATATTTCCAGCCTGCCTCAAAATCATCCACTAAGAACAAAATTAACAACAAGTCAGAGAGCCTCAGACATATTATCAAAATGCATTGGTTCGTGGGGCTTTATAATTCTAATAATAATTTTTTTAATCTTTTGGGTATCTGCAAATATCTACGCATGGATTAATCAATGGGATCCTTATCCGTTTATTCTTCTTAATCTCGTCCTCGCTTGTTTAACCGCAATTCAAACTCCCATAATCCTAATGAGCCAAAACAGAATTTCCCAAAAAGACAGAATAAGAACAGAATACGACTACGCAGTAGACAGAAAATCCGAAAGAGAAATAGAAGAAATCAAAAAACAGCTGGACAGAATCGAGAGAAAAATTAAATAACTAATTATAATATCATCAAAGGGGCGGAGGAACAACTCCAAACCAAAATTTATTCGTCGCCACTCTTGTTTGTTCCCAACAAAGCAAGAATAAACTTCCGTAAAGCTTTTAAACAAAACCTCTTCTTATAACCATGACTCAATTGCATTACATTCCTAGCTGGTTCTTCGGGTTCAATATCGCATTTGAAATGATTTTCATGCTTGCGGCTGCATTAGTCGCGTTGTATTCCTACAGAATCTACAAAATCTCCTCCCAAAAAGAAATAAAACTCTTCGGAATTTCCTTCGCCCTGCTTTCAGCGTCGTACTTCGTGTCCTCGATTATTTCTCTTTTCTTTATTTCAGCTCTGGAAGGAAATCTTCTGGCAATCGCAATACACAGAATTTTAAATGCTCAAAACATAGCAGTTGCGTCGTATATTCTTTTTCTTATTCTCGGCCATATAACTCTTCTTTATACAACCCTGAGAGTAGAAAGAAAAAGAATTTACGGCCTTCTGATTGCAATGGCATTTATAGCTATCAATTTCAGTTTCAATAAAGTTTTCATGATTTACTTCATTTCTTCATTATGCCTTTTGTTTGTAAACTATCATTACTACATGGAATTCATCAAAAGAAAAAACAAAACCGTCTTTTTGACTTTCTGGGGGATGTTTTTCCTCTTCGTCAGCAACGTTATCTTTTTAGTTCAGGAGTCATCAGCGACGATATATGTAATCTCCCACGTCACAGAATTAATTGGTTATTGTTTCATAGCATCCAGTCTGCTCAGAGTTATCAAACATGGAAAGAAAAAGAAATAAACTAGAAATAATAAAAGATATTCTTACCGTTATCCGAGAAAAAAATGGGAGAATAAAGCCCACGCACATACTTTACAAGTCAAATCTTTCCCACCAGATGATGAAAGAGTATTTGGAAGAATTAATAGTAAAGAAATTTATCAAAGAGATCGAGCTAAAGCAGGGGAAAACCTACGAGGTTACACCGAAAGGAATAAATTATTTGGAAGAGTATAATACGATTGTTAATTTCACGAATGCTTTTGGCTTGGATTAAATCTTTCGGGATACTGTAAGACTATCGGGATAAATCCTTCAAGTTGTTATATCTTAAACCTCCAAAAGTATGTCAATAACGACGATAAACCGAATTCAGATAATTATTTTGAATTATTAATGAAACCGAAAGTTTTGTCATGTCTCGCTATCTTCAGCATCATCTTTCGGAAAAATTTATAAACTACTCTATCGTTAGATTTTTGTAAAAGATGGTGGGCAAAGAGCAAGTACTTGGCTTATTTTCATTTGTATTTTTATTCATAATTCTGTCTCCTGTTCTTGCATGGGAATTTAACGGAACTGTTTACGACGTTGACGGCAATGCTCTGAACAACACTCTTGTAAATATGACTATTTACACTATGGGCGCAAATGGCCCGGCTTTAGCACTCTCAAATTCATCTTACTCAAATGCATCCGGCTGGTTTAATTTTTCTGTAACAGAAAATGTTAGCTACATGTATAAGCCGGTAATTCGTCATTTCAATTCAAGCAACAGTGATTTGGATTTTATAGGGCAATCGCTCCCGGCTTTTCCTTACGCAGAATTTGCTAACACCACAGGAGTAAACTTTTATCTGAAACAAGCAGGAACAATAAACATAACAGCAATTAATTCATCCGGCGGAAGAACCTCATTTAACTATATGGTAAAAGACACTTTATTAGGTTACGACGTTGCCTCAAGCTGGCAAAGCAGCGTGACTGAAGCAATCGTTTATGTCCCAAGAGACAGAAATTATTCAGTTATGGTTTACCCGCAGCAGAGCTTGCCTGTTAGTTTTGACTGGAGCAATTTTACGTCTTCATCTTCTTACCGATTTGGCCAGAATTTATCTGAATATAATTCTACCACGCACGTACTCCAAAAACAGTTTAATTGCACCGAGCAACTCACAAGAATTACAGGATTCATTCAAAACACAAGCGCAATTGGTATTGTGGGTTGGAACGAATTCACTGTTGTTCCGTATTTATTAGAGCCAGGGGATATGGTCTTTTTTGATCAGGGAAATCTTCCTTGGAATATGAGCTCTTGGGGACAGCAAACTGACGAGTATAATTTAACAACAGGATGGTATAATATTTCTCTTCCAGGCCCTGCTGAAACAGCGAATTACATTTTATTTGCTTCCGCAAGAAACGGCACAAAATATTACGGAGGATACATGAATTTAAGTTTGACTTATGGCGACAGTCCCAGAAATAAGAACTTCACAATTTACACTCTAATGGGTAGCAATTGGGGCGCTCTTAATGGAAATATTTCTATGCACAACGCCAATGACTGGGGGCAATTAAACATTTCTTCAGCACAGCAAGAATTCAATCTGATTAATTCGTCCGGCAGTTTAATTACAAGTCTCACCGCCCATCTAGAAGTTAAAGTCGACTATTCACTCTACGGAGCAAAAGAATTTACATTTATGAAAGATATTTCTTCAGCCAACGGAACTTTCTTTCTGCCTTTGTTAAATACCACTGGCGTGAAAAAAATGAGCATTTACAGCCAAAGCTTTTCTCCAAAGTCCATCCCGTCCATGAGCCTTTCCGGAATTTTGGCAAATCCAAATATAACTATGACGTTGTTTAATCCCGGAGATATCGGCGATGCATTATCTGCCGCGCAAGTAACTGTAGCAATTTACAAGTCAAACTCTTCCTGTGATGTTCCTAATCCTCCCTCAAGTTGTATTTTAACAGCATCAGCAGGAATGGATGAATTTAATCCTCTTTCAGCGATAATTGCCGGCGGAAAAATAAGTTTTAGAATGGGCTCGGGAAGTCTTCAAGTTCATTACGTGAATGTTGATATGCTCGCTTCTGGTCCGCCAGATGCAGCATTCGAGAACGATGCAGGCGCAAGCGAATCTTCAAGTTCTTTTTCAAACGCAGTCAAGTTTGGTTCAGGAGGCCCAACAATTTATGACTATGTATTAGTCTCCACCCCATATTCTGAAACAGCAGGCAGTGGCTTAAACGATTCTCAAACAGTTTCAATGTCACTTACTACTTTTTACGGAGAAGATTCAAATGGAGATATGAACTGGACATCTCCAATTTGGATTTCTACAAATGGAACAAATGCTTCTGCTTTGGCAGGAAATCACTCCCACTATTCTGCGCGTCAGACCGAATGGCAAAGTTTAATGGATAGTTCAACTTGCGCAACGACAACTACAGGGACTTCAGCAATAAACTCAACAAGCCCTTGCGCAATTGACACAGCGAATAATAAAATTTGGATAAGACTTCCTCACTTTTCAGGAACCGCTCCAGCAGTTAGCGGAAGCATCATTGCTTCAGCAACAACCGCCGTAACTACTTCCGGCGGCAGCGGTTCAGCAGTCTCTTCATTCTGGACAAATACCTTTGTTGAAGATAGCGAAGAACTTAGCGAAAAAATTGCAATCACAAAAGAACTTGGAAGAAAAAACAGGGTAAGAGTTAAAATTAATGGAGAAACTCACCATGTTGGAGTTGTTGAATTAACAGCAGCAACAGCAACGGTAAATGTCTCTTCTACTTCTCAGCAAAAAACCATGAATATTGGAGAAGAATGGAAAGTTAATGTTAATACCGACGAATATTATGACTTGCTAATCAAGTTAAATAGTACTTCCTCTGATAAAGCAAATCTTAATATTCAGGCAATAAAAGAAATAGTTTCTGCTGCCGAGGAAGAAACTTCAATCAACAAAGCCGGATTAGAAATGGCTCCAGAAGAAACGCAAAAAAGCAGCAAGGCGTGGTTGTTGTGGATTATAACTCTTGCAATTATTGTCTTAATTGTCTTGTTTATTATTGTAAAGTATACAAAATCGAAAAGAAAAAATAAGTGATTTTATACAATTTCCCAATCTCTTCCGCAACCTCAAAATCTTTCTGCCCCTCTTCGCGCAATTAAGGATTTGTCTTTTCAATTACTTCATTTATGTCAAAGCAAACCATTAATGTTATTGGCAAATCAGAAAATCTTAAATTCCTGTAGTACTCTCTTGATTTTTCCGCAGATGTAACAGAAAGCGACTTTGCACCATCTGATTTCAGTTTTGAAGCAAGCTCCCGCATCAGTTTTTTTCCAATGCCCTGTTTTTGATATTTTTTATCAACCGCCATTTGATGTATCAATGCTCTAGAACCGTCATAACACCCCCGAATCATACCTACAACACAATTGCCAAGTTCCGCAACTAAAAAATATTTGCCCATTTGCTCGTAAACTCTTTTCATAGCTTCTTTCCCGTCAATTTCCTCAGAATTTAACATCTCATTTTGAGATAATATCCCTTCTAATCTTTCAAAATCTGCTGGTTCTGCCTTTCTGATTTTTAATTTCATGCTGTCAAACAAACAACGTCACAATTTCCCAATCTCTTCCGCAACCTCAAAATCTTTCTTCGTCAGCCCACCTTCAGAATGCGTGCTCAACGACAGCTTAACACTCCCTCCAGAAATAATAAAATCCGGATGATGCTTCATTCGCTCGGCAATTTCCCCAACCTTATTTACAAATTCCAAAGCCTCTTTAAAATCTTTAAACATAAATACTTTAGAAATCGCAGAACCCTCTAGAGACCACTCGTCAAGACGAGACATCAACGATTGAATATCCTGCAAAGTCAGCATCTTTATAATAAAACTCCAGAATTAATAAACATTTAGTTGCTTTAATTCAATAAATTCATCTTGTAATTTTTCAGATATACTGTAATCCACAGCCGCACAGAAATATTTTATTCCCACTAACTTTTCTTCTAAGCGAAGCTCCTTGACGAAGTCAGGAGCGGAGCCAATCTTCACTAAAAAACATCTAAATCATTATATATTTCCTGTTCTCTCAAAAACAATGAATCCAAATTCCCCTCTAGCATTCAGAGTCCGCCCCCAAGATTTAGACAATTTTCTCGGGCAGGAGCATTTAGTCGCAAAAGGAAAACCTCTGAGGATAATCTTAGAGTCAGGCGCTTTCCCGAGTTCAATAATTTTCTGGGGCCCGCCAGGCTGCGGAAAAACAACTCTGGCAAGATTAATTTCTAAATTCATAAACGCAGAATTTATTTCTCTTTCAGCAGTCTCTGCAAAAAAAGAAGACGTCCAGAACGCAATAAACAAGGCAAAACTTTTCCAGAGAAAAACAATTTTATTCCTCGACGAAATCCACAGGTTTAACAAAGCACAGCAGGATTTCCTTTTGCCTTTCGTCGAATCTGGCTTGATAACGCTAATCGGCGCAACAACAGAAAATCCGAGTTTCGAAGTCATCTCGCCTTTATTATCACGTTCAAGAGTTTTCGTCTTGAATCATTTGGAAGAAAAAGATTTGGAAAAAATTATTTCTAATGCGCTGGCAAACCTGAATGGACTGAACAACAAATTTGCAATAACGCAAGAAAACAAATCTTTAATCGCCCAACTGGCAAACGGCGACGCGCGCTCTGCCCTGAACATTCTTGAACTTGCATCTCATCTTTCCAAAGAAAAAGAAATATCAACGCAGTCAATTTTAGACGCTTCCCAGAGAACTTTTCTAAGATATGATAAAACAGGCGAGGAGCACTACAATATAATTTCCGCACTGCATAAGTCCTTAAGAGATTCAGACCAAGACGCCGCAGTTTACTGGACAATGAGGATGATTGAAGCAGGCGAAGATCCGAAATACATAATCAGAAGAATGATAAGATTTGCGTCAGAAGATATTGGCAACGCAGACCCCCAAGCCCTTCAACTAGCAACAGCAGCAAAAGATGCAGTTGAATTTCTCGGCTATCCCGAATGCGACACAGCGCTAGTCCAGACAGCAATTTATTTAGCTAACGCCCCAAAATCAAACATAGCATACACAGCGACGCTAAAAGCCAGAGCAGACATAAGAGAAACAGGAAATCTTCCAGTTCCTCTGCATTTAAGAAACGCCCCAACCGCATTAATGAAAGATTTAGGGTACGGAAAAGGATACAAATACGCCCACAATTTTCCCGGCGCAAAAGTCGAGCAGGAGCATCTTCCAGAAAAGCTAAAAGGCAGAAAATATATTGAAGAGAGATAATTCAAAATGCATTAATAATTTTTTAAATGAAATAATATAAACTGCCCGGTATTGCCCGAAGACCATACCGGGGAAGATATTATATTTACGAGATGTTCAAAGTTTAAAAACCTTCTCTTTTAATTTTGCTCTGTGGTATCCGAAAATTAGTTCTCAACGCTGATTTATATCAGCCTATGAAATTCACAAAAAAGAGTCTCTTGGAGACTCTACGGCTGAAAGCCGAAGGAAAAGGCAGTTATCAGTCGAGGAAAATAG
>Ga0209727_1003215_pt1 | contig 10704 bp, 18 predicted proteins | sample RifGroC1_FD_183995 | JGI IMG/M metagenome (GOLD analysis project Ga0209727, IMG submission 183995) | Groundwater microbial communities from Rifle, Colorado, USA - Groundwater C1 (SPAdes) (version 2) | ecosystem: Environmental > Aquatic > Deep subsurface > Groundwater | place: Rifle, Colorado...
GAGCCTGTCTCCTTCCCTGGTTTTGATGCGTTTGAATTCTTTGTCTATCGGGCAAACTGTTGGTGGAGCGTGACTGAGAAACAAACGGGCTTCTCTATCGGACCTGGAGGAGAGAATAAAACAGAGGCTATTGCCGAGGCACAGAATAGGCTTAATCTCAAAGGAGTCAAGTGTCTCAAGCGCGAGATCAGGAGGGTATTAAACAAGGACCGTGCAAAGGAGATCCCCAATGGACAATGATTTCGCATGCCGACTCCTGCAGAACCTCAACGACGAGTTCCGCCACCCGAGCTTCACCCCCCGGGAAATCGAGGAGCTGGCCGCCCTGCATGAGGCCAACGCCCCCTTCTGGGAGCAACGCCAACTTGAAGACATCCGTGGCATGTGCGAGGGTAGCCGGACCTTGCGGACGCGTCGCCCTGGTACGAAAGTTCAGGAGGATAAGTAACGTGCATCAGGGCGTTGTCATGGTATCACCTCTCATTGAGGTCTGTGGTCCCCGTCGCATATCTGCAAAGGAGGGTACACCGTGAAGGTCATCTGCGCCTGGTGTGGCAAGCTCATCAGGGAAGTGGAGGGCGACGAGAGCAAAGGACCATCGCACGGCATCTGTATCGAATGTCGGGATAGGATCAAAAAGGAGGACTCATCATGCCGGAACTCAAGCTCAAACTCTCAGGCAAAGCCTCAAGCGTCTTCTGGGTCCTCAGACAGCTCGCTCGGATCGCTCCGGCTATGACGATTGAGTCATTGCCGCGGCAGTGGAAAGCGGGCTGAACTCGTGACAGACACCCCCGAGGTCTTCTCCACAGAGTTCCCGGATCTCCTGGAGCGGCACTTGCAGCATCTCCGCGCTTCAGCCATCAGCGATGACGTGATCCGGGAACGCGCCTACCGGTCAGTCCTGCGATGCGGGCCGGATATCGAGAAGCCGGCACCCGGTTACGTGGTCCTGGGGCGCTATGGGTTCAAGCAGTCGCAGATGATCCTGCCGGCCATCCTGATGCCCATGTACGGGGTAGACGGCACGGTTGTTCTGCACCAGCTCCGGCCCGACACCCCGCGCATCAGCCAGGCGAGCGGCAAGCCGGTGAAGTACGAAACGCCGGCCAAGCGCTCGATGCGCCTGGACGTCCCGCCCCAGTGCCGCGAGGACCTGGACGATCCCTCGGTACCGGTCTTCATTACCGAAGGCATTAAAAAAGGGGATGCCCTGGCCAGCGCCGGGGCCTGCGCCATCGCTCTGCTCGGCGTGTACAACTGGCGCGGCACCAACGAGAAGGGCGGCACCGTTGCCCTGGCGGACTGGGAGCTGGTCGCCCTGAACGGACGGACCGTGTACATCTGCTACGACAGCGACATCCTGGACAAGCCGATGGTCAAGCAGGCCATGGAGCGCCTGGCCGCCTTCCTGGTAGCCCGCAAGGCCGAGGTCAGGGTTGTGAGACTCCCCTCGGGACCCAAAGGCCAGAAAGTCGGCGTGGACGACTTTCTGGCCCAGGGGCACACGCTGCAGGACGTGATTAACCTGGCACAAAAAGAGCTTGAGCCGGTCAAGGAACTCGAGCGGGTATTCGAAAGCGTGCTCAAGGATGTCAGGCATAACCGGATGTACGCCCAGATCACGGACCGGGAAGGCAATCCGGTCAGCGCCTTTCCGCTCACCAACTTCTTCGCCAAAGTCACGCATGAGGTGGTTCGCGACGACGGCGTGACGCAGTCGCGGTTTTTCAAGGTCTTCGGCCTGTGCGAGGATGGGTCGATCCTGCCGCAGCGAGACGTCCCGGCCGAGAGCTTCGACAGCCTGAGTTGGATAACGACGCTCTGGGGGCTGAAAGCGATCATGTCGCCGAAGAGCGCCGCCGTTGCTGAAGTCCGGCACCGCATCAAGGTGGCCAGCGAGGGCTTCCAAACACTCTGGGTCTATTGCCACACCGGGTGGCACGAGATAGGCGGGAAAATGGTCTATCTCCACCAGGGCGGCGCCATCGGCGCCGACAACGTGCTGGTAGACCTTGAGCCGGAGCTGGTCAACTATCGTCTGCCTGTGTTTGAGGCGCCGCGAAACGGGTCGGGAGAGGTCAGGTCAGAAGTGGCTGAGGCACTGAGGGAAAGCCTCGGCTTTATCGATGTGGGCAACCGGGAAGTGACGCTGCCGCTTTGGGCGGCCATGTACCTGGCCCCCCTAAATCCCATACTAAATAGTAACTTCACCCTGTTTCTCATGGGGATGTCCGGGACATTCAAGTCGGCGATCACCGCGCTGGCCCTCAACCACTACGGGGCCGGCTGGAATTACCTCCACCTTCCCGGCAACTGGATCAGTACGTCGAATTACATCGAAAAACACCTCTACCTGGTCAAGGACGCTCCGTACGTGGTAGACGATTTCGCGCCGGGCGCGAGCGACCTGAGTACGAAGCTCCTGGAGGGCATGGCTGAGCGCATCATTCGGAGCCAGGGCAACCGGCAGGGGCGTGGGCGGGCGACGAAAGACCCGCTGCAGGGGAGGGTCACCATGGACCCGCGCGGGCTGCTCATCACGTCCGGCGAGCATCTGCCGGGCGGTGAGAGCCGGAACGCCCGCATTTTTGTGGTCGAGGTCAACGAGGGAGACCTCACGCGAGACAGGATCATGGACGTGGCCAATGACGAGCAGCGGCGCCGGCGCTATTCCCTGGCCATGACCCAATACATCGGCTATTTAGCCGGGAGGTGGGACGAATTGAAACGTGAATTACCGAAACAATACCAGGAGTGGCTGCGGGAGATCAGGAGCGGAGGCCATCCCCGCCAGGACGATGCCGTAGCCAAATTGTACGCCGCCGTGACTGTCGGGCTGCAGTACCACATGGAGATGGGCACCGTGTCAAAGAAAGAGGCAGCCCAGCTCGCCGCGGACGCCCTCGATGTCCTGCAGGGGTGGGCGCATAAGCAGAGTGAGCGCGTCCAGACGCTGAAACCCGGCCGCGTGTTCTTCATGGGCTTTGTGACCATGCTGGCCGCGGGGAAGTTCTGCTGGGAATCGCTGTACGATGACGCAGAAGTGAACCCAAGGCCAGGGCAGACCCTCGTGGGCTGGGCCGATGACAACTTCTACTACCTGAACGCTGACATGGCCTATTCGGTTATCCGTGCCTTCTGCGCCACGACGGATAACCCCATCATGGTCCCGGCGATCACCATCTGGCGGGACCTGCGGACGCTCGGGATATCCGAGTGTAGCGAAGGGCGGAACACGTACATGTGCAAAGTGCGTGGGCGGGTCACCTATCCCATCCGGATCCCGCGGCGCCTGGTCGAAAACCCGGAGACCATCGAAAGGGCTGCCAAAGAACTTGAGACAGCGGCGGTTTAGAGTGGACTTTTGTCGCAAATTGTGGCTCAACCTTAACAATCTAGTTTAACTTTGAGCGTGGCAACCAGGGCAGTGGGTCTAAAAGCACTGATGCTACTGATACCGCATGCCTAACCGAGCGTAAAACGAGTGATACAGAGCACCATAAATTGCTGATACCCACGCTCAAAGCGGTATCAGAAGTAGTCAGGGAGAGTCCGTAGGAAAACAAATCGATGAACTACTACATCGTCAACGGAACCAGTGCCGTAGAGGTCCCATGGGAAGATTTTCAAAAAGCGTGGGGAGGGCCGGAGGCGCGGCACGCATTGGGTAATAGCCCGCGGATTGAAAAGGTAATACCGCTGCCGGACGCAGTGGCAGCCGACCTGATGGACGATTTGGGAATTACCTCGTTACCCAGTAAGATCACTGACTACAAAAGCCTTCATCGTGACTACCCAGTGATACCGTCCGAGCCTGATGGCGGCGCTCTTAATAATGATAGTGATTACTGACTGATACTCTCAATCAATCATAATAAAGGGGCCGGAAACGGCCTTATATCGGGGGTATCAGGACGTATAAGGCAGGCAGCTACATGGACGAACAAACGGAACTGTGGAAACAGCCTCTCATCCGGCACAAAGGGGCGCCGGTCCGTGAACTGAGGGCCGATGATCCCGACTTCGAAGCGGAACTCTCGCTGCAGATCGAGAAGAGGGGCTATTGCCTCTTGTGCTGCCATGCCCTGGGCGACGCCGTGATCGCCGTGGTGGCCGGGGGCGGCCGGATCCCGGTGAACATCGCCCGGTACCCGGCTTATACCGTCCCTGAGTTGGATATGCTCGCCGGGACCGATGCCTGGACGGACATCATGGTCCTGGAGGCCAAGCGGGCCGCCGGCGCCGTGGTTACCTCTGTAAGTAAGAACACGAAGGCGGCGCGCCGTGACTGAGACGCCCCTCGAGATCCTGATTCGCAAGCTGCAGGCCGAGGGAATATGGAAGGGACACTTTCTTTCCTACGTCAGTAGACGATGGGATCCAGATCGCTCGAATGAAGCAAGACGGAGGTGTAGCCAATGAGCAAGACGGATGTTCTAAACGGTTGTCGGACGGGCATTCCGCTGGAAGAAGCCCGACGCATCGCGGCGGCGATAGTCGAAAAGCTCAGGCCGTTCTGCGAGCGGATCGAGGTCGCCGGGTCAATCCGGAGGGAAAGGAAACTGGTAAACGACGTGGACATTGTGGCCATTCCCCAGGAGCTTTGCCTTAGCATGTTGACCGAGACAATCAAGGGCCTGGGGGACCTGGCCATGGACGGCCTTAAGATCAAGCGGTTCCGCTACGAAGACGTCTCGGTCGACGTCTACCTGGCCACGCGCTACTCATGGGCGACCCTGTTGCTGATCCGGACCGGCAGCGCCGAAAACAACCGGCGACTGTGCGGCAGCGCCAAACTGAAAGGCTGGACTCTCAAGGCGAACGGCGAGGGGCTGCTGAATGAGGCGGGCATGCGGATTGCCGGTGACATCGAGCTGTCAATCTACAACGCCCTGGGCCTCCCATACCAGCGACCGCAGGACAGGGAGGTCACCTGGAGATGAAGCCGCTAAGAAAATACTGTGTTGTGGGACCCGGGGCCGCCGATAGAGACATCGTGCTCTACGTTGTGCGCGCCAAGAGCCGGCAGCGCGTGGAAAAGACCCTCGGCTCCGAAGTGGCAGAGCACTCCATTATCCGTCCCTGCAGCGAGAAGGACGAAGCGGAGTTCAAGAGCCGCGGCAAGCATGTCATCACGATGGAACGGCGCCCGAGCGGACAGATCGTCTTCCATGTCGAACGGCTGCCGAAGGTGAAGGGGTAGACGGATGGACGATCATCTTTTTCTGGTTACGCTCTACGGACCCGATGGCCGGCGTATCGGTCTTGAAATCGACCCGGACGCGGTGAATGTGGCGGCGAGGGGTCAGATCGCCGCCCGCGCCCACGGCCCGGGTACCACGGTCAAGCTGTGGGAGTGCAAAGAGATTCGGATTCCGAAGGCGGAGAAGGAATGACCGGGTACCTGGTCACCATGCATCACGGCGACGCCCAGCACATGACGGATATCCCGGACGAATCCGTACAGTGCATCATCACCAGTCCGCCGTACTGGCAGCAACGGGTCTATGACGTTCCCGATATCGAAATCGAGGGCTGGAAAGGGCAATTCGGTATGGAGCGGTCGCCCCAGGCCTACATCGCTCACAGCCTCATCTATCTCCGGGAGATGTGGCGGGTACTCAAACTGGACGGCGTCATCTTCTACAACATCGGAGATAAGTACATCTCGGCCAAAGGGACCTGTTTCAGCACAGGGGGTAACAGTTTCCCTTCGAAGGTTGCAAAGAGGAAAGAAGAGGTCTATCCCCTCGACCGCGGCAACGTGGTCGAAATGCGGTCCTACGGCCTGAAACCGAAGGACTTAGCGCTGATCCCCTTCCGCCTGGCGCTGGCCGCCCAGGAAGCCGGCTGGACGATCCGCCGCGACATCATCTGGCACAAACGGAACGTGGCGCCCGAGTCCGTGAAGGACCGGCCGCCCACCGAGCATGAGTATATCTTCCTTTTCGCCAAGTCGCCCCGGTACCAGTGGAACTACAAGGGCTTCTGCGTGCCGACGAGACGGCCAGGTGAACTGAACACCATTACCGGGAAGAAGTACCGCCAGGAGCAAAGCCTGATACCTCCGGGCGACCCCCAGGACAGGGGGGGAAAATCCCAGTTCGACGGGCTGCGCCGGTTTCGGACGGCGCCGGAGCGGCCGGTTAGATCGGTCTGGGACTTCGCCACCCAGGGCTATGCCGGCAAGCACCGGTCCGTCTTCCCGGAGAAATTGGTGGAGATCTGCATCAGACTGGCCACCAAAGAGGGCGATACCGTCCTGGACCCGTTCGCCGGCACCGGTACGACGCTGTGGGTTGCCAAGTGTCTGGGTAGGCGCGCCATTGGCTACGACCTGTCCACAAAGTATGTGGAGATGGCAGGCGAGCGAAACGCCCAGTTGACGACGGAGGAAGCCTAGTGGAAGCCTGGGAATTCGCTCAGAAGCAAGCGCTGCCGTACAAGGCCAAGATCGCCCACGCCAAAGTCAAGGCTCGTGAGTTCTACGAGCATCTCAATGGGCAGGTCTTCGTGTCTGTCGGCGGGCTGGACAGTATCACTCTGGCCATATTCCTCCGGAAGTACGTGTCAAAGGACATCCCGGCCGTCTCGGTTTCCAGCCTTGAGGACAAGAGCGTGCAGGCCATTCACCAGCTTCTGCGCGGTATGGTGTTTCTGAAACCGTCCAAGAGCAAAGTCGAAGTGCTCCGGGAATTCGGATATCCGGTGATCTCGAAGTCAATCGCTGACCGAATCGACCTCCTTCAGCATCCCACGGAGCACAACGCGACTGTCCGGCATGCGATTCTTACCGGGGAGACGGGCGCCCAGGGCGGCTACAGATGGTCAAAGTTCATGAAGCTGCCGGCGAAGTGGCAGGTTTTGTTTGCCCAACAGGAAGCCCCTTTCAAGGTCTCTGCGAAGTGTTGCTACTATCTCAAAGAAAAGCCTTGTGATGCCTATGCCAAAGAGACCGACCGACACGTCTATATGGCTTTGATGGCCTCGGAAGGCGGGCGCCGTGCCCACGCTCTTGTTCAGCACGGCTGCAATTACTATGGCAAGACGGTCACCCGCAGCTGCCCGTTTGCGATCTTCAGCAAGACCGACCTCCTGCGCCTGGCCATTGACCTCAATGTCCCGGTCCCGGAAATCTATGGGCGAATCGTGCGGCTCCCTGACGGATCATTGTCGACAACGGGAGCGAAACGCACCGGGTGTACCATGTGTGGTTTCGGTGTCCATCTGGAAAAGCGGCCACATCGCTTTGACCGCCTCCGAGAGGCAAACCCGCAAGAGTGGCGCTTCTGGATGTATGACATGGGCTGGGGCAAGGTCCTGGACTATATCGGCGTCGGCTGGGAGACCCAGGTACCTCAGCAAGGGCGACTCATTCCGATCGGGGAGCTGGCATGAAAGTCGCCGTCTACGCCCGGGTATCGACCAAAGACCAGGAGCTGGCCCATCAGCTCGATGCGTGCCGGCGTTTCTGTGAGTACCGGAAATTCGAGATCTCGAGGGAGTACTCCGACGTGGGATCCGGAACGAACTTCAGCCGGCCGCATTTCCAGGAGCTGCTGCGGGACCTGCGCGCCGGGCTGTATGACGGCGTGGTCGTTTTCAAGCTGGACCGCCTTGGCCGGCGGGCTCGGGACCTGTCCCTGACGGTCGACGAGCTGGAGAGGCGCGGCATCCAGGTCCTGAGCATTACGGAAGCGTTCGACAGCTCCACGGCGATCGGCAGGGCCATGAGGGAGATCATCTTCATCCTTGCCCAGCTCGAGCGGGACAACATCTCAGAGGCGACGAGGGAGAGGCTGGCGGCCATGCGGGCAGCCGGCAAGCGGCTCGGGCGAACGCCGGCACCCAGGAAGAAGCGCCGCCTGGTCTGGAAACTCAAGGAACTTGGTTACTCGATCAGGGGGATCGCCGCTGAGGTCCACCTGTCGACAGGCACGGTCCATAACATTTTGAAGGAGCCAAGAGAATGACAAATCAGACTCATTCCGCCGAGTCCGACAAGCGGTGGCGAGAAAAAGTCCGGAATACATACCGAAAAAAACGGGAAGAAAAGGCAAGGAGGGCACAAGAACGTGATAATCAGGTTCAACAGCGTCGATGAGTTCCTGGAGGAGCTCAAGAAGGACAGGGACGACATACTCGACAGCATCCTGAGGGTAACACAGTCACGGAAAGATTGGCTAGACTCGCCATCCTTCCCGAGGCTGAGCGTCGTCGGCACATTTGCTCTGGACATGCCCCGGGTTCATCCTTTTGTGGTCCGCCTCGACTGCTACTGCGGGCAGATATGGGGGGTGGAGATGAAAGACGCTGCCGTGCTGGCCAAAGCCCGGGACGTCCAGGAGAAGATCGAGATTATCTGCCAGGAACTGGGGATCGAGGTGAGGGGCGGGGTCCTGGAGGAGGCAATGAGCTGATGTGGTTCCGCATGTACAAACGTGGTATCATCCTAAGCTATTCTTTTGGCTTCTCCTGGTGCCCTCAGTTTCTTAGTAACCCCCCCTTCTTGGAGTTCTGGGTACCCTGGTTGACTCTCGAGATCCACTTTCGCTTCTTGAAGCGGCGATCGGACGCTGATCATGCCAATATACTGTGAACAACCAGCCGGAGCTCATCATTGCCCATGGTGCGACAACGGCTACTGCCATTGGGATGATGAGAAGGAAAAGGAGAAACGGAAGCTCCTTGCCCAGGTGAACAGCATCGAGGTGCTGCGTGGGGTGTGCCGGCAGACCTGGGAGGCTCAGGGTAAACAATAATGGGAGGCTGTAAAGGGCCGGAAATGGAGTGGGATAAGGAATGCTACATGATCTGCCCGTTCGGATCCGGTGAGTTGCCCGGCACCGATTTGGAGTACTGCCTTGCTGACATCGACGGTTTTACGACCGAAGTATCCGGCCTGGCCAAGAGGACCGTGCCGGCTGATTGTCCTATCGATCGGAGCGACGTTGCTCCGCCCTGGGGGTTCGTTCAAAAAACGGAGTCATCCGACCCGAAGCTAGAAACAGGGCCAAAATAGGCCGTTCAAAATCCGTCATTTATTGAACAGGAGGGGCAAAATGAAAATACACAAACCCGATATCGTACGTCGAGCCTATATTGAGGCGAGATTAGAAACTTTTAATTGGTCTAACGCTGATTTGCACCGGCATATGGTGCAAAAGATGGTTGGTTGGATCGAAGCGGGCGTGTACGGAAAGGGAGACTGGCCGCTTGACTTCGGCGTGTATCCCGAGGAACTGGTAAGCCGACAAGAGGTAAGGCCCGATCAGGTATTTCCCAAGCAGAAAAAGACATTCCCCAAACAGACGGCGCGGGAAGTTGGGAATGCGATGGCTGATAACTGTTTTGAGATCACGATGTGTCCCAAGTGTGGAGTAACATTACATGGTTCGCCCAAATGGGTAGCCCTTAAACTGTCGCAACCATGCGAAAAACACGTCGGAAACAGAGGAAATGAGTATGACTGGGAATGAGGGCCGTATGGACATAGCCAAGGTAAAGACTCAGATCGCCCAAGATCTGGAGAATGCCAAGCGACAACTGGATGAGCGCTACAGTTTTGCCGCTATCCAGGAGGCGGTCAACGATGGCAAAGCAAAGCTGGAGGCAAACGCTGCCAAACTGGAAAAGGACCTTTCCATCATGGCAGCCGCCGTACCGGCGAACATCGCTACGCTGTACGAAAAGGGTGCCCTCGTTTGGACGACACGGGCAATAGACGCTGGCCGATATCAACCCGAGTTACGTTGGGCTGGCTATTACGACCTTGCCGGTACCCAGGATGGCGGCAGATTTCAGCTCGGCAATGCGCTATACCGCCTCGTGATCATTGCGTTGCCTGTGCGGGTCGGCGAACTGAGTCAAGAGGAAGTCTCGGCCTTGAAGCAAGTTGGGAGCTCATTTGTGAGGGACGTATGAAAGTACGAAAGAAGCCCGTCCTCGTCGATGCCGTGCTGTGGGATGGCAAGTTCGATGGGGATGTGACCGAGTTTTCCCTTTTCATCGTCGTTGAAGATAGGAACCGCGTCTGCGAGAAGTGTGGCCAGCATATCGTAGAACACGGTTCGATTCCAACCCTCGAGGGCCGGCACATCGTGTGCCCCGGTGATTGGATCATTACCGGCGTGGCTGGCGAAAAGTACCCATGTAAGCCGGATATCTTTGAGAGGACCTATGAAAAGCTCGAGTAGATGGCCGAAGCGCCCGACGACGTGGATCGCAGACCGTGTCCTCTACATCTCGGTCCCGTTCACGTGGAATATGCCCGGGATCCGGCGACTGCTGCGCTCCAGCTCCTACCTGTGGGATAACGTCGTTATCGGAGGCCCGGGCGTATACCTGACCTTGCACTACTCTCCGGGCTTCCTGGACGGGATACCCTGTGTCAAGGTTGGGGATTCTTACCCGGGCGTGCTGCAGCGGGTAAACCCCCTGGCCACCAGGACGACGACCGGCTGCCTGTTTCAGTGCGTTTTCTGTGGAGTCGGCAACGGCGTCATTGAGCCGGGCGGGTTCCGGGAGTTGCCGGACTGGCCGGATCTTCCCGTGATCACCGACAACAACCTGCTGGCCGCCTCTGAGAAGCACTTCGACCGGGTGATCGACCGCCTGAAGCTAAGTGGAGTCGGCAACGGCGTCATTGAGCCGGGCGGGTTCCGGGAGTTGCCGGACTGGCCGGATCTTCCCGTGATCACC
>Ga0209727_1003218_pt1 | contig 10698 bp, 7 predicted proteins | sample RifGroC1_FD_183995 | JGI IMG/M metagenome (GOLD analysis project Ga0209727, IMG submission 183995) | Groundwater microbial communities from Rifle, Colorado, USA - Groundwater C1 (SPAdes) (version 2) | ecosystem: Environmental > Aquatic > Deep subsurface > Groundwater | place: Rifle, Colorado...
TGGGAAGTATCCTATAAGAATAATGTCTAGAGAAGGAAAGCCCTTTGATTGGGATATACATAATGAAGAAGATTGGACAGTTGTTGAAGCTGCACTTGAAGCAATGAAAAGAAGATGGAAAAATAATAATAGTCAAATAGGTCCCGAAGCAGGGAAGACAAGTCTAAACTTAAGTGGTAAGTCTTCTCGGGATAATTCAGAACTAGCGAGCTGAAGAAGTAGAATCATGAACTGAAAAAAATCGTGGCAGCGAGAAATTTCAGACGCCTATTTGATTGGCATTTTAAACATGCTATGATAATTAAGAGTACCCCCCTTATAAAACTATCCTTTTCATAAAGCTATTTACTTACTTAATAGAAACCTTTATATAGTTATTTATTTACGTAAACATATCACTGTCACTTTAAAATTACAAAAATGGAACAACAAACGATAATTGCTGACTACGACCGACAATTTAGTTGGCATAACTACAATGAATCTCAAACGAAAGAGAAAGCATTATTTGTAAATATCTTAAATGATATTTGTTCATTACTTGAAGAACCAGAACATTATCAGGTAGGAAGAAAACCGACAAGAACAAGAGATGTAATCTTTTCAATAGTTCTAAAACAATATCTAAACATTTCTTCAAGAAGAGTTCAATCAGACTTGAAACTTTTCAAAGAAGCAGGATTTCTTGAATCGGAAATTCCTTTCAATACTCTTTTAGACAACTTAGAAAGAAAAGATTTGAAAAGAATTTTTAGAGAACTTATTGAAATTTCAGCATTGCCATTAAAAGAAATTGAACTTGATTTTGCCTTAGATTCAACGGGCTTTGGAACTTCAAGATATGAAACTTACTTTGATGTTCGTTATGGAAAAGGAAAAGGTAAAACAAACAAGCAAAGAAAATTCAGAAAGTGCCATGCTGTTTGTGGAGTTAAAACAAACATTATTACTTCAATAGAAGTTTCCGACGGGTATGTTCACGACCAAAATATGTTTGAACCTCTAGCTAAAGACACAGCAAGAAATTTTGAAATAAGAGATTTTTGTGCAGATAAAGGATATTTAGCTGGAAAGAATTTTGCTTTGATTAGAGAACTTGGGGGTCAAGCCTTTATTCCATTCAAGTCCAATTCATCGGGAAAAGGAGCAAATGACCATAAAAGCTATTTCAAAACTGCTTATAGATTTTTCAAAGAACATAAAGAAGAATATCTTAGCCATTACCATAAGAGAAGCAATATTGAATCTGCTTGGAGTATGATAAAAAGAAGATTTGGAAATAATGTCAAATGTAAAAAAGAATCATCTCAAGATAATGAAATCTATGCAAAAGTTTTGGCTCACAATATTTGTGTTTTAGTTCAAGAAATCTTTCTTAACAAGATTTCAATAGATTTTAATTTTCGTGCTAAACATTATGTTGCACGAGAATGAGATTTAATTTCGTGCAAAGCCGGACTAATGGGCTTTGTGTATAAAGTCTTAATTTCAGCCTACTTTTTTAACAGAATTTGTTTACATTTCTGGATAAACAAGATCATAAGTCTGTTTTATTAAATCTAAAGCATAAGGAACATCTTCAATATTATCAATTACAAAATAAGTATTTCCATTTGTCCAATGACCAATCTTTGAACAATCATAGAGGTGTAGGTGAGGACTTCTAAGCTCATCTTTCATGGGTCTTAAATATACTTTAAGTCCCTGCTTTTGAGCCACAATTTCAAAAAAACTCCTGTTTGATTCTTCTTTACTATAAGCCAAATAAAATTTCGTTATTTTTTCATTAATTATATCTATTGAATCCGTTTCTTCTTTTAGTTTGTCAAAAATTCTTTTACTTAATTTCCAATCTTCTTTAAAATGGTCTTCAAGAGTATACTCTTTAATTTCCCTTAAAGTATCTTCAACATCTTTAGTCTGCTTTATGCTTTTGAGTGTTGCAACTCTCTTTAAATTACTTTTTAGAGAGTTATAAAAAATTAGGGAGTCCTCATATAATTTTACTTCATAAAGTTCAATGGGTAAATCCTTAAAACCAATAGCATTTTCTTGATAATTAGTAAATGAATCCGCAATCAAAATAATCCTTGATTGAGACCAATCCACTTCCTCACGTTTTAAATTAATTCCAGTTTTTTCTTGATACAAAAGTATAAACTCTGCCTTATTATTTAACATAACGGATAAGTAAGCAAGGGCTTGGTCTACGACACTTATATTTTTCTCTTTTTTATACTCAATTATTACAAAAGATTTAGTTTCATCATCAAAAGCAACTGTGTCTAATCTAAAATTTTGTATTGGAAATTCCGTATGAATAAATTTTAATCCGAATATTTCATTAAGATTATCTTCTGTAACTTTTTGGATGTCCTTTTCAAGGTCTATTGGTTTATCTCTTATTTTGAGAAGTTTTTTACCTTGTAATTTAAATAAAGTCATTTTTCTATTCAATTTATAGAATATTTAGAGTTTAATAGTTTTGTTATCTTCTTGGCTTTGTGTATAAAGTCTAAATAAGGGTTTACTTTTTATACAGAAATACGACTTCCAATCTCTCTTATATTCTTTGGTCTAACTTGATTAAGTTTTCCCAATTTTTCTCTATACTCTTTGACATTGCAGATATAAGCTTCTTGAATATTAAATTTATAATCATAAAGTATCCAAATTAATTTATCAAACTCATAATTATTAGCTTTTGAAGTAAGAGTAACAAAAGAACCTTTTTTACCACTTGGACGATTGGCTTTAACTTGATACCTTATATTTTTATAAATAAAATCATGCCCCTTTTGTACTGCTGTTTTTCCTTTTGATTCTTCTAACATCTCTTTTTCAGACATATTCATAAGACACATTGCATCATATTCAGAAATTGCTCCAGTTATATGTGGTGCTACTCCTAAATACTTTTCCCATGCCAGACAAGACTTAACAATTTCCTTTCTTAATTTTTTCAAACTCATTTGATTACCTCCCCCAAACCATTTACAATTTCAACCTCTGCCATTGTGTCCAATCCACAATAAATCTCTAAAGCATCCCGAACTTTTTTCCTTTCACCATCAGATACTTCTCCATAAGTTACTCTTTCAAATTCAAAACTTGCAACATCTCCTTTTTTAATTTCCAAATTGTCATATTTCAAATCTGAAAATAAAGGTAAAACTTTCTTAATACTAACTGAACCTTTTTGTTTTGGATTGTAATAATGAAAATCAAAAAATACTTTCATTAAATCTTTAATTCTTGGTAAAAAATTATTCTTAACTAAATCAGAATACTCTGGAAATAACTCTCCGCCTTGTTTTAAGACCATTTTTTCAAAAGATTGATTATATGCTAAAATGTCTCCTTTGTTTCCTAAATTATCTTTAAGTGATTTAAATAAAGCGATTCTTGGGTCATCTGTACCCTCAGCTAAAAAAGAAATGTGTTTAAGTTCTCCATTTGGTTCTTCTTGAATATGTAAAGAATACTGAAAAGGAATCTGTTGATAAGGTTTAGACTTGTCAAACTTGGGAATTGCCGAATTAATTGTTTCAAAGTCAAAATAATAAACTGGATATTGTAAATTATCTAAAAAATATTTTATTTGTTTTTTGTCTTTATGAATTCCACCTTTTTCAGATAACAACCTTTGAATCTTTTGCTTATCGTTTAGTTTAAAATCATCTGGAACATCTTTCATTTTAACAACTCCTTCTTTGTAAAGGGGGACAGCTTTCTTTTTTAAAATTCTAACAAATTGAAATATATTTTCATAAGGTAAAGAATCCATAAATTCATCTTGAAGAAAATTATCATATTCAATAGTTAGTAAGTCATCAGGAGAAAATTCTGGGCATTTTCCTTTAATTATTTTAAATATCTTATTTATTCTTTCTTCAATTCCTTCTGAAACCTTCTCAACTTTTTCCGTTGCATCGGTTTGCATTAAAAGTTTACTTGGTTCAATATTTCCGTCTCTTACATATTCTTTATTGACGTGCATTACAATACAATTTCTTATTTTTAGTCCTGCTTTTTCATAAACATATTTTTGAAAAGCCAAATCTTCTAAGTGAATATCTTTAATTTCCGTCGCTCCTTTAACTTCAATTATGTCCCATTTATCTCCTGTGGGGATTAAAATATCTGCTCTTGAATATAAATTATCAACTGAAAAAGTTGGTTGGAAAATTGGAACTTTTTTGTTTAATGCTTCTTGTGTTTTTTTAATTTGTTCGTTGAAGTTTATTTTTGAAATGTCAATTAAATTAGGAAATAAAGTTTTAGCAAGTTCTTCGATTAAATATCCTTCATTGATATGTCTCTTTTCAATTTCAGAAAGTTCTGGAATCTTTTCTTTGTCATTCTTTTCAATCCATAATAATTTTGGACATTGCAAACCTGAGAGGTAGTTTGATTTAGTTAGGTTCATTTTTAAATTTTTAGGATAGAATCAAGCAAAAGAGATATGGTGTCCTTTATCTCTTTTAATTTAGTTTTTATTTCATTCAATTCACAAAACTTTTTTGAAAGTTTTTTTTGTATTTCAATTGATGGGACTTTTAATTTGATATTTTTTAAAATTTCCTTAGAAAAAGTCCCATTCCCTTCCTTTGAAGTAGAATAGGTTTTAAATAAATTGGGATTAGAATAGTAAAACCAAGATTCATCAATTTTGTTTTTTGATTCTTTTTTAACATCTAAGACATAAGCATCATCATTTATTGCAAAAAAAGAATCATTTCTATATTTCATGGTTCCCGCATTACCTTTTCTTGTAACAACTATTTTTGGTCCTTCAAAAATTTTTATTGGTGAATTATTTATTCTTACCTCTTTATTCAATCCTCCAAGATAACTTTTTTTAGTCGTTGAGCCAGAATAAACATTCAAGATGCTTTTTTTATCCCTTGGAGGATTATTATAAATTAATTCTTCTGTTAATCCAGAATTTCCCCCAATTAAATAGAAAACATCTGAAAGTAAAATTTCTTCAGAAACTGTATCATAAGAAATTTCTGAAAAAAGAAAATTTATGTTTTTTATTATCTTCTTTATTTTTTCTTCTAACACTTTTAGTGCTGAATATTTTTCAACAAGCTTTTCTTGGAATTTTACATCTATTGGAATTTTTAATTTAATCTTGAATAATATTTCTTTTGGAAGACTTCCATTTCCCGCTTTGCTTATAACATTTTCAAAAAGTATTGGTTGGTGAGTGTAATAAAACCAGAGAAGATTTATTTTACCTTTCCATTCTTCCTTCAAAACTATTGCATGACAATGTCCTCCCAAGAAAAAGGGGAAATTTCTGTAAAACATCTTTCCAGAATAGATTCCATCTTTTGTTATAGTTATTGCCTCATTTTTAATTACCTTTGAAATTTTTAATAAGACTTTTTCATCTACAAATCCTCTAATTCCTTTATTCGAAGTTTGCCCCGAAACTACAGGAATCTTTCCAGGATTGTTATAAAAGATTTTATCATCTATATCTTTACCTGAAATAATTTCAAAGACTTCTCCAAAATACTTTTCTATAAACTCTGAATTAGCCATCCTTACAAATCCTCCAATTTAAGTTCAGATAATTCCTTCTTTATTTTTTCAACTTTTTCATAAAATTCCTTCTCGGAAATTTTTTTTCTTTTTTCTTTTCTTAGATAGAATTCTGATAGTAAATTGTGAAAATTCCCTTCATTTACCTCAGACATTCCAACTTCTTTACATTTTAATACAATTTCTCCTTCAACTTCTTTCCTTATCTCCTCTCTGTTTGAATATGCCTTTTCCAGTTCAGGCAAATCATAATGTAGAAAATTCCCATTTTGGTCTTTTAACTTAGTCTCATACCTTTTGTCACTATTAGCATATCCATCATAATCCACAATATAGTGCCAAATTGCTTTTGTTTGTATTTTTCCTTCATTTTCTTTTTGTTTTCTTTTCATTATTAGCACATATGTTTTTTCTTTTGTATATGGTGCAAAGGCAAATTTTGTTAAAGAGATTATTGCGTCAATATCAACATTTTCTAATAACTTTTTTCTGAAATACTCTCTACTTGGAGCTTCTAAAACTCCATCCGGAATTACTATTGCCATCTTACCCCCCCTTTTACAAGCCTTCACAATTTTTTCTAAGAAAAGCATTTCATATCTTTTTTCATTAGACCATGAAAAATTTTCTATCTTTAAACTTCCTTTATAGGGTCCATAAGGAGGATTAGAAATTAAATAATCGTACATCTCTTCTTCTAAACCGTCTTCTTCAAAATTTTTTAATGTATCTTTTTGTTTTATATTTGTATGGCCGTCTCCTACGAGAAACATATTTAATTCAGTTCTTGCAACTGAACCCTCATCATTATCGTATCCGTAAAATATATTTTGAGATAGATGCAAAATATTTTGTTTACTCAAATTTCCTTCTCTCTCATAATTTGATTTAAGAACCTTAAATGCTTCAGTAAGAAATCCTCCAGTTCCGCAACAAGGATCACATATCTTTAAATCTGGTTTATAATTAAACTCGTCTTTTAATAAAATATTATTTATAGAACGAGTAATGTGTCTACGAGTATAAAATTGCCCAAAATCTTTTTTTTCTTTTCCAGTAGCGAAAACCTCATAGACAACTCCAAATAGATCAAAATCTGCCCCATGAAGGTAATATGGGCTTAATTCTTTCCAGATGAGTTCATAATTTTCGTTATCTAATTTTTTTGAAAAGGAAATTAACTTTTCAAAATCTTTATAATTCCCTCCAAATTTTCCACTGAGAAAATTCTCTTTTGCATTTTTAAATTCATTCTCAAAATTTCCAGAAAAATCATTCCAAAGAATTATCTTTTTATCTTTCCTTGAAGATTTAAAACACCAGTCAGATTCTTCCTTATCACTAATATACTTAATAACCATAAAAGAAATTGTCGTATCAATTTTTTCTTTAGCACTAGATATTGAACATGAACGAAAAAGATGGTCTAACTTTTCAAGCGATTTTCTAAATTGTTTTTCTGGAATCTTAACATGATTCTTTAAAGTGTCTAAATTAGAATTATCTTTATTTATTTGTGAGTTTAATTTTTGCAAAATACTTATTGGTTGAAAATTGGTAATTATTTCTGAATTTAAAGAGATCTTTTCATTATTATAGGAATTATAAAAAATAACTTTGTCTTTGGTATTGGTAACAATATAAAAACTTAAACCTTTTGCAAGGCTTTTTTTCTTTCCTTGCTTCATTGCATCTAACCAATCTTTATCTTCCTCAAGACATTTTTTATGTTTTGCTTCAATTAAACAAACTATCTCCTTTTCAAAATCCTTCTTATTATGATTTACTTTTGAAATCCAAACATCTCCCCTCTCTCTTCCTGTTTCTTTAATTGTAACATCTTGTTTACATTGACTTATACTTATTTCTACTTCTCTTAACTGGGGATATAAGAATTGAAGAATATCATTAGTTTCCTCTTTTTTAACCATTTTTACAGAATTAGAACTAAGCACACCCCTTTCATCATCTAAAGAGTTTTTTTTAGTTTTTATAAGTTTCTTAATTTTCATTTTAGATTTTTTACCTCTTTTTCTAAAAACTTTTTAACCTTTTCAATATTAGGATATTCTTGTCTTTTTCTTGAAGAAAGGGAAAAAAACTTCTAGCTGTAAATTCTCACGAGAAGAATAAGCTTTGTCACAACTAATCTCTTTCAAAAAAACTTTCCAACGAATTAAAAGAGCATTCAAAATCTTTTTCTTTAATTAAAAAATTATTTTTTTAAACGAACATCCATATGAGGGAAGGGAATTTCTATTCCGGCTTTATTTAAAGCATTGTATATTCGAGTGTTCGCTTCATCTGTAGCATCGAGTTTTACATCAAAAGAACTAACAAAGAAATATGTCTTGAATTTTAACGAAGAATCACCCATCTCCATAAATCTAACAAAAGGAGCGGGATCTCCAACAAACCATTCGATCTTTTTGATTTCATTCATTACAATTTTTTTAACTTGCTCAATATCACTTCCATAAGCAACTGAAAATGGAACGATTACCCTTGATTTTGGTTCAGGCATTGCAACATTATGGATTATACTTTCAGACAATTTAGAATTCGGAACAATTAAAGACTCATTATCCCGAGTTAAAATCTTTGTGCTTCTAAGTCCAACTTGAGTTACTTTTCCAGACGTTCCATTTTCTAATGTCAAAAAATCTCCAACTCTTATACTTTTATCTAGAATGATTGAAATTCCTCCAAAGATATTTCCTAAACTATTTTGTAAAGCAAATGCAATTGCAATTCCTCCAATTCCTACTCCCGCAAGTAAAGGTGCAACTTCAACTCCCCAGAGATTCAAAATATAAATTAATCCTAAAATTACTAGGACTATCTTTAAGCTAATATTTGTCAGTTGAATTAAGGCATCATTAGGTTTTCTTTTGGTTTTTTTTGCAAGTCGTATCCATGCTCTAGAAAAACTCAAATCAAATATTACATAAAGAAAGTAGATTACTCCGATAACTATAAATGAACTTACAATTCCAAAAAGAGTGTCAAGTGATCCTTCAACTGAAATTCTTTCAAGAGAAAATCTTAATCCAGTTAAAAAAAGTAAAACCAAAATAGGTTTATTTAATTTTTGGACAAGCAGATCATCAAGATCAGTTTTAGTTTTAAGTGTAATTTTCAAAAATATTTTTTTTAAGACAAAAGCCAAAATGCCAATCACCACTAAATAAATTCCAAAATATACCAATGCACCAAGATAATCATTTTCTGTGATTGTTCCTATAAATTCAAGCATAATTTTACATTACCTCCAAAACTTCTATTCCTAAAAGGTTAAGGGAATTTTTTAATGTTTCTTTAAATGCATTAACAAGATTAATTCTAAAATCTTTCTCTTTGCTGTCTAAAACAGGAAGAGCGTGATAAAATTCATTAAATATTTTTGCAAGCTCATAAGAATAATTTGCAATAATTGAAGGATTAAGTTGTTTATAACTTTCAAAACAAGCTTTTTCAAATTCATTCATCTTTAGAACAAGGTCTATCTCTTTTTGATTGAGCTCTTTTGGAACTTTAAAATTAGGAATTTTTTTCATTTTAGATTTTCTAATTATAGAATTTGCTCTCGCATAAGAATAAAGAAGATAAGGGCCGGTGTTTCCATCAAATGAAATGGATTCCTTAGGATTAAATAACATGTCTTTTTTTGAATCAACTTTTAATAAAAAATATTTTATTGCTGCAAGTGAAATTAGGTGGCTTCTTTTTTCAAGCTCTTTTTTTGAAATTTTTCCTCTTTTTATAATTTCTTTTTCTGCTAATTTTTTCATCTTCTGAAGAAGGTCATCTGCATCTACAACTGTCCCTTCACGAGATTTCATTTTACCTTCAGGGAGATTTACCATTCCATAAGACACATGTTTCAATCCGTTTAATGTAATTTCAAGTTTTTTCAAAACGTTAAACAAAACATCAAAATGATAATTTTGTTCATTTCCAACAACATAATAGCTTTTTGTTAAATTAAATTCTTTTTGTTTAAGATAAGCAAGATAAATGTCTTGAGTGATATAAAGTGAAGTTCCGTCCGCTCGTAGAAGATATTTCTCACCAAGTCCTTCTTTCTTTAAATCTAACTTAACGGATCCATCTTCAATTTTTTCGAAGATTCCTTTTTCTACGCCTTTCAAAATGATTTCCCTACCTTTAGTATAAATATTGCTCTCAAAGTATTCTTTATCGTGTTTTATTCCAAAATTTTTGTAAGTTTCTTTAAATCCATCAAGTGCCCATTTGTTCATTTTTTTCCAAAGAAGAATGGTCTCTTTATCCCCACTTTCCCATTTTCCAAGCATATCATGTGCTTCTTTTTCTATTTTAGGATCAGCTTTTTCCTTTTTTGAATACTTAACATAAAAATCTCCAACAAGATGATCCGATTTAATCTTTTTAGAAGGTTTTTTTCCTTTGCCCCATTTTTTGTATGCTAACATAGATTTGCATATGTGAATTCCTCTATCATTGTTTAAATTAGTTCTAATAATTTTTTCGCCATTGAATTCAGAAATTCTTGAAATGCTTTCTCCAATAGACATATTTCTTAGATGCCCCAAATGAAGAGGTTTGTTTGTATTTGGAGAAGGAAACTCAACCATCACTTTTTCCTTTTTTCCAAAATCACTTTTTCCAAAATTTGATCCTAATCTTTTTATTTTACTAATAATTCTTAATGCGAGGATTTTTCTATTCGAAAAAAAGTTTATGTAAGCACCTTCGGTTTCTATGGATTCAAAATCTAAAGGAGGATTTCCAATAGCTTCTCTAATCTGGATGGCAATTTCATGAGGAGGCATTTTCATTGTACTAGCAAGAACAAAACATGGAAAAGCAAAATCTCCTTTAGAATAATCTTTTGGTACTTCAATAGAAGATTTTATTTTATCTTCTTCAAATTTTACCTCTATTTTTTTCAATGCTTCCTTTAGAATTCCAAATACCATCTCTTTCATGGCAGAATTAAGAAAGAGTGATTAATAAAGTTTTCAGATTATTCCCAAAAAACTATTTTAGCCCAAGAATTTTTAATAATTCTTTATGAACTTCTTTGATGCTTTTTGAACCATCAAGTTCATAAAATTCAAAATTCTTTCTTAAATAATCCAAAACTGGTTCAGTTTTTTC
>Ga0209727_1003237_pt1 | contig 10670 bp, 6 predicted proteins | sample RifGroC1_FD_183995 | JGI IMG/M metagenome (GOLD analysis project Ga0209727, IMG submission 183995) | Groundwater microbial communities from Rifle, Colorado, USA - Groundwater C1 (SPAdes) (version 2) | ecosystem: Environmental > Aquatic > Deep subsurface > Groundwater | place: Rifle, Colorado...
AGGTAGATGGTCCTCACCAGGATGCCGCGGCTGTTGGAAGGGAGCTGCCCGACAACCTTCCCATAAGGGTTGATGACCTGCGTGATGCCGGTGTTGGTGGCGCGCAGGACATACATGCCGCTCTCGGCCGCGTTGAGCCTGGAGTAGAGCGAGGAGTGGCGCAGGCCGATGGAAGATCGGGTGAACGCCAGGTCATTGGCGAGCGACACGGCGTAGCGCGCACCGGAGGCGCGGTGAAACCGGGAAACATCCTTCTGCGTCTCCTCGTAGCACAGGCTCGCGCCGATGGCTTCGCCGCCGAGCGTGAGCAGCTCCATCCTCTCCGCCGGCAGCGTCTGCGGCTCGTAGGGAAGGGGGTGGGAAGCGGTGTATGCGGAGAGCAGCTCTCCCTGAGGGGAGAAGGCGAGCACGACATCGTTCTTGTAGGGCTGGCTGTCGGAATAGGAGCCGCCGGTCCACCGCAGGCTGCCGAGGATCAGCGTGGCGTTCGCCGCGCGGGAGAGGTCGCCGAGGCGCCCGGCGAGATGCGGCCTGAGGAAGACATCGTCGGGGACGGCGTATTCCGGCCAGAGGATGACATCCGGATGGTTTCTCGCCGCCACGCTCAGCGTCATGTTCTCGAGCAGGGGCAGGATGTCCGATTCCACGTGGGCCATCCGCCATTCCCATGAGCGCTGGATATTTGGCTGGACGAGCGCGACCGTGAAAGGGTCGCCCTGCGGCTCCAGGGAGTATGAAAAGCCCGCTATGGAGAGAAGCGCGGTAACCAGAAGAGCGGACATGGCGCGGAACATCCTGTCCCCGGGGAGGGAAAGAGCGAAGGAAAAGAGGACATTGGCGAGGATGATGAGGAACGTCGTGCCTTCCCTGCCGACAATGCCGAGGAGAGGGGAGAGCGAAGGGGAGAATATCGCCAAGGAAGCCCAGTAGCTGTCGATGACGGAATGCGAGAAGAGCTCCTGCAGGGCAATCCACGCAAGCGGAACGGAAAAGAGGGAAAGCCAGGGAGGGAACGCCCGCAGCATGAATGCAGCCGTACAGAGGAAGAGGAAGAGGAACAGCGAGACGCCGATGATGACGAGGGCGAAGATGAGCGCGCTGTATGAGGACGTCCAGTATCCCGCGATGGCAGCCCAGGACAGCGCCGCGGCCGCGGCGCCGGCGAGGATTCGTTTCCACGACTCCCTGCCAAGGAAAAAGACAAACAATGGTGCCAAGGAAGCCCAGATGAAAGTGCCGTGGACGGCGATGGTGAGGGCAAACAGGGCAATGCACAGCAGGGGGAGGAATATGCTCCGGGCAGCGCGTTTCTTCACCATAGAGGGGCCGTATCCAGCGTGCTTTAAAATGTTGTTATGGGTGATGGCCAATGGAGAGCGAACAATGGAGCAAAGGCTCTGTCCTAATCTCGCTACGCTCGGGGCAGCGCCGGCTCGCTCTTTGCTGTCGCGGTTGGGGTGTGGTTCCCTCCCGTAAGGAGCATCCTCTTCCACAATGGCTGTCGCAGCCACAGCATTGCTCACAATAGTGGCGCTGCCCTCCATTCAGGACAGAGCCGTGAGCAAAGAAACGTTTTTAACGCAAGAGAAGCATCCGAACCCATGATAACCATAATAGGGGCGGGGCCCGCGGGCAGCTATCTCGCCTATCTGCTGGCGAAGCGGGGGAAGGACGTCACGCTCGTCGAGGAGCATGATGCCGTCGGCAGCCCGGTGCAGTGCACGGGCATCGTGACCGGAAGCATCGAGAAGTTCGTGACGCTTCCCAAGAGCGTCATCGCCAACAGGTGCAGGAAAGTGGTCGTCGTCAGCAGGCAGAGACGGATGACGGCAGATGTCGACGAGATCGTGATGTGGCGCAACAGGTTCGACCGGTTCCTCGCGGACAAGGCCCAAAAGGCAGGCGCCCGGATCCTTCTCAGCCATAAGTTCCTCTCATCGGCTGCACATTCAGTAACGCTCAAAGACAAAAAAAGCAATGAGATAAAAGAAGTAAAGGCGGACGCCATTGTAGGCGCTGACGGCCCGTATTCGGCGGTGGCCAGGGCAGCGGGCATCCCGCACAACAACCGGTTTTACATCGGCATCCAGGCGAAGGTGAAGCTGAAGATGGGTGGGGAGGCGTTCGAGACGCATTTCGGCGAGGACTATCCGGGATTCTTCGGCTGGGTGGTGCCGGAAAGCGAGGACACGGTGCGGATCGGGCTCGGCGCCATGAAAGACGCGCAGCCGCTGTTCTACAGGTTCCTCGGGAAGATGACTGGGAAGCGGGACATCCTGTGCTGGGAGTCCGGCATCATCCCCCTCTACAACCCGCGGCAGCAGCTCCAGAAAGGGAATGTGTACCTTATCGGGGATGCCGCGACGCAGGTCAAGGCCACGACGGGAGGAGGCATCATCCCAAGCATGAAAGCCGCGCATACGCTGTGCGACTGCATCGTCCATGACAGGAACTACAATCTGGCATACAAGATGGCATCCGGGAAGGAACTGTGGCTGCACCTCGGGATGAGGAACATGCTCAACCGGTTTTCTAATGAGGACTACGACAGGCTGCTCGGGCTGATGGATTCCGGGAAAGTGCGGCGCGTCCTGGGAAGATACGACCGCGACACCCCCATCCCGCTGCTGCTCAACCTCGCCCTGCGCGAGCCGCGGTTCTTTTCTTTTGTAAAGAAAGCATGGGGATAAGCCAAAAAGCGCATATGCTCGTTCCGCGAAGCATGTTCTTTTAGTCGGGATTTTCTTTTTCCGGCTGCAAGGAAAAGAAAGAAAATGCCAGGGGAAAGCTTTTTAAAACGCCTCTCTTTCGTACGGAAGGGTTTACGGCGTGGAAGAAGAAACAAAGCACCATCTTCAGGAGCAGCATCTGCGTGCCGCAAAGGGGGCTGTCCAGGATGAAAAGCCAGGGGATGACGAGATCTCCATCGATTTCTCTACAATAAAGAAGTGGTTTTCCGAAAAGGCGCCGGAGAAGAAGCATGAGGACGGCGGCCATACACACCATACGCATGACCATCACGGCCAAAGTTCAGAAGGAAAATCGGCGGGAGAGCGGAAGGATGACGAGATCTCCATCGATTTCAGGGGGATGGGGAAAAAGCTCAAGGGCATGTTCACGGAAGGCGGCTCCTCCAAAGAGCCGAAAGAGAGGGGGGAGGATGACGTCTCCGTGGACTGGAGCAAAGCTGCCTCGTTCCTCAGGAAGTACGGGATATTCTTCCTCGCGCTGATCCCCATCATCCTCGCGATCAACGTCCGTATGCATGCCGCGGGACTTCCCATCACCGACCAATGGGCGCAGGACACGGTCTTCAACGGCATCAGGAGCCAGATCGCGGGCCAGATAACTGCCCAGTATCCCAACCTTCCCGCGCAGAACAGGGACGCGCTCGTCAATGCGGAGTTCCAGAAGCAGCTGCAGCAGAACTGGCCGCAGATCAGCCAGACGATAGCAGCATACTCAAACGAGTACAAGAAGCACTTTCAGGATGATCAGGGCATCCCCTATATGCCGGACATCGACACCTACTACTGGATGCGCTATGCGGAGAACATCCTCGACCATGGCCATCCCGGAGACGAACTGAGGGACGGCAGGCCCTATGACGCCCTGCAGCTCGCCCCTCTCGGGAGATTCGTGTTTCCCGACATGTTCCCTTCCTACTTCCTCGCCTATTTCCATGGCTTCCTGACGGTCTTCAACAGCCAGCTGACGCTGGTGCAGAGCATGTCGCTCTATCCCGTGCTCGTGGCCGCGCTGTCCACGCTCCTCATCTTCCTCATCGCGCTAAAAATCAGCAATCCCGTCGGCGGCCTGTTTGCCGCATCGATGTTCGCGGTCAACACCGCATTCCTCGGAAGGTCGCTGTACGGCCATGCGGACAATGACGGATGGGTGCTGTTCTTCCCCCTCCTCATCACATGGCTCTTCTTCGAGATATTCGAGCGGGACAAATTATGGAAAGTGGCCGCCATCGGCGCGGCTGCCGGCATCTCCGTCGGCTTCTTCTCCTTCGCCTGGGGAGGCGGATGGTGGTTCATCTTTGACCTGATCATGGGCATGGCGGCGCTCTCGTTCTTTTACCTCATCATCAGGGATTTCAAGAAGCTCAGGGAGCAGAAGCTTGCGTTCTTCAGGCAGAGGGACGAGTTCCACCTGGTCATGGGCATGGCGGTGTTTGTCCTCGCGTCGGCGATTGTGGTTTCCTTCTTCCGCGGCTTCTCCCAGTTCCTGGGGGCTGCCCTCGGCCCCTTGAGCTTCACCACCATCAAAGAGCCGGTGACGGCAAGCCTCTGGCCGAACGTGCTCACCACGGTGGCGGAGCTCAACACCGGCTCGCTCAATCAGGCGATACAGTCTGTGGGCGGCAAATTCTTGTTCTATCTGGGGGTAGCGGGCATCATCCTTGCCCTGCTCAAGCGCGACGCGCAGGGGAGGAAGGACGTCCGCTTCGGCATCCTGCTCGCGTTGTGGTTCGTGGCGACGTGCTACGCGACCATCAAGGGCATCCGCTTCACGCTTCTCCTCGCGCCCGCCTACTCTGTCGCCTTCGGCGCGGCGATCGGCATGCTCTATGCGCTCTTCTCCCGATGGCTCTCCAGGGAGCTGCACGTGCACAAGGCAATCAGCGCTTCGCTTCTTGTCATCCTCTTCAGCCTGCTGCTCATCGGGCCGGTGAAGGCGGCATATGGCGTTGCAGAGGGGGATCTTCCCATCATGAACGATGCCTGGTGGCACGCCCTTACCGCCATCAAGGAAAAATCGCAGCCCAATGCCATCATCACCTCCTGGTGGGATTTCGGCCACCACTTCAAGGAGATCGCCAAAAGGCCCGTCACCTTTGACGGCACGACGCAGACGTTTCCTCCTGCGTATTGGGTGGGCAAACTCTTCATGACCGGCAATGAAAAGCAGGCGCTTGGGATTCTGCGCATGCTGGATTGCTCGGGAGGCGGAAAACCCGTTACCATCCTCTACGAAGAGACAAAAAATATGGCTTCGTCAATACAGATGATCAATGACGCAGGCGTGCTTCCAAAAGGGGAAGCGCAGCAGATGCTGGAGAAAAAAGGGATACGGAAAGAAACCGCCGCAGAAGTGGTTAGCCTCACGCACTGTTCCCCTCCGGAAGGGATAGTCATCGCATCCAATGACATGATAGGCAAGAGCGGCGTATGGGGCCACTTCGGAAGCTGGGACTTCGAGCGCGCGGACATCTGGTATAACGTGCGCCCGGAGACGAAAGAGGAAGGCGTCGCGTACCTCATGAGCAAGTACAACTACTCGCGCGACAAGGCGGAGAACACCTATTTCGAGGTCAGCGCCATCCAGACGGAGGAAGAAGGCAACCGCTGGGTCGCTCCGTGGCCCGGCTACGCAAGCAGCATCTCCTGCAGCCGCACCTCCCCCCAGGAGCAGCTCTTCCGGTGCAGCAACGGGTTCCTCTTCAACTACACCTCAAAGGATGCCTACGCCCTCTCCCAGAACGGCGTCGTCCGGCCGAAAGGGATAGCGTATGCGACGCGCGAGGGTGTGGAAATCAGGCAGATGGACCAGATGAACGGCAGCACCGTCGACGCGGGATTGACGTTCATCCCGGAGAACAGGGACACCTTCACCGCGATCATCTCAAGCCCGGAGCTGACGGGCAGCATGTTCACGGTCATGTTCTACATGGACGGCCACGGCCTGCGATATTTCGAGCCGTTCTTCAAGGAGCGCGGGCTCATCGGGACTGATGTCAAGGTATACAGGACCAACTGGAACGGCGGAAAGGCGCACATCGAGCAGAAATATGTCGATGCGCTGGACCAGATAGAGAATGCCTCCGTCTCCGCCCAGCCAGAACCCACTGACACATCCTTTGCCGGAGAGAATGGGGATCCGGCAACCGGAGAATCCGGAAACGCATCCGTGTCAGCGTAAACGATGAAAGCCAAAAACGCATGGGTGGTCATTCCCGCATACAACGAGGCGAAGCGCCTCGGGCCTGTCGTGAAGCGGGCACGGAATTTCTCCAGCCATGTCGTGGTCGTCGATGATGGATCGACAGACGGCACATCAAAGGTCGCAAAAGAGGGGAAGGCGACCGTGCTCCGCCACATCATCAATCTCGGCAAGGGGGCAGCGCTCAAGACCGGGTGCGATTACGCCATCTCGCGGGGGGCGGATGCCATCATCACCCTTGATGCGGACGCGCAGCACAAGCCAGAGGATGTCCCGCGCTTCATCAGGGCCCTGAAGGGAGCGGACATGGTCTTCGGATGCCGGACGCTCAACCGGAAGATGCCTGCCATCCTCAGGTTCGGCAACTGGTTCATCACGAGAATGACCACCCTCCTCTACCATGTTTCCATCCCCGACACGCAATCGGGGTTCCGGGCGTTCACCAGGGAAGCGTATGCCAGGATCAGGTGGAAGGCAAACGACTACAGCATGGAATCCGAGATGGTCGCGAAGGTGGGGAGGCATAGGATTAAATATGCGGTCGTCCCCATCGAGACGCTCTATCCGGACAGGTACAAGGGGACCACTATCCTGGACGGGGTGAAAATCGTGGCGAACCTGCTGCGGTGGAAAGTGACGGGAAACGGGGGATAAATCATGGTGCTTGGAATCCAGATTGCGGGGGCGCTGTTCGGGGTGTTCATGATGTACTACACGTTCCTGAAATACAAGCGGAAGGAATTCGGCAGCGGCGAATACCTCCTGTGGATGGTGCTCTGGATCATGTTCATTGCCATATCGCTGTTTCCCAACTGGCTCAATCCAATCGTGAGCACGCTGAGCTTTGCCCGGACATTCGACCTGCTCGTGACCGTCGGCTTCCTGTTCGTCATCGGATTGACATTCTACACCTACACCATCGTCAACCGCAGCCGGAAACAGGTCGAGGATGTCGTGCGGCAGATCGCGATGGGGAAGAAGAAACCCTGAATTGAAGTATTCTGTTTTCCTTCCCTTTTCCGGTAGTGGTGCGTTGTCGGGAGGTGATACATTTATCCGTGAATAACCGACTTATAAACCACCCTTTAGCGCAACAGAACCCCTTTTCCATTATAAATCTACCGAAAGGTATTTATAACATCATTCCCGGTAGGGATGGAAGTTGTGCGAGATGAAAAAGAGGTGGACACGTGAATAGTAGTTTGATTTCTCCGCCTTCTGTGCGCCCTTTCCGTGGAGGTGCGCCGTGAGCCGGAACAGGGCCGGGCAAATGCGCAGGATGGAGGAGATGCATGCGCGCAAGCACAACCTCCGCGCCCCATTGCTGCTTTTCATCGTCATCCTGTTCGCCGTACTGATTGCGGGGGGCGGCATCTTCTACGTCCAGAACAAGGCATACATCTCGCAGAGCTTCCAGAAGGCCTCCTCGCCGCCATTCTCCGCCGATCACCTCCTCATCAAGGTGCTGCTCAAGGAAGGGGAGTTCGCCGAAGAGCAGTTCCGCATCATGAACATCGTGGACAGGGAGCAGCAGATAACGCTGAGCTACGACGGGTTGGAGGGCTTCGTCTCGGTCGATTCCCCAGAATTCTCCCTGATGCCCGGCCAGACGAAAGTGGTGAAGGTCTCGTTCCGCTCGGCAGACAAGGAAAAAGGGATCGAGCAGCAGCCTGGCGTCTACATAGGCAATCTCGCGGTGAAATCCGGGGAATATTCGCAGGAAATACCGCTCATCGCCGAGATAGAGAGCGCCAACGTGCTCTTCGACACCAATCTCAATCCCGTCTCCCTCGACAGGAAGATTGAGCAGGGGAAGGATTTTGTCGTCGAGGTGAGGCTCTTCAACCTCCAGAGCATAGATGCCGAGAATGTCGAGATGAGATATGTGGTGAAGGATCTCCACGGCAACACCCTCATCACCGAGCAGGAGACGGCCGTGGTGAAGACGCAGGCCTCGTTCTTCAAGACGATTTCCCTGCCGAAAAACCTGCCGCCGGGATCCTATGTCTTCGGGGCGGAGACCAGGCTCGGCAATTCCGTGGGAACATCCTCGTACATCTTTGAGGTCGTCGACCCGAACGAGCGGAGCGGAGCGCCCGGCTTTCTGGCCTTCTGCAGGAGAGATTCCCTCTGCTCCGGCCTGTCCATAGCGGTCGTCGTGCTGCTGCTGGCCATCGCCCTCTATTTCTACTTTTTCCTCTGGGCTTTCCTCTACGTGAAGGTCGCCAAGACATTCCCCCGCCGGGAACAGGAACGCAAAGGGAAAGGGTGGTTTGCGGCATGGATGGAATCCCGAGACAGGAAGCGTCTTGAGCGGAAGGAACAGAAGCTGCGCGAAACGGAGCGGAAGAGGGATGAGGAGGAGAAGCGCCGCCTGAAGGAGCTGGAGATAGAACGGGAACTACGGAGGCTTGAGCAGGAAAGGATGTGGGAGAAGGAGCGCATCAGGAAGGAAAGAGAAGAGCACCGGGTGCAGCTCGGCGTCCGGCTGGTCAAGGATGCGAAGATCGCCATCTTCGGCAGGAAGCTGTCGGAAGAGGAGCGCGAACGGAAAGAGAAAGAAGCGGAAAAGATGAGGCTGGAAAGGGAGAAGCTCGCACTCCAAAAACGGAAGCAGCGCATAGAGATGCTCAGGCTGCTCGTCTTCGGCAAAAAAGAAAAAGGGACGGGGGGAGCCCGCACAATCACGACGGTGTCCAAGAAGAGGATGTCTGGCATGGACACCCTCATCGGCCTTGCGACTGATGGCCTCAACAGGGGAGACTTCAAGAAGGCGCGGCGTGATTACGAGGCTATCATCAGGAAGTATCATTCTTTCAGCATGGAGGATAAAAAGAAGGTGTATAACTCCATCATCTCGCTCTACCAGAAACTCGTCAAAGAGGAGAACAAGTTCCACCAGCACCAGAAAGAGGGGCAGGAGCGGCGGGAAGCGGAGCGGAAGAATCTCGACGAGGAAAAAAGGCGGCAGCACGAGGAGATAACAGCGCAGAAAGAGGGGCTGCTGCGGAAACAGAAGGAAGAACGGGAGAAGCAGGAGGCTGAGCGCAGGAAGCTCGAAGGAGAGAAAGAGCGGCGGCGGGAAGAAGCACAGCGGCAGAGGGAGGAGCTGCAGGAGCAGAAAAAAGCCCGTCGCGAGGAAGCGCGGCAGCAAAAGAGGGATGAAGAGAGGAAGAAGGCCCGTGAGGGGAAACAACAGGCGATTGCGCACCACACCAAGAGCATGGGACATGCCGAGCAGGAAAAACTGGAGATACTTTCCCGCCTGTCATCATCATGGGAGGAATTCAGAGTGCTCCTTGCCAAGATTGAGTCGCATGAAGCGCTGCTCAGCCGCAAAGAGAGTGAACTTGACGATTCCGGACACTTGCCCGGGCAGGACGGTGGCGGGAAATCCGGACAGAAGCATCCCAGCAAGGCGCAGGGGAAAAGAAAGAAAATCGCGAAGGGACTTGCTTCCGGGAAGAAAGCGGCGGAGCGCATGCATTCCCGGGCCGAAAAGATGCGGAAGGCCATCACCGAGTTGCAGCAGCGCCGCATTGCGGTGGAGAATGAGATTTTCATGCTGAGGAGGAAAATAGCGGGAGCGAAAGGAGGGCTCGGAACGATATACTCCCTGTTCATGCCGTCCACTTACAGCCCGAGCAAGGATGACCTCCTCATGCAGCCGGCAATCATCCCTGAAAAAATGCCGGAAGAGCATGCCATTGGCCCGCAAAGCATCGCCAGGCAGATGGACCGGGAAGCCTTTGGGGAGGGAACGGACGCAGGGGATGCGGGAGCAGGCGGCGAGCAGGAAATAGGGGAGGAACGGGACACCTCAAAAAGAGGCCCGCGGTTCAGGAAATATGCCCGTGCGGTGGAGAGGGCAAAAGAGCGCCTGGCGGCAGGGGATGGCAGCGGTGCGAGGAAGGAGTATGCCAGAGCGCGCGAGCTCTACCTGAAACTGGAGTACCATGAGCGCAAGGAGGTGTATGAGGAGCTCAATGAACTGTATTCCTCCTTGGCTAAGAGGGGCTAGAGTTTATTCATCAGAGAAGCGGCGTAGGCGTTTATGTTCGCGGAGTATGTTGGGTATGTTTGAGGGATTTTCCCGGGCATGATCTCCGCCCAGTTCTTTCCGAGCCCAGGATTTTCTATTGCCTTTACTCCCAATTCCTCCCCCTTCTGCATCAGTCTCCGGTAAATGCGACTCACTTTTTTGCTTTTTTCAGTCTCTTTGTCCTGCCCCAGGCGGGCACGGAGAAGATTGCGCCGTCTTGCTTCCATGAACATTCCTTCGCAGAGGCGCGGCCCGAACCCGTGCCCTTGATATTCCCCTGGGACCAAAAGGTGGAACATATGCAGACCAGGAAGATGCAAACCGTCCCTGGACGGCTTCTCGTACACGCGAAAAACAGCATGGCCATATTCCCTGTCCTGATAGCCGGCCTTTGGGCTGACAAGGAACAGCGCATCATAATTCATGAAATGCTCCATCCATAAAAGTCCCGCCTTGCTTAAAGGGGTGCCTACAAGCGGCATTCTCAGCAATGGGAGGCAGGGGAGGATCATCTGCCCGAACTCGGATTCGGGATCAGGATTCCTCAAATCCTCGATGAGGGAAGATCTGGCTCTGCGCCTTGCGTTCCCCCTCATCGATGAATACGGGATCAGTACCAAGTCCGAAAGTTCCTTTTGGGCCATATGGCTTCACGGAGCAGGCAATGGGATTTTGTTTA
>Ga0209727_1003239_pt1 | contig 10663 bp, 10 predicted proteins | sample RifGroC1_FD_183995 | JGI IMG/M metagenome (GOLD analysis project Ga0209727, IMG submission 183995) | Groundwater microbial communities from Rifle, Colorado, USA - Groundwater C1 (SPAdes) (version 2) | ecosystem: Environmental > Aquatic > Deep subsurface > Groundwater | place: Rifle, Colorado...
TTCGCAAGAGATGCGATGGATGTCTGGTGATTTGTAGTCATAAATTTTAGTCCCCACTTGTTTTTAAGTGGGGACTAAATTAAGGCTTATAGGATGAATTCATAAGGTGTGTTCAGCGGACGCTTACGCTCATCCTCCCAAATCTTTTGCCTAGTCTATCAAACGCTTAATCAAGATAACGGTCACATGGAGTGACCGACTCTAACTATATTTCCTCAAGGATTGGAGATAATAATGTCACAACACTCCACTTTACAGCGGGGATTAAACACCCGCCACATCCGTTTCTTAGCATTAGGTTCAGCGATAGGAACGGGACTTTTTTACGGTTCAGCAACAGCCATTAAAATGGCAGGTCCATCTGTTTTGCTCGCATATATCGTTGCAGGGATCGCAATATATATCGTGATGCGTGCATTAGGCGAGATGGCTGTTCAAAATCCAGTTTCAGGCTCTTTCAGTCACTATGCCTCACAGTACATTGGACCACTTGCAGGTTTTACCACAGGTTGGACTTATGTATTTGAAATGATCATTGTTGCGCTGGCTGATGTGACTGCTTTTGGAATCTATATGGGCTTCTGGTATCCAGATGTTCCTCGATGGATTTGGATTCTGTCACTGATCATGTTCTTAGGTGCAATTAACCTCATTCATGTCAAAGTTTTTGGCGAGCTAGAGTTCTGGCTTTCAATCGTAAAAGTGACCGCGATTGTTGCCATGATTTTGGGTGGCTTAGGGCTGATGATTTATGGTTTCAATGCCGATCAAGCAGGTTTCACAACAGGTATTCAAAACTTATGGATTCATGAAGGCTTTATGCCAAATGGTATTGCGGGTTTGATTGCTTGTTTATCTGTAGTTGTATTTGCTTTCGGTGGTATCGAGATTATTGGGATCACTGCGGGTGAATCTAAAGATCCAAAGACCTCTATTCCTAAAGCAATCAACGCTGTTCCTGTACGTATCTTATTATTTTATGTGCTAACTATTTTTGTTTTGATGTCGATTTTCCCTTGGAATCAAATAGGTAGCCAAGGTAGTCCATTTGTACAAATTTTTGAGAATCTAGGAATCGGATCGGCTGCAACAATTTTGAATATTGTTGTCATCACTGCTGCGGTATCAGCGATTAATAGTGATGTATTTGGTGCGGGACGTATGCTGTTTGGTATGTCGAGTCGTGGACAAGCACCGCAAGTGTTTCAAAAAATCTCTAAAAATGGTGTGCCATGGATGACTGTTGTTGTTATGGCTGGAGTCTTACTTATCGGTGTGCTTCTCAACTATTTAATTCCAGAAAATGTATTCCTTATCATTGCATCAATCGCAACATTTGCAACAGTTTGGGTATGGTTGATGATCTTACTTTCACAAGTTGCGATGCGTCGTAAGATGTCGAAAGAACAGATTAAAGCACTAGATTTCCCTGTGATTGGTTGGCCGTATGCTCCTGCATTTGCTATTGCATTCATGTTGTTTATCTTGGCAATGATGGGTTATTTCCCTGACTCAAGACCTGCATTATATGTCGGTATTACATGGTTGGTTTTACTGTGTATTGCATACAACATTTGGGTTAAACCAAAACAAGATGCGATCAAGGTTGATCAGGATTTACCACAAAATTTCAAAATGGAAAGCTAATAACCTAACTGTTCAAGAGCGTATAGCTCTTGAACAGGGAGAGGATCTAAAATGAAAAAGCTTTGGAAAAATTGTCATATCGCTACTATGCAGGATGGGAAATACAACAGTATTGAACATGCTGCTTTAGTGACATCCGGACATCGCATTCACTGGATTGGTCGTGAAAGTGATATTCCAAATGACAATTATGCTGAAACCATTAATTTAAATGGATCATGGCTAACGCCCGGTTTAATTGATTGTCATACGCATAGCGTATTCGGTGGCAATCGTAGTGTTGAGTTTGAGCAGCGTTTGCAAGGCGTTAGCTATGCTGAGATCGCGGCAAATGGCGGTGGTATTGCCAGTACTGTTCGTGCAACTCGTGAAGCGAGCGAAGATGAGTTACTTGCTTCAGCACTAAAACGTATTCGCTGTTTACTCAAAGATGGGGTTACCACCATCGAGATTAAATCGGGATACGGTTTGGACTATCTGAATGAACGTAAAATGTTGCGTGTGATTCGTCAAATTGCAAATATTTTGCCAATCACTGTACGCAGTACATGCTTAGCAGCGCACGCTTTACCTCCTGAATATAAAGATCAAAGTGATGCGTATGTTGATCATATTTGTACAGAAATGTTGCCAAAACTACATCAAGAGGGACTCGTGGATGCGGTCGATGCATTTTGTGAGTATTTAGCATTTTCACCTGCACAAGTTGAACGTATATTTAACACAGCACATGCAATCAATCTCCCAGTTAAATTGCATGCTGAACAACTGTCTTCTCTTGGTGGCTCTAGTCTTGCTGCTCGTTACCACGCATTGTCTGCAGATCATTTGGAATTTATGACTGAAGACGATGTCAAAGCAATGGCTGCTTCGGGAACCGTTGCAGTGTTACTACCCGGTGCATTCTATTTCTTGAGGGAAACACAACTTCCTCCACTAGAGAGTTTGCATAAACATGGTGTTCGTATTGCTTTGTCGAGCGATTTAAATCCTGGAACTTCTCCAGCATTGTCATTACGTTTGATGATGAACATGGGAAGCACCTTATTTCGCTTAACACCTGAACAAACATTGGCAGGGGTGACTCTTCATGCTGCACATGCTTTGGGACTACAAGATTCACATGGCAGTCTAGAAGTAGGCAAAGTTGCTGACTTTATTGCTTGGGAAATTGAACATCCATCTGAGATTGTGTATTGGCTAGGTGGAGATTTGCCTAAACGTATTATCCAGCATGGCAATGAAATTTGTGTGTAGTGCAAACAGTTTTAATTAGCGATATTTGATATGAATCATTCATTTACATGGCAAGGACGACATGATGGCGATGGTGAAGAACATCGACGTATCCATCATGTTGTAAATACCACACAACATGCTTCATTTGCCTTAATTGGTTTTGGTTCGGATGAAGGTGTAAAACGAAATAAAGGTCGTTTAGGCGCAGCGGATGCACCTGATATGATTCGAGCACAATTGGCAAATTTACCTGTACACCAATCTGTATCAATTGTTGATATTGGTACAGTCGTATGTGAGCAAGGTCAACTAGAAAAGGCACAAGCTGAGTTAGCAGATCAAGTTGAACGAAGTTTACAACAGGGAATGAAACCGATTGTTCTAGGTGGTGGTCATGAGGTTGCTTTTGGAAGTTTTTCAGGACTGTTCCAATACATCCAACATCATGAGCCGCAGCAAAAAATTGGAATCATTAATTTTGATGCACACTTTGATTTGCGTGAAGCAGAGCAGGTGACTTCAGGTACACCATTTTTAAATGCTGCAAAATTATCAGAACAGAATCAAAAAGAATTTCATTATCTGTGCATCGGTGTCGCGAAGCATTCAAACACGAAAGCTTTGTTTGACACGGCAGATCGCCTGAACTGTCAATATATATACGATCAGCAACTTCAGCTTTCAGAAATTGACCATTTGATATCGAAAATTAACGGTTTTATAGAAAAAATTGACGCGTTATACATTACAGTAGATCTGGATGTATTTAGTGCCAGCATTGCTCCCGGTGTGAGTGCACCTGCGGTCAAAGGAATTGATCTTTCGGTCTTTGATCCATTGTTTCAAGCCATAAAGAAATCTGGAAAAATTCGAGTTTTCGATGTGGCTGAATGCAATCCACGGTTTGATTTGGATAATCGAACAGCCAAATTAGCCGCTTATATTATTTTTAACTACATTTTTGACTGATGGCTTGGCGTGAGCTGACCCATCTATTTTCATTTTATAAGGATAGACAATGTCTAATTTATCTTATATCTCTCAAAATAACGGTCCATGGTCAACTTACCTCGAACAAATCGATCGCGTTGCGCCTTACTTAGAGCATTTAAAAGATTACATCGACACATTGAAGCGCCCTAAACGTGCCTAGATTGTGGATGTGCCGATTGTAATGGATGACGGTACGATCCAGCACTTTGAAGGCTATCGTGTTCAACACAATTTATCACGTGGTCCAGGTAAAGGTGGTATTCGTTTCCATCCAGATGTTGATTTAAATGAAGTGATGGCACTTTCTGCGTGGATGACGATTAAAACTGCGGTTTTAAATCTTCCATTTGGTGGTGCAAAAGGCGGTGTACGTGTTGATCCGCGTAAACTTTCACCTCGTGAGTTAGAACGTTTGACACGTCGTTATACCAGTGAAATTAGTCACATCATTGGACCACAAAAAGATATCCCAGCACCTGATGTGGGTACAAACCCAAATGTCATGGGTTGGATCATGGATACATATTCATCTGGTCAAGGTCATACTGTGACAGGTGTTGTAACAGGTAAACCTGTACATTTAGGTGGTTCATTAGGTCGTATCAAAGCAACGGGTCGTGGTGTGTTTATCACAGGTCAACAAGTTGCTGAGAAGATCAAATTACCTCTAGATGGCGCGAAAATCGCAGTTCAAGGTTTTGGTAACGTAGGGAGTGAAGCTGCGTATTTATTCGCTGAGTCAAAATCTAAAGTCGTAACTATTCAAGACCATACAGGTACGATTTATAATCCAGAAGGTATTAACCTTGAAGAGTTAAAAGTTTATCTTCAAACAAATCAAGGTGTGGGCGGTTTTGCTGGTGCGCAAGCGATCAGTGATGAAGCATTCTGGGATGTGGAAATGGATATTTTGATTCCAGCAGCTTTAGAAGGTCAAATCACAGTTGAACGTGCACAAAAATTAACTGCGAAGTTGGTTTTAGAAGGTGCAAACGGACCAACATATCCTGAAGCTGATGATATTCTAGTTCAACGTGGTATCACGGTTGTCCCAGACGTTATCTGTAATGCGGGTGGTGTAACGGTTTCTTACTTTGAATGGGTTCAAGATATGTCGAGCTACTTCTGGTCAGAAGAAGAGATTAACGAACGTCTTGATAAGCTGATGATTCAAGCAATCCATGATGTTTGGAATACTGCCAACGAGAAAGTATGTACGCTAAGAACCGCAGCATTTATTCTTGGTTGTGAGCGTATCTTAAAAGCACGTAAAGAACGTGGTATTTTCCCAGGTTGATACGGGTGAAATAACAATAAGCGACCTTAAGACCATAGTTTTAAGGTCGTTTTTGTATTAGAAGCTAATCTAAAAAGAAATCTTTTTGTAGTTCCGTCTTTCCTTCAATACAAGCATAGCCACCCAGTTCAGTGATCCCAATTCTTGCAAGAGCTTGCTCATCAGTTAAACTTTGTCCTGTGAGTTCACCACGATTAGTTGTATAAATTGCATAAGCTGCATCTGCCATAATTTCGGGTTTGCGACTTAGTTGTAGGGTATTTTCTTCTCCCAAATTTTTTGAAACCGCAGCAGTCGCAATATAAGTTTCTGGCCACAAGGTATTACAGGAAATTCCATATTGCCGAAACTCTTCTGCCATACCTAGCGTGAGGATAGTCATTCCATATTTAGATAATGCATAGGGAGAAAGCATTCCTAACCATTTCGGTGACATATTGACTGGTGGAGACAAACTCAAAATATGTGGGTTTGAAGATTTTTTTAAGTAAGGTAGTGCTGCTTGGGCGCAGATAAATGTGGCTCTGTGATTAATGGTCTGGATCAAGTCATATTGTTTTAGTGAAGTTGACTCAACACCAGTGAGAGCGATTGCGCCTGCATTATTGATGAGCACATCTAATCCGCCGAAGGTTTCAACTGTTTGTTGGATGGCAAAGTGAATTTGTTGCTCATCTCGTACATCTAATATGAGAGGAAGTGCCTTACCACCCGCAGCATTAATTTCCTCTGCAACGCTGTATATCGTGCCTGATAATTTAGGTGTTTCGATAGCAGTCTTCGCAGCAATCACGACATTCGCACCTGCTTGGGCGGCCTTTATTGCAATTGCGCGACCAATACCACGACTTCCACCTGTGATAAAAATGGTTCTTCCTTGCATAGTTTTCATTGTAATTTCCTATTTCTAATTCATGTTAAAAATTAAGTTAAAGAATAAAAGGATGTGCAAATTTTTCAGGATTATACAACTGTCGTTGTTTGGCAATTTCGACAATTCGATGGCGCAATTGACGTTTAATTACGGCATAGGTCAGGCGATGTTTCTGTGACATATCTTCTGCAAATCGTAAAGTTTCAGTCTGTAAGGATTCAACAGAATGTATCTGGCTCACTACTTGAGCTTGTAAACATTCAACGCCTGTCATCGATTTGCCTGTCAACGATATTTCCCAAGTTGCATATTGATTTGGTAGCAGTTGGACAATTTCTGCAATGATATCGGTAAAAGGAATGGTAAGTTTTATTTCAGGAAAGCAGAATCGACCTTTATCTGACCGCATAAATCTAAAGTCACAAGCTGATGCTAAGATCGCACCGCCTGCATAAGCATTGCCATTGATTTCAGCAATGACAGGGAGATTCAATAATGCTAAGCGAAGTAACATATCTTCTAGTTGAGTAGTAAATGCTTTTTTATCTTCGATAGATTGTTGCATTAACCATGCGAGATCTAAACCATTACAAAATGTTTTGTGATGATCACTTCGAATAATCAGGCTCGCGTTATTTTTATCGTTTTCAATTTCATCAAAGACTGAAATATATTCATCTAAAACGTCTTTGTTGAGCGCATTTTCCTGATCGCCGTTGATTAATGTCAGCACATAAATGGATTGTTGTTTATCGAGATGTAGGTTTGCCATTTAAGCAATTCCTCTAAGTTTATTCATTTTTCTATGACTGATTATTCAGAATAAACTGCTCGCCCAATAGGGTAGACTATGCCATATTAATGATCATTTTAGGACACAGGATGTACTATGCGTGATCCTTTTGGGCTGTTTCAAGAAAACATTTCAGTTTCTTATGCTCATGTACTATTAGAAATTACTGAAGCCTATGGCATCGAGAATCAAACTGTTTTACATAATACTGGGTTGGTTCTATCAGCTATGAAACATGCTGATGCCAAAATGAGTGCTCATCAGTGGTCTAAGCTGGTAGTGAATGCATTACAACTCACAGGTAATCATCGTTTGGGCATTGAGTATGGACTCAAACTTCGTCCTACTTCACATGGGGCATTGGGCTTTGCATTTTTAAGTTGTGCTGATGTTGAAACTGCTTTGACACTCTGTCAGCAATATTTCTGTACTCGGATTCAAAATTTCACACCTGAATGGACTGTTGATCAGGATTTTGTCTATGTTTATTTAGATGATGTACATCCTGTTAGATTTGGTGATGAGCAACAATCAGCGCAATTACGATCATTTCTAGTCGAATGTTTGATCTTTGGTGCAATTCATTTTTTAAGTTTATTTTCAAAAGAGCTGATTGAGCAGAGTGAAGTCTTTCTTGATTGGGAAGAAAGCAATGATTACCAGTGTATTGAGCTTTCAAAAGTTAAGATACATTTTAGTCAAAAAAGAAATGGGCTTCGTTTTCCTAAATTCTTCCTTAACTGCAAAAATAAAAATGCTGATCAAGTTTCTTTTCAGCAGGCACTTTTGTATTGTGAAAATGATAAATGGCGGTTAGTTAAAGAAAATATAAGGGATTTACAGAAAAGTATTCGCTCAGAATTATTGTATAACTCAAGCAATGGTTATCCCACATTGCCCATGATTGCTGAACGTTTGAATATGTCTGAACGAACTCTAAAAAGACATTTACAGGCGCAAGGGACGACTTTCTTACAGATTCTAGCTGATGTACGATTTACGGAGGCTAAAAAAATGCTGCAACACAAACGATATAGCATCCAAGATATTGCAAGCATTGTTGGTTATGAAGAAGCGACCAATTTTATTCGTGCTTTTAAAAAGACCTTTGGAGAAACACCAAGCCAATATCGAAAGCGTAGCGTAGCCAAATCTAGTTAAATCGAGATTTCTTTCTCAATAGCTAGAATAAATTGATCCACGGCATGTTGAATTTTTTCAGTCCATTCAAAAGAACAATTCATTCGAATAAAGTGTTGATGTGAAGGCAATACATTAAATAGCGGACTGGGTGCTATACCAATCTGTTGTTGAATCAGTAGTTCATAGATTTGCATGCTACTGACTTTTTCAGGCAATTGAATCCAAAGAAAATAACCACTTGGATAATTATATACCTTGCAGCCTTCGGGTAAATGTTGTTTTAGATATTGGAAAAATTGTTTTTTATTCTTTTCTAATGAGCGTCTGAGCGTTCTTAAATGCTTTTCATAATGATGATGGGCTAAAAATTCAACTAGGGCATTTTGGATGAGTGCATTTGCAGAAATCGTGCTCATCAGTTGTAAATGTTGGATGTGCTCTGAGAATTTACCCGCATAGACCCAGCCCATACGAAAACCAGAACCTAAAGTTTTCGAGAAAGAAGAGCAGTGCAATACCAAATTTTGTTGATCAAAATACTTCATTGGAAGTGGTTTCTGACTGCCATAAAACAATTCTTCATAGACATCATCTTCAATTAAATGAATTTGATGTTCATGCAAAAGTTGAGCAATTTTAAATTTGATTTCATCGCTGACCGTAAAGCCAATTGGATTGTGTGCATTAAGCATAAACCAGCAGACTTTGATTGGATACGTCTTAATTACTTGTTCAAAAGCTTCAATATCAAAACCATGCTGTGGATGTTCAGGAAGTGTAATGACTTTCAATCCTAAACGTTCGGCTGCCTGCCAAGCGCCATAAAAAATAGTTTGCTGCAATAAAATATATTCACCAGGTTGTGTGATCGCTTGCAAAGACAGATTGAGTGCTTCCAAGCCTCCAGATGTGATAACAATATCATCCGCATCGGTTGGAATACCTTGCATACAATAACGTTGCGCGATCAGTTTCCGAAGTTCCAAATTCCCAGGTGGAAGATTGGTGGTTTGGTCATAACTATGTCGGTTACGGGAGAGTTGTCCCATGATTTGAATCAGCTTGGGTGGATAGAGCAACTGACTATCAGGAAATGCCGAACCCAGCGGACTGACATGTTTAGATTGGATCGATTTTAGATATTTAAATACCAGAGAGTTAATTTCAATTTTGGGATTCAATGCAACAATTGAGTGTGTTTGTGGAATTTGGGTCGATACTTGCTCAGCAACAAAATAACCAGATTTTTCTTTTGAATAAATTAATCCTTGTGCCTCTAATTCTTGGTAAGCATTCATCACTGTGATCAAGCTAAAACCTGAACGTTGTACTTGCTCACGTAGAGATGGAAGTTTGCTATGTGCCTTCCAAGTGCCATTTTCGATCAGTAATTTTAGATTGTGCGCTAACTGTTCAGACTTATACATGAAGTTTGCAGCCCTAATGATATCTGCTTTTATTTTAAAGAAAATCTATCAGGATTTTATAACAGATTTAGTCCAATTGAATCATCTGTTATATTTTTTTAAGCATGCTCTGTAGCTATTCAATACTTGAAGTAACGCTCAAAATAACACCATGAACGATTCAAACTCCAAACACAAAATTTGAGTTTATTGAGTTCTAAAGAATGTTTCGATTTGACAGGGCGTATTCGATGTTTGTGACCAAAGAACTTAATGCGATGACAGCAGTTTTTGAAGACAGTATGCCTTCATCACTGATTAAGGAAGAATTACAACTTGAATATGTGAATCTTGAAGCGACTTTATTAAGAGCAAAAGTCTTAAGAAATTTTGCTAAAGAGAAAGTGACTTACATTGTGCAAACTCAAATTTATGAGAATGACCAAAATCTAGCATATTTATTTGCGCCGTTTGTGCTTGCCAATCTAAATCAGCCTGTGATTTATACCACGCTCAATTCATCTTCGATTTTAAAGATATTAAATCAATATTATCAGGCAGAAAAAAGAGTGAAGTTGAATGTCATAGATTTGCTGCAAAGTCTGAAAGTTTATGTAGATGTTGTCGATCAACCCAAAAACCAAGAAGACTTTCTATTTAGAAACTTGGTTAAAGCACTCTGTCGATCAGATATTTCGCAAATTTTTTTGATCACATCATCAGCGATGAATCATCACCAACTTCAACAGTTGCAGGATTTCTTAAGCGTAAAGATTAGTGTCATTCAGACAGTTTGTGAAGAAAGTATTGTAAAGGATGAAATGTTAAATACTCGGAAATTGTTGTTTAAAAACAAAGATGATTTCCATCGAAATATTTGTACATTGTTTTCATCTTTAAACGCAAAACTTATTGCACAAATAAGTCAACTTAGTGAAGTACAAGCAGCCCATCTTATTGAAGACATGTTTTATTCGGAACATATTTTTGAAAAATTATCAGTCTATGCCGAATACATGCAGACCCATATCCAAAATGGATCAAGTTATAAAACCTTATCCATGATTTAAAGATTTTAGAACCGAATACTTGTATTTGAATAGGAGTAGACAATATGTCTCAGCAACAATCTAAGTTTCCATACATAACAGTTGGTATCAGTATTTTACTTGGTTGCTTATTTTTAGTTTTCTTCTTCCTTGCGGTCAGTAATCAACCAGATTATATGCCGTCACAACAGAAGCAGAATATTCAAAAGATTCAACCAGCAC
>Ga0209727_1003247_pt1 | contig 10643 bp, 19 predicted proteins | sample RifGroC1_FD_183995 | JGI IMG/M metagenome (GOLD analysis project Ga0209727, IMG submission 183995) | Groundwater microbial communities from Rifle, Colorado, USA - Groundwater C1 (SPAdes) (version 2) | ecosystem: Environmental > Aquatic > Deep subsurface > Groundwater | place: Rifle, Colorado...
AGGATGGTTTGAAATTTATAAAGAAGTAGCGGAATGGGCAGGTATACATCATTTTTGTAGAGTACAAGATAAACAAGTTGTAGAAAGTGTTCCTAGTTTTTCTGAATCTTTAAAAGATAAAAAGAATCTAACAGCTATTTATGGAGAATCTCCACGTGGAGATTTCACTTTTATTACTAGTGCTGTCTTACATAAAGTAGGCGGTTTGAATTTTAAATTTAATGGAGTAGGATTTGCGCACGGAGAATGGAGTAGACGTATTGCTAATGCTGGTCTTATACCACACCCGTTAAAATGGATAGATATTCAAGAAGCTAGAGATATGTTTATTCAAAAAGGAGATACAGAAGGTGGCAGATGGGCAATGCCAAAAGCAGAACTAAAGCAACAATTAAAAGTTAACAAAGCTATTGAAAGAAATTTGAAAACAAGTAATTATGTTTACGAAGAAATCGATTTTCGATAAATTTATTGAAATCCAGTGGGAATGGAACGCTAATACGGCTGGTTTTCATGATGAAATGGCTAAATATGCAGGTTATATGTCTGATAAAGAATTTGACCGTTTAGAACGTTTAAATTATGATATCGAAAGACAATTAGCTATGACATTATTGACGGAGAATTTACAACGTGAATATAATCTTAAGAAAAAGGAGAAAGATTAAATGAATTTTACTGAAGAACTAAGAAATTTAATTAATCGTTATAGTAAAGAAAATAATTCCGACACTCCAGATTTCATATTAGCAAGGTATCTAGAAAATTGTTTAGATAATTTTAAGTATGCAATAAGAGCCAGAGATAGTCATTATGGTTTTGTGCCTTGGGCAGACATTCAAAAATGAATATAATAGTATGTTTTAGACAAGATATTAGAGTTTCTCCTGTTCAAGCATATTCGCATAGTTATGTAAAAGAATTGAAAAAACTTGGACATAAAGTTGAAACTATAGGTGAAGGACATGATTTTAATGATTTATATCAATATATATTACTTTCCTCGCGACCTTATGATCTTGTTTTAGAAATCGATAACGGACGAAATATAAACGGTTCTTTGTCTTTACAAGTTCCAAATTTACAAAGAGAAAAATTAACACAATTTCAAACTGCTGTTATATTTATCGATAGTCATGGACATCCTGATCTTCATAAAGATTTAGCACCTAAATATGACCATGTGTTTTTTGCAGTATGGGATAAGAGAGATCTTTTTAAAGATCATAAGTCTGCACATTGGTGTCCGAATATAACAGATTTTGAATGGTTTGGGCGTGAAAAATTTCAAGAAGAGTTAGTTTTTGATTTTGGCTTTTTCGGTTCCAAGAAGGGTTTGATTCGAGCTGAACCGCTTTTGCGCATTGGCGAGCGACGTGAGTGGCGGGTGGATGTTAGGGAGGTTGTGAAACCGCGCCGGCACCGCTGGCCGGAAACCGGACGTGTGATGTCACGTTGTCATGTACTCTACAATAGAGGGCAAAAACACGATGGTCCGAACCAGCGCGTCTTGGAGTCGATGGCGTGTGGACGGCCGCTTTTGAATGACTTAGACTCCCGTTCGGGAATGGACCGTCTTTTCCAAAATGGAATTCATTATTTAGGTTATGATCCGAATAATGAATTTGATTTAGAAGAAAAAATGAAATTTTTACTTCATAATCCTGTTGTTGCACTAGACATGGCGGAACGTGCATATCAAGAAGTTTTAACAAAACATACTGCAAAAAATCGTGTTCAACAGATTTTGGAAGTAGTATGCAAGTAGAAAATAGTATACAAATTTCTGGATTAAATAATTTTCATTATACAGTTAATACAATGATTAATAAAATTATTGATGATCAATTTAAAAAGATCGAAAAAACTTTTTTAGGTAACTTAATTCAAATAAAGTTAAACAATAATTGGATTTATAAAGGTTATGTATCTTTTAATACAGGTGAAGAAACAGGTGTGATTATGAAGCATTGTTATTATGAAAAAAGTTATTTTTTTAATAAGAAAGAAAATTTTGTATCTTGTATTTGCCCTTGCGGCGCAATTTTAAAATTAGAAGATTGGCAAATTTTCGCTTTACGATTATCTGAAAAATAAAATGTCAATTGTAACAAGTTCTACTTTAGGTGATATGCTTAAAAAACATTATTCAAAACAATTTTCCACTATGCAAAATTTTATAGATTTGAAAAATGGTTGGTGGTTTGCAGGATATGAAAAATATAAAGGAGCTTACGGTAAACATATACGTTATAGTTTTCGTCATTGTCAACAATCTACAAATGCTATATTAATAGAAAATCAAAAAAAATTAAAAGTTACATGTAAATCACCGCTTTGTAATGAATCAATTACAATACCAGATTGGCAATTGTTTGCAATGTCGCTAGCAATGAAAACCTAAAAAGGAAAAGAAAATGAAAAATTTATTAATTGCTTTATTGATAATTTTTTATCCTACATTTGTCACTGCTGAAATGACAGTATTGACAAATCAAACAACTTTTTTCGTTTCTCCAAATGGATCAGATTCTAATAATGGTCTAACTGAAAATACTTCTTGGAAAGATTTACAATTTGCTTATAATCAAATTCAAAATAATTATGATCTTCGGGGACAGACTGTGATTTTGCAATTAGCAGAAGGAATTTATAATTCTAGTTTACAAGCAACTGGATTATTACGAGGTCAATTAAGTCCAGGTAATTTTATTATTCGAGGAAATATTGTTTATCCAGAAAATGTAGTTATAAAGCCTTCAGGAACTTTTCCTAGTTTTACAGCCGCTTTTGGGGCTATGTTTCATCTTGAAGGAGTGAAGATGGATCATTCCAATACTTCTCAAGATATGATAATAGTAGGACAGTATTCTACAATTAGTATTGCTTTCGTAGAATTCGGAGAAAATAGAAATCCATATAATCATATTACTGTTGCATTTTTAGCTAATCTAATTGTTACGGGTGATTATAAAATTTCAGGAAGCGGGCAAACTCATCTTGATGTTGCTAATCAATCTACCGTTTATTATAATACAAATGGTATAGCTGATTTGATTAAAGTTACAATTGTAAATTCTCCATCTTTCTTTGCTGGATTTTTTTATATAGCATCTACAGCATCAGTTAATGCTCAAGCGATTAATTGGTTAGGTTTTGTATTAGGCCCTCAATATGTAATCGAAGGTAATAGTATTTTAGATATTGGAGGAACTTTAGCGGAGAATTTTCCCGGTACTGTACTTGGAGTTCTTAGAACTAACGGACAATTATTAAATAATCCTGGTAATTTTGTAATGCCTGCAGCATCTGAATTATTTATTAGTGCTTCTCCGATTATTATAAAGCCTGGAGAAAAAACAACCATTACATGGCGCGCCAACAATATAACTCCTAATCCGAGTTGTTGGATTAATCAAAACGTAGGAAATGGTGGTTATTTTACCGATGCACCAGACTTAGATACAACGTTTAGAAGTGGTATAACTTCTAGAGGACAAAAAGTTTCAGAGCCTTTATATCAGAGTACAACTTATATTTTACGTTGTTTAGATATTTTTGGTGCAAATGTAGCTAGTGCACCAATAACAGTAGTGGTACAGTAACAATGATCTCAAAGAATAAAATATTTGTTGATGAGAACGGGCGGCTTTGGCAAGACAGTCTGCCTCTATTACCAGATACAACAATGAATTGTTATTTAGTTCGAGCTGAATTAGAAGCCAGGTTGAACGAAGATAATCTTCAAGACGTTCTTAGTGAAATTAAGATACTTAAACTTGAAAATGAAGAATTACGTGGAATTGCTGCAAAGTGGAATGCTGAATTAGCAGATGAATTTCCGCCTACTAAAACCGGATGTCCGTTTCCTGTATTCGTTGCTCGTTTAATTAAATCTGGAGCATCTTATGATGCTAAATCTGGTATCTGGTATAGTAATGAAAGTAAACCAGGAATCTTGGAGCAAAGAGACGCTGAAATCGCACGGCTTCGTAAAGAAGTGCAAGAAGCAAAAAATTTGTTAGTTGCAATTCAAGATTCTATTATTGACGATGAAGCATTATTAGAAATTAACGAATTTCTTACAAGTTAAATATTAACAAAATAAATTCTTTGGGAGTTAAATCATGGAAGCTAAAAAATGGTATACCTTTGATGATGTAGCATTACTGCCTTCTTATAGTACACTTGAATCTAGATTAGATCCAAATTTAACGACAAAATTAACATGTAAGACTAATGTTGCTTTACCTTTTATCCCTTCTCCAATGTCTAGTGTTATTGGATTAAAATTAGGTAAACAACTTGTTAAGAATCAAATCTATCCAATCTTTCATCGTTTTTATAAAGATCCAACTGAATTAACAGATTGGATTAATGAAATCGGAAATAACGGATATATTTCATGGGGGTTAGATTATTTAAATGTTTTAGTAGCAATATTTCAAGATCCGATTTACAAACCAAAAGGCGTATGTTTTGATGTTGCTCATGGTCATTGTAAAAAAATGAAAGAAGCTATTGAATACTTTAAAACCTGGCATCCAGATGTAGAAGTAATTGCCGGGACAATTTGTACGCCAACAGCAGCAATTGATCTAGTACGTTGGGGAGCTGATGCTATCAGAGTTGGTATTGGTGCTGGTTCGGCTTGTACAACTCGTTTAGTGACTGGATTTGGTGCCCCTCAATTTTCAACAATTCATGAATGTTCTTTAGCTTTAAAAAGAATCAAATCTGACGTTCCAATTATCGCTGATGGAGGTATTCGGAATAGTCGTGATATAGCGTTAGCTCTGGCTGCTGGAGCTTCTACTGTAATGCTTGGAAAGTTATTCGCATCTACGGAAGAAAGTGCTGCTGAATATATTGATATAAGTAAAAAATATAAGATTTACAAAGGTCAAGCTAGTTCTGAATTTCAAAAAACCGGAAGAGCTTCGGAAGGTCATAGCGGACTAGTGGAAGTCAAAGGTACCGTAGACGAGCTGTTAACGGAGCTAAGCGAGAATTTACGCACTTCCCTTAGCTACGCAGGCGCAGCAAACGTACGGCATTTTCAAATTGCAGCCAGATGGGTAGAAGTTACAAGGAATTATTGGGATGAAAGCCAAACCAGATTTGACAAATAAACAAGATTTTATAAAATTTGAATATTCTTTTAATAGATTCATAATTTGTGATGGTCTTAGAAGATGCGCAGAAATTTCAGATAACGAAAAATTTTCAAATCGTGAAATATGGTTAAAATTACGTAACTCTTTACCAAGTCAATTTGTTACAACATTTAGATATAATCTTGGAAAATTATGTCAACGATCACTCCTGTAATATTAGTTTGTAATAAGAAATATTGGATGGAGTTATTAAAATGAAAAATAAACAAAATTGGATACAAGAGACTTTTTCTGAATTTTTAATAAATAAAATAATTACTGATCTTGGAGGATGGCCAAAGGTAGAGTCAAAGAATGTATGGATAATTATACGTGGTGATGTACCAAATTTATATACTTTAACGAATAGTTCAAATTTTGGAGATTTATGTCAACGTCAATTGTCACTCCTGTAATATTAGTTTGTAATAAGAAATATGGGATCCAAAAGTCTTTTTCTGAATTTTTAATAAATAAAATAATTACCGACCTTAGAGAATGTCCAAAGGTAGAGTCAGATTACGGTGTATGGATAATGGTACGTGGTAACATACCGAATTCATCTACTTTAACGACTAAATTACATTTTGGAAATTTATGTGAACGTTCAATTTTGGATTTATTAAAATGAAAAATAAACAAAATTGGATGCATAGTAAATATGAAGCTAAAAATTTTTTTAGTTATAGTGTATTAGGAATTAATTATTTTCCTATATCTAAAATCTGGCTTTCGTGTTTAAAAAAACCTTTAGATTTTAGTGCAATTTTTATTGGTAGTACTTATAAAAAAGAATATGAAAACATTAATAACTCCAGTAATTCTAGTTTGTAATGACGAGTATTGGTTGCCTTGGGCTCTAGAAGCTAGCCGAGGATTTTTTGACCGATATGTAATTTATGATATCGGTTCAAAAGATCGGACTAGGGAAATTATTACTTGGTTCAAGGATAGTAATAAAGAAGCTAGTTTTTATATTCGTTTTTTGGATATGCAACCTCCTGCTATTCAGGGAATTTTTAGAAATTCAATGATTGCAGAAGCGTTATCAGAATGTTATTTTATTTTAGATGGAGATGAAATATATTCTCCTAGTTCATATGTAGCTATACAAAATAGTGTAGATTATTTACTTACACAAAGAGAAAAATTATATGGTATAATTCCACGAGTAGAAATAGATAGTGATTGTAAGGCGGCCTATGGTGTGGGAGCTAAAATCCCGCACCATAGGCTTTACCATCGTTGTGCGATATGGATTGGAAATCATCCCGGTGAAGTGCCTTATACAAAACAAAAACCAGATAATGAAATTTGGATTGATGGGACTTGCTATCACTTTCACAATTGCGAACGCTCTTCCTATGATTCGGAGGTACCAAAACGTATAGAGCGACGGGCAAGAGCGACTTATAGACCAGGACAAAAACAGTCTATTGAAATTTTAAAGGAACTTCCTATTTTAGAAAAAAATATTTGTGACTTTAAAAGGAATCCAGCTCTACAAAAATTAATAGATGATAAATAAATGCAAATGTGGAACTTTTACAAATTTAAGTAGGACTTGTTCTAAATGTTCTAGTCCTTTAGATTGGACTGACGAGATAGAAGATCTATATGAAGACCTTCAACCTCGTCGCCCTAGAAAGAGAAAAAAGAAAATTATAGAAGAAATCGAGGAAGATTAATTTCCGTTCCTTCTTTATTTTACTATTTCAATTTCCCAATCACCAAAAGGCACAATACCTGTACCGCTATGATGGGCGATATCTACAATATACTTTGGCTTAGTGATTGATTTCCAGAATTTTCCTAATTCTTTAAATTTATAATAATTAATATCATCCATAATTAAAATACCATTATAGTTAGTTTGACAAAGATTATCAAAGAATTTCTTTTCTGTCTTACCGGAATGGTCTATGTCTAAAAGAATCACAGTTCCATCTAAGAAAGTTTCAATTGGTTCATAAGCAATATCCTTCAATCGAAATTCAATATTAGGAAATTCAGTAAAATTGAAATTATGTTTGATTTTTAATTCATCTGAAATATCATAACTAACTACTTTATTACTACGCTCATATCCTAAACACATAGCACTAGCGCCAGCGCGTGTACCTAAATCATAAAACTTTTCATTTTTAAATTGCATACCAAGCCAAGTTAAAAATCTATAATGCTCTCCAATTAATTTTCGCATTCTTTTATAATAATCATTGTTGACATGTTTATTAAAAGGTTTAACTGTAGTATTAAGTATTCCAGATTTATTTATTATTAGTTTTTTAGACATCTTTAAAATTTTCTCTTGTAAATTTTTTTCGGTCCGACAATAGCTATAGAGAAGTTTAACATTGCTATTAATAAACCTAAGACTATCCATACAGCAATAGTAGTATCAGGAAAATAAATAAAAGAAGCTATAATTAAAGATATAATTATATACAATAAACCTATTAAATTAACTAATTTCATGATTTTTCCTTTATTCTAATGGGAGAATTTTGTGTATTAGTTGAACTAATACGAACATTGCAGGAAGTCCTAATGCAAGCCATTGCCAACTAAGGTATTTTATTTTGCATCTATACAATATATCTGCAACTAAAAATCCTGTAAGGATGCATAAAATAAATTTTAAAATAAACATTTACTTATCTCCATTAGAAGCAGCTATAAATAGTATACATATACCGAAAAATACTGCAATTCCTCCTCCGTTTCCAAACATAGCCCAAGCAAAAAATAAAAGAGCTAAAGCATGTCCTAATGACATTTTAACTTTCTCATTGCGAAAATATCGCAAATACAATTTCTGATGGATCTCATTATCAATTTTCTTTATAATTTACTTGTTGCAATTATTTTAGCTTCATCTAATTTATTAGCTAACTCTCTTAATATATCAGAAGTTATTTGAATTCCATAAAGATTAATAGTAGCATTATTACAATAAGAATGTAATACTATTCGCTGATTTGTAAAAATTTCTTTATCTCCGTTATCATAATATTCAGTAATGAAAATTAAAGCTTCTCCACCGCTTTCTTTAGGACTAATAACAAATTTCTCTGTATGAAGTAATTTTTCTTGCATGATAGAAACCTTTTTTATTTAGAAGTTATCAGGTAGGAACGGATTTTTCCGGCCGCCTTGGCTATTACGTCCCCGTCCAGCTAGCTCGCGCCGGAGCGAGTTGATGACTTGATCATACGCCATTGACCGAGAGTTGGCAACCGATTCAGTGTCATTTTGGATTTTCCAAAGAATTTCTTCTTTTGAAAAATCTCGTAATTGTGGGTGTTGTCGTAAAGTGCGAACGTGATTTTTTAACCACTCATTCATCTTTCGTTGTGCCATGGCAGGATCACCGCGCCATTCAGTCACAAATGTTTCATGAATTTTAGCCATGCGGCCCGCCGCAGCTTCCGTATCTCCGCTTTTTAACATTGCTTCCCATTCTTTTGAAAGCTTGCTTCTATAATTTGTTACTTGTTGTTTCCAAAATCCTTCATTAGCAATTTGCTGTTCGGGAGAAGCAGCATAATTTTTAATAGGTGTTAAATTATTTAAAAATAAATCTAAAACAGCGTCTCCAGGTTTTTCTGTATAAGGATTAACATTTTTTCCCATGTCTTGAAAGAACCTATATCCAAAATCAGGTTCAGTTACATTAAATAAATATTTTTCCATGAATGGAGGTGCAAGGAATCCCATCAAACTTGTTGTCATAATCCTAACTTTTTGAGAAGGATTATTAGGATCAGTAGGTATATCTCTTCCCCATGAATCTTTACCAGTCATAGCCATATATAAACCATTAAGAATAGGCATTGGTTCGTCTGCACCGAACGGTAATTTTTTCATAAATGGTGCATCTTGAGCAATACTAGGCGGCATCAGAGCAGTATACGGCAACCAATCCATTGTCATAGCTCTAAAGTCTTTATTTCTATCTAAAAATGGTGTTAACACTGTTGAAGGTTTTTGTGCCCAAATAGGAAGTTGTTGTTTTCTAGCAGCAATACCTTCTGAACTTAAAGTTTGCCCAGTAGCAATACCTGTTCCATACATGCCAATTTGAGCTATTTCAGGAACTTGAAGCATCATGGCAGTTTTTAATGGATGGTCTACAGCATTATTTTTAATTATCCTAGCCATTTCTGCAGGAAATGTTACCCATGGTTGTAACCATCCACGAGCTGTTTTAGGTATTCCTCCTACGCTAGCATACATTGGAAGTCTGCGTGCAACTTCCATAGAAGCTAGTTGTCGAGAAAATCCCTTTTGTCTTAACTGTAGATAGTATGCCATTTTAGTCATGGCATCAGAAGTTTGATAAACATCAGATGGAATATATGTTTTAGTTTTTGTAATTCCTGTATTTATTTTTTTAGCAACAATTTTTAAAAATTCATCATTACTAGATTCAGCAATTCTTTTTAAAACTCCAAGTCCTTCTGATGAAACCATTGATTCTTTTTCAATTAAGTCTTGAAGTTCTTTAGAATTTAATTCTTCAGCTATATCAATTTTTTTACCTTTAACCGCTAAAGAATCTAACTTACCTAAATCTTTAATTTTAGTTATATCTTCACCTTTCCGTACCGCAGATTGTAATTGCCAAACTCCACTAGCAGATTTTATTTGAAGATCAATAAAATCTTTAGAAAATGGATTAACTCCGGCATTTGTAAGTAACGCCCAATTACCTATTGCATTTGCAAATTGTGTCGGAATATTCCATGCGGTTTTACTAGTTTTATGAATAGCACTTAAGAAACTCATCCATCCGCCAACAGCTTCAGTAGCTTCACCGCCTGTAATTTCTTTCAATTCTTTAAATGTAGATTTAGGAATCCATCCAAGTTCTTTAACTTCAGACGGATCTATTTGTTTAGAAACTGCAACCATTCGACGTAATCTATCACTACCAGGAAGCGCATCTAATTTCATCCAATTCTTTTTATCACGTGCTGAAAGCTTTGCAATCTCTAATCCTGGTTTTGTTAGACTTGGATTAAGGGCAATATCACGAATCATTCTAAAATTTTCAAATAATAATTTTTGTTGAAATAATGTATTGTAAGTTAAAGATTTAGGAGTGAAATCAATTTTACCTTCAGTAGTTAATAAATTAATAGCGTTTCCAAAATCACCTTCATTAATTAATTTTTTTGCATCTTTAAAATCACTACCTTCTAATATACTAAGGGCTTTATCTTTTTCTCCTGCCGATAATAATTCTGCAGCATATTGTTTATCGACTAATAATTTAACTTCTTCTTTAGTTGCTTTTCTTTGTAATAAGTTAGGAGACGTAGTTTTAGGTACTTTAAGTACACGAGTTTCTCCTGAAGAAGTACGATCTAATATTGTGGTAAATTTTCCAAGATCAGTTTGTGTTCCTTCACGAGTTGTTGAAACCCATACATCCCCAATATGTTCAGCTTCTTCTTTAGAAATAAAACCTTCAGCTCTAGT
>Ga0209727_1003254_pt1 | contig 10625 bp, 15 predicted proteins | sample RifGroC1_FD_183995 | JGI IMG/M metagenome (GOLD analysis project Ga0209727, IMG submission 183995) | Groundwater microbial communities from Rifle, Colorado, USA - Groundwater C1 (SPAdes) (version 2) | ecosystem: Environmental > Aquatic > Deep subsurface > Groundwater | place: Rifle, Colorado...
CCCGCCGCTCTCGCAGGCGATAATCTCCATGGCCTGCTTATAGGCAGGGGACGGGGTAGGCTTTTCGGCATGGGGAAGGGTTGCGGGGAAGGCGAAAAGGAAGGTGGCTATGAGGAAGGTTCGCATGGTTCGCTCCTTTTGGGAAATACCCTTAAATCTGCCTTATCCTGCCCTTTTCGTTCGATATAGGGCAACCTCGTGCGTCCCAGAGGCATAATTAGGGGGTTGAAGGTCATACATTCCCACAATTCTTCTCATGGGTGAACATTGTAATATCAATCTTCTCCGCTTCCATAGGATGTCCTTCAAGATAGAAGTGAACAAGCGTTGCGAAAGTAGGCTTATCAACCCATATCACATCGTCAATCTCGTTGAAGTAGATTTTCTTTAGAGTCGCCTCGTTCACACTTCTCCATTACCACGTAGTAATCTTTGATACTCCACTCGTTAGTTGTAACCCAACCCTTCTTTTCATATTTCTCGATATCGGCAAAAAGCACCTTCTTGGTTTTCATATCGCCCCGATTGCTTTCGGCGTAAATAATGTTCCTTGCCGTTTATGGTCGTCAAAGCGTTTCATGGCCGCCATTCATAGAGATTGACAGGCTTTTGGGTTTATGTTATCATTGACTTATGAAAAATGCTATCAGGAAATTTATATGTGTTGGATGTGGAATTTCTGTTGAAAAATCCTGCATAGGAAAAGTTAAGTTTTGTTCTCCCACTTGTTATCATAAGCACGGCAAGACAGGTCGTAAAAAAAATGGATTGTATAAAGACTGTGTAGTTTGCAATAAATCTTTTTATACCCCGTTGTGCAGAATAAACCATTCTCTGGCGTGTAGCGTTATATGCTCTAATAAATATCAAGGAAGAAACAAAGTTACTATTATTTGTAAGGTTTGCAATATTGTTTTTGTTCGTTCCCCTATTTTTTATGCTCAAAAATATTGCTCCATAAATTGCAGAAATGAAAGTGAGGATTTTAAGGCACACACGATTAAGATGGGTGCAGACCAAAACAAAAGAAAAGAACCAAACAATCTTGAGTTGCTTGGATATACCATCCTTACATCCTGCGGCGTTGATTTTATTCGTCAATATGTTATTGGTGGAAAGTTTACTGTTGATGCTTTCATCCCATCTAAAAATATCGTTATACAATTTGATGGCGATTATTGGCATGGCAAGAAAAATGTTTATCCAAATCCCGACCATAGACAGATTAAGCGTATGGCTCTTGACATATCTCAAGATGCCTATATGCGAAAAATGGGAATTAAGGTAGTTAGGTTTTGGGAAAGCGATTTTAAAAACATTGCGGCTGTTACAAAAATTATCAACCTGTTTTAGGTCAACAATGGCGAGGTCGTAAAACTTATCCGGCATTTTTGCCATAATTTCCATGCAATCACCATTATATAGATTTATCATTCTTCTATCCTCGTCAAATAGTAAAACCAGAAAACCAGTCCACAAATGAAGCCGAGTATCAGGCCGGTTGCGAAGGTGAAGTAGGCCAGCAACGTCATGTTACCAGTCCTTTCCAAAATGCTTTTAGTATTTCAAAATTTCCAAAAATTATTACATATAATAACAATAATAAAAATAGTATGATAGGCAATGAGAAAAAAAGATTTTGCATTGTATTGAAAAAACTTTTCATTACCAGTCCTTCCGAGGAGGTAGGGGTTCTAATTCCGCCAACACCTTCGCCAATCCGTCATAGCAGGACAACACCTTTTTATCCATAGACGGCAAATGACAGGCAATTCCTGTCAGGTCTTTTATTATTTCCGATAAAGGAACGCTGTGGCGTAGGGAACGTGTTATGGAGAGTTGAACGGCTTGCATTGAAGCAGACCCGCACCCACCCATTTTACCGAAAGACAACCTCACCGCCAAGGGCTTACCGTCCTTACTGTTATTCAGTGTAACGTGGAGAGTTCCACAACCGCCTGTTTTTATCCTTTTTGTAGCCCCGTGGAGAACATCGGGGATAGGTTGTTTGTCAGTCATTTTCTTCAGCCTCCTTAATCGCTTTTTCGAGATACCATTTTGCCTTTTTCAAATCTTCCAGCCGCTTGCCTTTATGTCTTGAACGCACGACATACTTAACGACATTGCCTTCTTCGTAAGTAAGCCCTTTGGCTTTAATAAAGTCGAAGGTGTCAACCCCGCCCTGTGTGTAATGCTCCGGAAAATTTATAGGGTCATGGCTGGAATATGTTATGCCCTGAGAAGGTAGAGTTATCTTCCCAACTGTAATGCAATTACAATGGTCGCACATATCAAATCACCACCCTTTCGGTCATCTTACCTTATAGTTATTCGTAATTCTATAATTATTTATCTCAAAATCGTTTCCGTCCATGTGCATCGTGGCGAACCCGTGCGTGTATGAATTAATAGGCGCGTAGGGCGGGGAAAGGTCGGAAAGACAGCCAAGAGAGAAGGTTGAGGTTACAACCCTTCGTGCGTCCGTCTCAACGTGTGCGCTCGGTTTATGGTGATGTCCGACGATACAGTTCGTTTTGGCTTTCAAAAATGCCCCTCTTGCGGGGTTGACGGGGCTAAACGCGCTTGAGGCGAACTCGTGGCCGTGAAGGATTGTGAGGTAATCACCGGCATAGATAATCTGTTGCGCCCCTATGAACTCTATCTTGCCTTCAAACTCTATCTTTTCTTTATTATTTATAAATAGTTGCTCAAGTTTCAAGCATGGCATATCGGCTATTTCGGGGGCGTTGGCATAAAGATAAGACGTAAAGCGGCGTTCATGGTTGCCGAATTTATATACTATGCGGGGATAATATCGAGAGAGTTCTTTCATAAACTCACGCACCATCGTAAGTTCATCGTTTATCCGCCGAGCGTTAGGATTACGACTCCACTTGCTCGCTTGGTAGAAATCAATCAGGTCGCCATTAATGAGTAGCCCATCCGTAGCGGCAATCTTGTCCGAATGTTCTAATGCGGCTTCGATAGCAGGTTTGGAATGATAAGGAGCGTGAATATCCGAAATAATCGTCCAATGCCCTTTAAGGGCTACCTTGACAGGTTCGGTCGGTTCAGTTGCAGTGTCGCTATCAGGGACATTGATTTTCCGTTTCGTGTTATCAAATACCTGTAAATGGCGGTCTCTATCCCCCTTCGCTCCTCTGTAACCTCTTATGGCAAGTCTCGCGCTTTCGATGTTCGGGAATAATTCAGGGTGGTTAGTGGTAAGTGAACGTGCTAAGGTTCTCGTGGGGATTGTCGGGTCTTTACTGACGGCTTGAGTGATACATTCTAACCTTGCCGAGTTCCATTGCTTCGACATTAGCCCCCCTCGTTATGGTTGAGACATTTTCCGTTCCGCAACTTATTACCGCAACGGGTGCAGATACCGAGTTTCTGCCTTAACTTCTTTTGCCTCCGCCGTAATTCGGGGATACAGTGTTCTCCACAGGGTGTATCTAAACACGTAACGCAAAGGTTGGTTGTTTTTATTTTCACCATAGTATTATCTCAAAATATAACCGCCCTCGGTCGGGTAGTCCCAACCCTTATCGGTTTTATCCACTATGGAAGGGTTAGTCTTATGATAGCCGTCAACGCCATACGGTGCAACGGGAGGGTTTGTCTATCATTATACAGATTACGGTATGCCTCTGGGTTTACCACTGTAACCCAATCCCTCTTTATCCGACTATTGCCGTGAATATAGCACAAGCAAAAAGAATGTCAAGGATTATTCACATCTCTCCAATGCTTCATAAATGCGAAGCAGATAGCCCTTATCAAGGCATACCTTCGTGGGTATGGTAGGGTGGTCGGTTATCGTCTCGCTATCAGGCAGGACGTTTACCTTTCGATGAAAGCACCCTACGGAACTGCTCACGAAGAAGAACGCCAGCCATATCAGTATCGCCTTTTTTAAGAAAGAACTTAAAATCTTCATAGCGCGCCGCCGCCTCTCTTGCGTTCTTGGTCTTGCCCCGTTCCACCAAGATTTGTAAAACGAGGCCGAGTATTGTTAGGGCGAGCCGAATCATTTCATTATTCCTGCCAGCCAGAAGGGGCTAACTTCCGCCACGCGGCCTTTACTATCACGTCCGCAATCACGATGATACTGGTGTTAGCCGCGAGATACGCTTCCCAGTTATCCGCTGTCAACACATATCCCGAAGAATAGGCTATCACACCCAGCACCGCACCCACGGCGAGCGTCCTGACGAGTTTGTAGGGCTGAAAGACTTCCTCTTTCTCTTTGCCCAAGTAGATAACCAGACTCAATCCAAGTGCCGTAAGTATTGCCATCCCTATTTCATACATAACTGCCTCCTTCGTTTAAGGTTAATTCCCGATGTGCTTCTTTCCCCACAAAATAAACCCATATACGAGGAGTGTTGCAATTCCGCCTGTTACGATTGCAAGGACTGTTTTCCAAAGGGTTGAGGTGGTGGTGTCCTGCCACGCCCGAAGTCCCTTAATCCACTCGTGGTCGTTGTAATGCTGTTCTTTCGGGATTTTATACGCACCGAGGTTTTCGTGGACGGCAATGCGTATATCCTCCCTGATTTCTCGTTTCCATTCTTCTCTCTCCTCTGGTGTCATGATTTATTCTCTCTTTCCTTTTTCTTTGATTCTCTTGCTTTGGCATAAGCAATAGCAATGATATTTGCTGTAATGGTTTCCTTGCTATAATCTGATTGTAAGGGCATGGATTATTTTCTCCACGGCAAGGCTTCACCTTCTACACCGCCGATACCATAAAGTTCATCGGTAATATCTTTCATTTTACCTAATTGATATGCCGAATAAGGTTTCTTTATAGGCAAAAATTTCTGAGCCGCCTCATCCCATACTATCTGCCGCCCCGATTTATCTACGAGGAGTAACGGGGTTTCATCACCTTTAACTGCTGTCCAACCCTTACGTATAGCATTGCGGAGTGTGGTAGATTTCTCTATTCTTACCCCAGCATTAGGTGGATATTGCGGTTGTGTAATCGGAGGTGTCCCTTCTCTCATGGCAAATCCTTCACCTGACCGCCATACTTCCGGTTTAGGTGGCATAAGGGCTTTAACTTGCTTCCCTTCGCTTAATGAACCACCTATACCTTCCCCCGGCATAGGATATGCTTTTGGTCTGGCAGGTGGCATAAGGGCTTTCTGCGGAGTCGGGTGGTATATGGCAGAAGAAGGTTCTAATACTTTCTTGACACCTTTTCTTATTGGTGGTTTCATTTTGTCCATAAGAATATCGCCGGGCGAGCGTGTTCCTTTATAAGTTTTATCTATTGCCGCCATTACATTTGGGATTTTACGTCTAAGGAGACTAATCTCTTGGGGTGTAGCTTTTGCAAGCCACGCGGCAATTCGTGTTCTTACTGCCGCAGAACTAAGAACTTTCTCAAGAGTTGCTCCGCCAACCATAGTCAAAAAGGCAGGAATAGCCGCACCACCGCTTGCCGCTATACCTAATAAGCCACCCGCAACAGCACCAGCCTTATATCCCGTGAACAAAGGTTGTTTTGCCAATAATACTTGCTTGTGTTTTATCGCTATTTCTGCGGAAGTTGCGTTTGCAAATCTTTCATTGAGTTGCTGAAATTTAGGCAAGAGTTTAGGGTCAACACGTTTTATGCCATGCTCAAGATTCCCCTCAACATTCCCCCATACCCGTTTCAAAGCGGCGTTTACTGCCTCATCATCTGATTGATTTCCCGTCCATTTTGTCATGTTTCCGATTTGACGTTTCATTTCAAGTGCGTCATTGAATGTCATGGTAGCCAAGTTTTTTTTCCCTTGCGACATGATTACAGTTTCGGTTGCACCGCTGATTGGTGATTTAAGCGTTTTTGGCACAAGGTTCTCAATAATAGCCTCTTTAGTTTGAACAAGTCTGTCAAGCAATGATTTATTATTCTCTCTTGCGGCAATCTTCATGGCATTATTAAGCGGAGCAATAGATTGCTCTAAATTGATAACTACATTTTTCACTTTTGCCGCTTCATCTATGCTTTTAGAAAGAGAGCCAATATTCTCGCCTATTTCACGTCGTTTAACTGTAACCTGCGTTGCGAAATCATCAATAGAATTGGCAACAATACCTTCATTGCCAATACGTCCGGGATTCTTACCGTAATTAAAACGCTTGATTGATGGGGAAAGATAACTATTGATTATCCGAGAAGGTAAATTTTCAGAAGCATACTTTCTGACAAAACGTTCCGCCCCTATTGAGGCGGGTATAGCCGCGCCTACTGCTGTGGATATTCCGGGGATAGGAGTCTCACCCTTTTTTATCTTTTCCCCTGCCTCGAAAGCATAACCAATAGTTGCACCAGCCGCCATCTGCCCCGCAATTTCAGCGGCGGCTTGTGGCAAAACTTTTCCTGCAAGCATAGTAGCACCTTTGGCAAGCCTGCCATAAGGTATGAGTGTTGCCGCAATATTCACACCTGCCCCTGCTATTTCGCCTATAGTTGGTTTAAGACCCGCTTCTCTTAATACTTCTGGGTCTTGCTCGCTTGTATAATAAGCGGCAGTTTTACCTATTGTTTCTCCTGCCGAAACCAGAGGAGAGATTAAGGCCTTGCCTACTTCTTTGCTCGCCCCATAAATCCCTAATGCCGTTGGACTTACAACACCAAGTTTTTCCTCGAATGGCGTAAGCGCGGGTTCTTCCGTAGGGACGGATGAGGGTGGTTGTCCCCCAAATGTATGGCCAAAATTCTTTTTAATAGCCTGTGCCATTTCGCTATCACTCATGCCATCGGGAAATTCCAATATGCCCTGACCGGGGACTTCAATTTGCTGTGGCATTAGTCAAAACCTCCAGTCGAAGGATTATAACGGCGCACACCGGAAGGAGTTGTGGCCTCGTTCTTTTTCCTATCTTCATCTGTCTTAATTCCATTTAATACCTTCTTGTAAATTGTATCTATTTGGCCTAAATTACTTATTAAGTCCTCTGTCCCTATTCCCAAATCAAGCGAAGCGAGTGTGTTTTGCAGAAAGTCTATTTCTTTTTCGGATACCTGCCCAAGCGCACCACCCGTTGGGGATTCTGCTCTCATCTTTCTTAATTCATCGAAACCGATATTAGCTTTTATTGTTTGTAGTGAATTGTCAAGTCTATAAGCGTCCCTACCCGGTATCTTAGACATTATCGCACCGGGTAATCCAGTAGTAGTTAGTCCATATTTGCCTATCATTTCCAAAGCCTCGGTAATTTTACTTGTTACTACTTCACCTTGTTGTCTTATCCGTGCTATCTTTTCATCGCTTTTCCCACTTTCCTGCTTTGTTTTCTTGCTTTCTCCAACCTTTATATCGTATCTCTGTGTTTCGGGATTCCATTGCATAATACCTTCGGCGGTTTCTATGGTTTTGGTAATATCGCCAGTAGGCTGTTTGCTCTTTCTTTCTTCTTCCAATATTTCCAACATCGGTGCAGAGAGTTCGGGTTCTTTGAGTTTGAGAAGATTTCTTGATTTAAGAGCCGCCTCTACTTTCTCTAAAGGCATACCCAATTCTTTCCCTTTTTCTATAACGAGTCTTTGATTTTTCAGGGCTTCCGTATAAGCGTCTTTCTTCTTCTTGAACTCCTGATTAACCCATTCGGCAGTTCCAAGAGGAGTTTCTGGTGTGGTAGGTGCGGCAACAGGCTGGGTAGAAGCAACTTCGTAGGGTTTGCCTGTCTCACCACTATAAATAGGTTCTGTCCCGCCTCCACCAGCATAAAGACCAACACCTTCTTTTGTGCCATACAAGAGAGGCCGTTCACCTGTTCCTAATTGAAGGAGTCCCATTCTTTTACTCATGGCATCACGGAAACTTTCAGGTGGTTTATCTTCTTGCATAGGGTAAAGTCCCATACCTTGATAATTTGTCTGTGCCATATTATCCTCCGTAAGACGGTATAGCAGATAAAAACGAATTGTAATCGGTTTCGGGGTGCGGCATATAATTTTCTTTTATATATGCATCGTATGTCGCAGATTGCCCCGTTTCCACACCTATCTTTAACTTGTATGCATCATAGTCGCCTTGAGTGGCATTAGGATTATTCTCGATGAATCTATTCAATGCTGTTGCGGTAGTATTATCTACGCCACCAGAAGTAGGATAACCGCCACCGAGCATACTTGCTTTATTGGCCTGATAAATCTTGTCGGTGTCATTATCTAACCCAAAATTACTTAACCCCATACGTTCTTCGCCAGAAACATTGGTTGGTTTTGCCATACCAGTAGGTGGTTTTGCTTTATACTGTTCAAGGGCGGCAAGGTAATCAGAGCGTTCTTTTTCATTTGCGGCAAGCCAATTCGCCTTTTCCTGTTCGGTCATGGCGGCGTATTCGGGGGCATACATTCCCATACCTTCCCGTCTTGCCCCACCCATGACGCTTTCTAATCCTTCACCGTAACCCGCAACGGCTTGTCTGCCAAGTAACGCTTGAACATTAGGATTCTCGGCTCTTTTAGCCATCTGTAATGCCCCAAGCAAGCCCATGCGAAGTTTTCTTGCCCCCGGTGCGGCGGCCTGTTGAGTAAGAAACTGTATCCTACCCGTGTCAGGGAGAGGAGCAAAGTAAGAACTCGGAGAAGGAGCAGCAGGTATCTTTCCTGCTTGGAAGGTCGGTATATCAAGCATAGTCCATTTAGAAGCCGTCCCTGAAGGTGTCGTTGCCATATTATACTCTCCTTTCCTGTGTTGAAAGCCAATGGGCTATGCCGAAAATCACCAAAAACATCGAAGGTCTATTCATTATTAGCATTATCACAAAACTTACCCAAAAGCAAACACAAAATCTACAATCAAGTAACCACTTATTACCAATTATAAGGAATGTGGTTCTTGGACGTAACCACCTACGAGTAGTATCAAATACTACTCCTTCTACTATTAGTAGTGTTAAGATGTAAGCCATGAAACTTCCTATTACGATTTCTTGCCACATGAGCCACAACCTCCTTTTGAACTTGTAGTAGTCCTCTGCGAAGAAGCATTATTCATCTCTTGAATAAAAGCCTTGTAAGCCGCTTCTGGTGTTACCCCCTTAAATCTTCTCTGAGCCACCATTAGCATTCCTACCTTTTGAGCATATTCAAATGGTGATAGTGGTTCAAGATTTTGCACTATACACATAGAATAAAACTCGTCATAGTCAAAAGGGTCTTTAAGTTCAGATGATATATCCCACCAATTCATGCACACGTCCATTGGTCGATAGACTTAAGATAGCACCATACACTATACAAACTTTCACAAGTCGGGTATGGAGTGCAATCAGAAAAATAACATTCACCACTGGTTGACACTGCTCTTCTTATTGAGCCATTTATTTTTAAGTCGTCAGTATAAATAGTTGTATTACAGCAAGTTTCCGCTGACCCTACACAATTACTACAATAAGAAACAAAGACCCAAACTCCATCTGGCATACGGACTTTTTTAGTAGCAATAATCTCGTTATCTTCACACATAAAAGTTGCGGTAATAATTGCCGCACCACACTGACCAGATAGTCCACTTACACACCCACTACTATCAATCGCACCTTTATCTATTGTCCAAACGGTATAAGGCACATATGTTTGAAGAGCATAGCAATCTCCGTCTACTGGTGCGTCAGGACCGATGATAACTGTTTGATAATTGGATATTGAATAGTCAAATGCCTTCACAATAATTATAATATTAGCACTTCTACCGCAAGCGTCTTGAATATAAATATTATCGGTTATATCTGCACAACACTCCGAAGGTGCTCTATAATAGCAATTCCCCTGTTCATCGCAGGATAAACTGCCATTCATAGTTGCGGCGGAAGCAAGCACAATATAAGGCGGAAGTCCTCCCTCAAATGCATTATTTATAGATAGCGTCCCACCACAAGGGATTTCCCACCAAACTTTTATAGACCCAAAAGCAATATGACGTAATGCCTTACAAGGATTTGGCTCACCACTCACTATTAATTCGGCACTCGGTGGTTGTGCAATAATACTAAAATTACTTGGGTAAAAATGTTCCATTTCGCCATAATCCTGTATCCTATCATCATAAGGTTTAATCATTTCCGAATGAGGTTTGGAACGATAATCGGGTTGCGCCGCATCGGGGATATACTTCATCATATCCGAATAATCATCTTCGGGTGTTTCCATATACGGCTTGCGGAAAAAATCTTTATTCTTTGCCATCTTTTTCCTCTATCGGAATTGCTATAGGTTTCTTCTTCCATGCGGTGTTAAATTCCTCCATAGAAACGAATTTAACTTCCCTTTCGGCGTTAAGATTTTTGCATGGTATAACTTTTTCAAACCACCTTCTCGTATCGGGTTTCTTCATCATCTGTTGTTATCCTGTTGTTTAAATCTATACCCCACGTCAAATAAATATGCCGATTCATCAACCGTATTATGAGCATATCGTATGGTGAAGTGATTGCTACGCAAACTCGTCCTCCATCTATCCCGCCAATAAGGGTCGCCGGAAGTCGCCGCAATCATCGAAAATGTCTTAGTAGGCGAAGTTTCGAAAGTGGAATTACCCATTAACGCGAAGGATTGCGTGATACTACCAGCCGCCTGCGCTTTACCACGAAGAACGGTATCTCTTATCTGCAGG
>Ga0209727_1003255_pt1 | contig 10624 bp, 11 predicted proteins | sample RifGroC1_FD_183995 | JGI IMG/M metagenome (GOLD analysis project Ga0209727, IMG submission 183995) | Groundwater microbial communities from Rifle, Colorado, USA - Groundwater C1 (SPAdes) (version 2) | ecosystem: Environmental > Aquatic > Deep subsurface > Groundwater | place: Rifle, Colorado...
AGTTTTGTCTCAATTTGTTCTTGGCTTAATTTTTGGCATCGGCGGTCGTATTTTGGCGCCAGTTTTCTTGCGGCTTGCTCTTCCCGCATCTGCTTTAAAGTTTCTTCGCCGCAAAAACAATAATAGGCGGCGCCTTTCTTAACCAGTTCCAAGGCATATTTTTTATAAATTTCCAGTCTTTGTGATTGGATATACGGCCCGAATGGTCCATCTTTGCCGGGCCCTTCATCGTATTCGATTCCCGCCCATTTGAGGCCGCTGTAAATCGCCTCGGCCGCGCTTTCAACAAATCTTTTTAAATCCGTGTCTTCCAAACGCAAAATAAATCGCCCGCCGTTTTGCTTGGCGAATAAATAGGAATATAACGCGGTTCTTAATCCTCCCACATGCAAAAAACCGGTTGGGCTTGGCGCGAATCTGGTGCGGACTGTTGTATTTTTCATATCACAGTTGCTATTATATAAGCAGTTCTTTGTCGCGGATCTTAATAGTTATAATAAAGGAGGTGTCTCATGAAAAGTTTGGCAAAAGAACGAACCATTTATGCCGCAATAATTTTTATTCTTTCCTTTGCCGGTTTTATTATTGTCTCGTTGTTGCAGGGTGAAGCAATAACCGAGTTTGCCGCGTATGGATTGTTTTTCGGTCTCGCAGTGGCTTTTCTTGCTGCTTTATCCTATCCAATCCTTCCTTAAATTATACACAATGTTTGCAAAGATAGGGAGAGGTGTATCACGAGACTTTCAAAAGGAAGAATCAGGCAAATAATCGTAGGCGTCATCGCTTTTTGCGTTTGTGGCGCTTGCGTCCCGCTTGCTTTTAGTCAGAGAGGCGCTCCCCAGCTTGTTTCTTATGGCATAGCTTTGCTGATTGGCGCTATAGCAGGAATGGTGGCTTGTGTTTTTATGAGCCCCCAAGAATAATCAAATTATGGTTTTATTATCCGCAGCCGGTGAAAAATTCGCCGGCTGTTTTTATTTAGCTATGAAATATCAATGTTTGCGGATAAACTCACTTAGCGGTTCCCTCCCTTAAGATAAGGGAGGGTTAGGGTGGGTTATGAATCGAGATATTTATAAATATATTATTAAAATAACTCCCCCCTAACCCCCTCTTATCTAAGAGGGGGAATAAAACGGATTTTTGTATTTTATAAATATCTCACCATTTCGCGATTTTCAGCAATTCTTCCGCGATTAATTCGGTTGCGTTTTGGGGATTGAAATGCCGCGCGGCGGCGGACATTTTTTGGCGGATTTGGGGGTTATCCAAAACTGAAAAAATCTTGTCTTGAAAAAGATGGGGGGTTAAATTAACTTGATTTATAATTTCGCAAGCTCCGGATTTTTGGTAAGCCGCGGCGTTGATATTTTGGTGGTCGCCGGCGGCCGAGGGTAAAGGAATTAAAATGCCGGGTTTCCCCAAGGCTGCGATTTCGGCGATGCTCGTCGCTCCGGCGCGGGAGATAACGATATCGGCGGCCGCGTAGGCGTTTTTGAGCAAGTTTTCCTCTAAAAACGGCAAAGGAAAATATCCTTCGGGAAAACCTGCCGGAAATTGTTTTTTTATCTCCTCAAAATTATCTTTTCCGCATTGATGGATTATTTCGCATCTGGCCAAAAGAAGAATAACGGATTCAATAATAATTTTATTTATCGCTTGCGATCCTTGGCTGCCGCCCAAAATCAAAAGAGTGTATTTCAATCCCGAGTAGCCCGCTAAATCATTTTTTAACTCTTCTTTTGAACCGCCAAGCAATTCTTTCCGCACGGGGTTGCCCGTGAGCGCGGTTTTTTGCGGAGGGAAATATTGGGCGGCTTGAGAAAAAGATATCGCGATTCGCTTGCTGAATTTGGCGCAGAATTTATTGGCGATTCCGGGGACGGAATCCGATTCATGGATCAAAACCGGAATGCCGTAGATCCATGCGGCCAAAACCACCGGCACGCTGCCATAACCCCCTTTGCTGAAAACAGCGTTGGGCATAAACCAATAAAGATGCCAAAGGGCTTGAACCAATCCGCAAGGAATTTTAAAAATATCAATGAAATTTTGAAGAGAAGAATAACGCCTGATTTTTCCCGCCGCGATTTTTTTATGTTTGATTCCTTCTTGTTTTAGTAAATTCTCTCCCTCTGTCCGCGGACCTAAAAAAATCAAATCTATGTTTGTTCCTTCGGTGGGCGAGATTTTCAGCGGATTGGTTCGGGCGATATTTTTGAGCTCTCTGGCTACGGCCAAAGCCGGAAAAAAATGTCCGCCCGTTCCTCCGCCTGTTAAAGCGATGCGCACGATTATGATGCGAACCTGCGAACTTTATGCCAAATATGCGAACTGCGAAAATCGATTAGATTCTTTTGTTCGCAGTTCGCGGGTTTTGCATTAGGTTCGCATATTTCGCATTATGATTATCAAATTTTCGCGTGTTTTGAAACATTCAATAAAATTCCCGCTCCGGCGAGCGTGGCGGTGAGCGAGGAACCCCCCAAGGAAAAGAATGGCAAAGTAATGCCGGTTAAGGGAATTATATTGCAATTGGCGGCAATATTCACCAAAGCTTGAATCAAAAACCAACTTGCGATTCCGCCGGCCAGCAACGCGCCAAATTGATCCGGAGCGCTTTTAAATATTTTCAGTCCTCTCAAAAACAAGAGCAAAAAAAGTATAAGTATGGCGGATAATCCGATAAACCCCAGCTCTTCGCCGATTACCGCGGCAATTGAATCGCCGGCTTTGCCCCAATCCCAAGCCGAAAAATCCGCCCGATCCCAACGCGACCAAGGCTTGATTTATTTGATAGCTATCCCCCAGAGGATCGCTTGCCGGATTGAGAAAAGTGCTAAGGCGGCTATAAGCATGGGGAAAGGTTTTGATTAAAATCAAAAGCGCCGCCGCGCCTCCGGCAATGCACATTCCAATATGTGAAAATGAAGCGCCGGCCAAGAAATATATAATAAGAGCCGTTAAAGCTATGACTCCCATTGTGCCAAAATCGGGCTGGGCAATGAGCAATATTCCAACCATTCCCGTTAAAAAAATAAAAGGAACAAAGCCCTCATGGAAATTTTTAACCGTTTTGCCTTTGGAAGAAAACCAAGCAGCCAAATAAATTATCATGGCCAGCTTCAGAAATTCCGATGGCTGAACGATGGATCCTCCTATTTGAATCCAGCGATTGGCTCCGCCATGTCCCCAGCCGATTCCCGGAACAAGAACCAAAATCGATCCCAGAATACAGAGCGCCAAAAGCGGCACTGACAATTTTTTAAAAAATCCGTAAGGAATAAAATAACCGATCACGGCCAAAACCAATCCGGGGATCAAGCCGTTGATGATTTGCTTTTTAACGTAGTGATAATTTTCCTGAAAATTTTCCTGGCTTGAGCTGATGCTGGCCGAAGAAATCATTATTAAACCAAAAACAATCAGGATTCCAATAATCGCGAGTATGATAAAATCGGGTTTGTGAAATTTCACTATTTTTGGTACCCTGCGGAATTACTGATAAATACGGATATTACGGATTTAATTCTATCCGTATCATCCGTAAAGATTTGCCCGCCCGCCGCGAAGTCTTAAAGCTGATTAGTCGAAATACGGATAATGCGAACTAAAGGTTGTTTATCTGCATCAATAACTAATCATAATCGGCTTTGGCCCGCTTCGCCGGAGCTTTAGCGAGGCGAGCGAGGCGCGGTAATTCCGCAGGGTTATTTTAGGTTCTTCACCACTTCCATGAATTTCTCCCCTCTTTCGTAAGAATGGCGGAAAAGGCCGAAACTGGCCGCTCCCGGGGAAAGCAAAACAATATCTCCTTTAGTTGAAAAGTCGCGGCTGATTAAAACCGCTTCATTGATATCATCGGTTTTTTTGATTATTAATTCTTTTTTGCGGCCGCTCGAGAGGTTTTCTCTTATTTTTTGTTCCAATTTTTCTGTGGCCGTGCCATCCAAAAGAATCGCCGCTTTGCAACTTTGATTTATTTTTTTTGCCATTTCTTCAAATTCCAAATCTTTATCCGCTCCGCCGGCGATCAAAATAAGATTCGGTTCCAATTCTTCTTTTTGTTCAAAGGCCGAGATAGCGGCAATAGCCGCGTCGGGGTTAGTGGCGGTGGTGTCATTGTAATATTTTACTCCCCGTTTTTCGGCAACCAATTGGAGTCTGCCTTCGAGCCCCGGAAATTCCGCGAGAGCGGATTTTATGTCTTGGCTTGGAACGTCAAAAAGCTTGGCTACGGAAATTGCCGCCAAAGCGTTGTTTAAAACGTGTCGGCCCGGAATTTTTATATCGCTCAAAGCGCAAATTTCTTCTTTGTTCGCTCCGAAATAGATTTTTTCTCCCCGCGCGTATGCTCCGATTCTGGGGGCCTGGCGCAAATGAGGCGGCCAATCTTCCATAAGCAGTTCGTCGCCATTTGGAGAATAGAAATAAACTTTTGATTTTGCTTCGCCGGCCATTTCTTGAAGATTTTGTTCGCCGTAATTCAAAAAGAGAAAATCTTTTTCGTCTTGAAATCGGAAAATAAGCTTTTTATCCTCCACATATTCATTATAGCTTGAATATCTGTCTTGGTGATCCGGGAAAACATTGGTAATAACGGAAACATGGGGGCTTTTTTTATGGCTTTTGGCATCGGCCAGCTGCCAAGACGAAAGTTCGAGAACGACAACAGAATCTTTGTTTATCTCGGGCAATTTTTCCAAAACCGAAGTGCGGATATTTCCGGCCAGAATGACGTTATGATATTTTTTCTTGAGCAGATGCGCCAAAATTGAGGATGTGGTTGATTTTCCTTTGGTTCCGGTTACTCCGATGATTGGCGCCGGGCAAAGTTCCAAGAATATTCCAATGTCGCTATCGATGGGAATATTCCGTTTTCTGGCTATTTCCAAAAATTCGGATTTTTCGGGAACGGCCGGATTTTTTATCACCAGATCGGTTTCTTCAAAATCTTTGGTTCGGTGTTCTCCCAAAACCAATTCCACCGGCAAATCTTTTATTTTTTCCAGGCTCTCTTTGAGTTCCTTTTCTTTTCTTAAATCGGTGGCAAGCACTTTTGCTCCCTGTTTGGCAAAAAATTTAACCACGCCCAAACCTCCTCCGTGGAGGCCGATTCCCATCACCGTTACTTTTTTATCTTTAAGGTCTTCTAAATTCATATTTTCCACGCTAATTACGAATTTAAAGCCAATTACGAATGGAATGCCACGGAAGAGTCTTAGCGGTTCACCCTCTCCTTTAAAAGGAGAGGGGGTTTGGGTGAGGTAATTTATTCGTAATTAGAGCGAATTTTATTCGTAATTAGTGAGGGCTATAGATAGAATCTGTCCAAAAACGAGATTATAAGTCCCAGTATAGCCGAAACGCCCGAAATAATCCAGAACCGCATGGTGATTTGCGTTTCGGGCCATCCTTTTGACTCCAGATGATGATGGATGGGCGCGGAAGCAAAAACCTTCTTGCCATGGCGCAATTTTTTGCTGATTATTTGAATTATCACTGAAAGCGATTCAATAACCATAATTGAACCAATGATTAGCAAAAGAATAAACTGATTCGTGAGCATGGCGATGATGCCAAGCGTGATTCCCAAAGACATGGCGCCCGTGTCGCCCATAAAAAACTTTGCCGGGCAGATATTAAACCAAAGAAAAGCCAAAAGCGCTCCGATAATCGCGGCGCAAAAAGCGGCTAAATCATAATGGCCTTGCGAAAAAGCGATTACGCCGTAGGCGGCGAAAGAAGTGAGCAGCGCTCCTCCGGCCAGTCCATCTAAGCCGTCGGTTTCGTTGACCGAAAAAGCGGTGGCGACCAGAACAATGATAAAAACGGGAATGTACCAAAATCCAATATCAAAATTTCCCACGAATGGGACATGAATCACGCTCCAGTCGAGTTTTGTGAAAAACCACCAAGCGCCGTAGCTGGCGATCAAAGTATATATTAAAATTCGATGGCGCATTTTAAGTCCTCCGCCGTTGGGACCGACTTTAAAAATCCCGAGCAAATCATCGGCCAGTCCAACGAGCGCCGAAGCCACCAAGGCGCCCAAAGGCAGAAGGTTTTGGCTGCGATTCAAAAAGTTTAAATTATGGAATATGGAATCCGGAGCCAGCCTTGAAAGCGCCCAAAAAAGCAAAGTTAAAATTAAAACAGTGAGCCAGATTAAAAGCCCTCCCATGGTGGGTGTGCCTACTTTTTTTTGATGCATTTTGGAAAAGACGGGAGTATTTTCGCAACGGATTTGTTTGCCAAGACGGTATTTTTTCAAGAAATGCAACCAAATTGGAGTTAATAAAATCGCCAAAGCGAAACTTATGGCGGCCAGAATAAGGACTCTTGATATTTGAAACAAATCTTGCATATTAGGCACCCTACTAAATTACAAATCTTTTACAAATATTACCAATTTACGAATTTGTATTGATTTGTATATTAGTAAGATTTGTACTTAATTAGTAATTTGGTAGGGTTCGAGGTTATTTTACCACGAATAAGCTTTGTTCGTCCATTTAATCAGGTTGGAAGTTTCGGCCATTCGATCCGGAGTATCCATCACGACAACAATAACGGTTGATTTGCCGTCGGGAGCCGCGAAGGCCGTAGCCATGCAATTTCCCGCTTCTTCGGTGTAGCCGGTTTTGGCGGCGATGATTTGCGGAATTTTTCCCAGGAGCTTATTGGTGTTGTTTAAAATGTGTTTATCGCCTTCTTGGGAAGTTATGCTTGTTTGCTTGGTTTGCATAATTTCCACGAGAATCGGCTGTTTCAAGACTTCGGCCATTATTTTTACAAGTTCCCAGGCGCTCGAAAAATTGCTTGGGTTGAGTCCGCTTGAATCGGCAAAAGAAGTATCTTTTAATCCCATATTGGCAGCTTTTTTATTCATTAAATCAATGAAATTACGGCCGGATTTTTTTTCGATATTTTCGGCCAAAGCCGCGGCCGCGTCGTTGCTTGATTCAATAAGCATTGCCGAGAGAAGATTTTTGACCGTCAAGCTCTCCCCTGCCAAAAACCCGCCCATCATTCCTTCCGTGTTTACGGCTTCCTGGCTCACCGAAAAAATATCTTCGGTTTTGGCATTTTCTATTACTACGAGAGCCGTCATTAATTTGGTGAGGCTGGCAATCGGCCGCGATTCCCGGATGCCGTTGTATTCAAAAAGCGCGGAATGATTTTTTTCGTCAAAAATCAAAACCGATTTGGCGCTTATTTTGGGATCGGCAATTTCCCAATTGCGTATGGGCCCGTCGGGCAGCAATATCTGGGCCGAGACAAAAAGATTTTCCGAAAGAGGAAGTTTTAAATCCGAAATATCGGCGATGATTCTTTGATTGGAGCTGGTTTGCGGCTCTTCTGCGTTTTGCGGATAAACAAAAAAAGCCGCGGAGGGATTTAGGATTAGCAATAGAAATATCAATGCATTGGTCAGCATTTATTCCGGTATTTTTAGTAATATGGGATTAAGCATTATAATTTCCAATTTTCAATTTGCAATTTTCAATCAATATCTAATTTTTAATATCAAAACTTTCTTAGCGGTTCCCCCTCTTAGATAAGAGGGGGTTAGGGGGAGTTATAGAAATGATTTCATTCTTGATTGAAAATTGGATTATTGGAAATTGAAAATTATTTCCTCGCCACCGCAATCCCCGCCTTTATCAATGCATTATTTCCCTTTTCCAATTCTTTTGGCGGGATTTTGAGTGAAATCTCGTAGGATCCGCCGTTGACGATTATTTTGGTTTGCTTGGCGAGAGAATTATCCATTATTAATGGCATGCCGTACAAATCTCCAAACGGCGGATTGGCGCCCGGTTTGCAGTTTTTGAAATTATTTTTCACCCAAGTTTCTTTGGCAAAATCAACTTTTTTATAATCTTTCTCTTTGGCTTTTTGGCGGATTTTATTCATCGCGGCCAAAGTTTTGGCTTTATCCAAATTTTTGTTGGCAGGAACCAAACCCAAAGCATAGTCTTTGCCGTTAAAACATAAAATCAGCCCCTTCCCTATTATGGCCGGTTTTTCTTTTAATGTGGCCGATTTATCAAAGGCCGTAAAAACCGTTTTGTGCTCCAAAACTTCGTGCTTTATTTTATTCTTTTCCAAAAAATTGGCAATGGATTTTGGAGACATAAGTTTCTTTGGTGTCATCCCCGCGCAGGCGGGGATCCAGATTAATTTTTCTTAATTCCAGTTTATCAAAATTTAGGGTAGATTTCAACCAAAATAAAATGTGGCGGGCATGTCAATTATCCAACAATCGAATAATCTTTGCCGCCAATCTCTTCCGTTTTGATTTCAAACGCGTTATTGGCGTGGTCAAAAAGCGTTCCGGAAAATTTTTTATCCAAAATATGCAAGAGTCGGCCGTTTTTTAGCAAGAAGTGCTTAATTTCAAATTTCTCCCCTTTCATATCTTTTTGGGAATATAAAAAACAATGGTGCAATTCGTGTTTGGCGCCAAAAAATGATTTTAAATGATGCATATGGTGAACAAGATAAAGTTTGGCTTGTTCTTGTTCGGAGATCAGATTTTGGTGTTTGTTCATACTCTATTTTACCAAAATCCACTCCCCAAAACAAACCGGAATAGATCCTATGTAATAGATCCTATTGACTGGGCGGAGCGGGCGGATTATCCTTGAGTATTGCCTGATTTTTGGCAAATGGCCTTGTTTTTACGGGCTAAAGGAGGTTCTTATGATAAATGATGTTTTCAGGGCAATGATCTTGCAAGCGGAAAGATTCCGCCAAACAGGAATGGAATCCCAATATAAAGAACAAATTATTTTGGCGGAAAAATACGCGGGCAGGAGCCATCTTCTTTCCGGAGATGTTGAAGGCAAGACCGCGACGGAAGAGAAACTTCTTCTTGAAGCGGAAAGATCTCTGGGCCATTTGCAATTTGATCTGGGGATCGAAGAAAAAAGATATGTTTTTATTTTATCCGAAAGCGATAGGAGGGCGGCCATAGCTTTTGATCGGGATAAGATTTTCGATGAAGCTAGGGCCAGAATAAGAAAATTGTATGTTGCCTGACATAAAACAAAAGCCGCGCCCAAAAAAGACGCGGTTTTTTTATTGTATAGTTTTTTCTATCTAATTGAATTTTGGCGCTTGCGCTGCGAATTCGCCCGGGGCGGCGAAGCAGTGGACCGATGGGGATTCTCCCGATATTCTCCAAATTTTAATTTGGAGAATATCGCGGATTCTCGATTTTGTTATTGTGCCAAAGGCGCAAACAAAATCGGAAGAACCCCAGACCCCCTTCATTCTGTTGTCCCGATGGCTCTGGTGGACCCGGGGAGAATCGAACTCCCATCTACGCATTGCAAATGCGTTATTCTGCCATTAAATTACAGGCCCACCAGAGCCATCGAGGATCCTCGATTCAATTCAAAATGTTTTTAATAAATTCTCAATTGCTTTTCTGCTTTTCCAATGTTTTATTTGCCTCTCTCTAACTATGGCTTCTTTTCTTGCGGTAAAAGATTCTTTATAGATAAGTTCCCATGGAATAAATTTTTTCGTCGATTTTGTAAGCCCTTGATTATGCTGTTTTAAGCGTTTTTCTATATTATGACAACTGCCGATATAATAATCTCCATTTAGAATTGAATCGGGACAAACGAGGTGCTCTTGAGCTATCGGCCCCGGATTTATGAATTTAAATTCCCTCCTTTGAATAAAGGAGGGTTAGGGAGGATTTTATAAATATTTTCCAAAACATTTTCAATATTATTGGAAATTTCCAAATTTGTGAATCGGATGACTTGAAATCCCAAGCCCTTTAATTCTAAATCTCTCTTCTTGTCCGCTATTTCATTATCGGCCTCATAATGTTGTCCGCCGTCAATCTCAATAATTAATCTGGCTTTTGGACAATAAAAATCCACTATGTGGTTGCCGATCGGTTTTTGTCTGAAAAATAGAAATCCTTTTATCTGCCTTTTTCTGATTTTGAACCAAATCTTTCTTTCCGATTCGGTCATTTCCCGCCTTAGCTTTTGGCTGTAATCTTTTAGATTGGGGTTGTATTTTAACATTTTTAAAATCTCCCCTAACCCCTCTTTACTTAAAGAGGGGAAAAATTCGGGTGGGCGTGCCAAGATTCGAACTTGGGATCTCGTCATTATCAGTGACCCCGCAAAATGCTCGCTTTGCTCGCATAGCGGGGCAGGCGCGCTTTGTTTTGTGGGCGATTGAGGATTCGAACCTCAGACCTCGTCATTATCAGTGACGCGCTCTAACCAACTGAGCTAATCGCCCCCACACCTAAGGCGTTCCTGTCCGCACTCTATAATAAAGATCATAATCTGAATAATGGATATATCAAATTAGGATTCTATTATAGGTGTGGGGGCACGCCCGTTTCTTTCATTATAACCAAAAACCGACTCTAAATCAAGGGTCGGTTTTTTTAACAGCAATATATAAACGAATTACCTCACCTCTTCGAGCCTGAGGGCTTTCAGAGCCCGAACGGCCCGCCCTCTCCTTAATAAGGAGAGGAGGAAGAGGATGTGCCTTAATTTCTTTCAGTTGTCCCGAAGCGGTTTTTCGGAAATGTTTTTATTTATTTCCAATATTTTTTATCTTCTTGCTCAAGAGCTTT